>Ga0307486_1001363_pt1 | contig 19054 bp, 15 predicted proteins | sample CBIW02metaG_FD_203663 | JGI IMG/M metagenome (GOLD analysis project Ga0307486, IMG submission 203663) | Sea-ice brine microbial communities from Beaufort Sea near Barrow, Alaska, United States - CBIW 0.2 | ecosystem: Environmental > Aquatic > Marine > Coastal | place: USA: Alaska | collected...
ACTAATTTTGAATCGGTAAAATTCCCTTATTTAGAAAAGGTGTTTAAATATGGTTATCTTGGATTTGATCTTTTCTTCATGATAAGTGGTTTTGTTATTCTTATGTCCCTAGCAAAAGGGGGGGGGGTGCTAGGGTTTTTAAGGTCAAGGATATCGAGACTTTATCCAGCATATTGGTTTGGATTGAGTTTAACTGCTTTTGTTGTAGTGGTTTATGGTAAACCTCTCTTTGAGGTAAGTTTTTTTCAATATTTCGTAAATTTAACAATGTTCCAAGGTTTTGCAGGCATAAAGAATATTGATGGTGTGTATTGGACTTTACTTGTTGAGTTAAAATTTTATTTCATCATCAGCCTAATGTTTTTCTTGACTAAAGGTAGAATTGAAAAACTTGAAAAATATCTTATTTTATGGACTACTTTGACCTTTTTAAAAATCTTTGTAGATTTTCATTCCAATATTTTTTTGCGATTAATTAACTTTTCTTTAATCCTGGATTATAGTTCCTATTTTATTTCAGGAATGTATTTATATTTAACTTTCCAAAGAGGTAGAAAAATTAAGTATGATGTAATTATCATCATAAATCTATTTCTATCTATATTTTTGGCTTTACAAGGGGCAGACCTTATTTATTCCAAGGATTTCCTAGAATATGCTCCATATTTACTTATAGTTTTGATTACTAGTTTTTTTGTCATAATGTATCTAATCAGTTATGGAAAACTACAATGGTTAAATCAAAAAATTTGGTTAGGACTTGGGTTGTTAACATATCCTTTATACTTAATTCATCAAAATATTGGTTACGTCTTATTCTATAAATTCGATATCGCATTTGGAAAGTATTCAACTTTAATTGCGGTATTTTGCTTGATGATATTCCTATCTTATTTAATTAATAGATTCATCGAACAACCTTTCGGAAAACATTTGAGGTTGAAATTTGATAGAGTTTTGGAAAGTCAGAGAATTCAAAAACTTCTTGTTAGAAAAATATTGAAGTAACATGATTAGTTTGTTGGAACATTATTTTTATGAAAAAAAATCATCATTTTGTTACCTCCAAAAGGAGTTAAAAGCCATTTAGGGAGGCTTTCACGATAGTTATGAGTAAAGAAATATCTGATTATTTTTTAGATCATGGCCTTTTTTTGAATGAGCAGTTATTCTAAATATCACTTTTTCAAACGAAAGGTACAAAATACTGTCAAACTAATCTAACTTTTATAGATTGTGTAAAAGTTAGAGTTCGTATGCTTAAAACATTTAATTAATATGACTAAAGTGTTACATGTGCTTTTAACAGGCGGAGTAGGGAGCAGGCTTTGGCCGCTTTCAAGACAATCCCGGCCCAAGCAATACCTGGATATTTTCAAGGGAAATTCGCTGTTTGAACTCTCTGTGATGCGAAACAGCAATTATGCCGGTGAACTTATAGTCGTGGGCAATTCTGAAAATCAACATTTGTCGGTAGAAGCTTTGGATAAACTTAAGCTTGAAGATTATAAAAGTATTGAAGAAGCCACGCCCCGAAATACCGCTCCGGCAATCGCTTTCGCGGCATTTGCGGCTCAGGCGGAAGATATCTTGCTTGTAACCCCCGCCGATCATATCATCGAAGATGGGGAAGAATATAAAAAAGCCATTAGAAGCGCTGTCCAATTAGCTGCCGAAAATTTCCTGGTTACCTTTGGAGTGCATCCCACCAAGCCGGAAACCGGTTATGGGTATATTGAATTCACAGGGGATAATGTGCTTTCCTTCAGGGAAAAACCCGACAAGGAAACCGCAGATACCTTTTTGAAGACCGGAAATTTCCTCTGGAACAGCGGAATGTTCTGCTTTAAAGCTGGAATTTACCTAGAAGAGCTCAAAAAATATTCGCCTGAAGTATATCAAAGATCCCTGCAAGCCTGGGAAAAGGCAGAAAACGGAAAGTTAGAGCTTGAAACTTCCCTGCAAATCCCGGCCATAAGCGTGGATTATGCCGTAATGGAAAAAAGCGATAAAATTAAAGTTGTAAAAGCCGACTTTGAATGGAGCGATATGGGCAGCTTTGAAGCAGTGTACGATTATTTAAAAGAGCAAGGCCAACCGGTAGACCAAAATGGCAATATGCAAATAGGCTCCAAAAAACACACCTCCTTCGCCGGACTTCAAAACTGTATCCTGGTAGAAACCGAAGATGCTAATCTGGTCCTTGCAAAAGAAGCTTCACAGGACGTGAAACAAATTTATCAGGAGTTGGAGCAAACCAATTCCGCTTTAATAATTTAGTAGTGGTTAATATTGATTTTAGTAAATTATTAAAAAATAAAAAGCGTAATTATCTTGTTGCAACACAAGTTATTAATGCGATAGTGGCATTGGCTTGCGGCAAATTAATAGCAGAATATATACTTCCGGAGCAATTTGGTTTATATAATTTGCAATTTGCTGCATTTACATTTTTCTTTTCTCTTTTGGTTGGACCCTCTATTACTTTTGTAAAAGCATCTTATCAAAATTTAATACCTAATTTAGGTTACAGGCCTTTTTTCATAACCATTTTGGGTCTTTCAATTTTACTTTACTTTGCCCTGATTTTATTTTTCAACATTTATAAATCAGGTGAATATATAAGTTGGGGTCTATATTTTGTCTTTTTCTTCTTAATACCTTTTAATATTATTTCGGCATTATTATCAGATCAATTCAATGTGCTTGATAAAATTAATCTCTTTTCATCCTTAAGTATATTAAAATCTCTTGCTGGTTTAGTTTTTCTTGTTTTGGTTTTTTTCTTCATCCCCAAATTCACTACAGATTATTTGCTTTTATGGGGAATGCAACTGGCAATAGGATCAATTGGTGTTGTCTTTTTTCTGTCCAGAATAAAAATATATAAGAAGAAATCAATTATAAAATTTAAAAATTTTTGGAAAAAGCATTGGGTTTTCACAGGACCATTGATGTTTTTAGCTATTTGGTCCTGGATAAATAATTATTTTGATCGATATGTTATTGAAGCATTTTTAGGACTTAATGAAGTTGGTATTTATAATGCAAATTATAGTTTAGGGTCTAAATTTTTTGCGATGCTTAATCCTATTTTTCTGGTGCTTTTAACTCCAATTATATACCAGGATAATACCAGGAGCATAAAGAAAAATGCAATTTCAAAGTATGTAAAACTTTATTTTATATTAGGTGCTTTTCTTTTGGCAGCCATCTACTTTACCACAGATTTCATCGGTCAACTTTTATTATCCGAAAATTATAGCGAAGGTTTCTATATAATTTTTTGGATTGCGCTCTGTTTTCTAATAATGACGGCTACTTTTCTATATGAGACAATATTTTATGCAAACCACAATACAAAAGTGATTTTGCATAGCAATATAATTTCAGCTGTTGCAAATGTAATATTGACATTAATGCTAATTCCATATTATGGCTTAAATGGAGCCATAATTGCTATGTTGGCCTCAGTTATACTAAGGTTTGGATTTGTTTATTTTAAATTTAAGAATTTATGAAGATTGCAATTATAGGTGCTATTAATTTTGATAGTTTAGAATATCATATTCATGATGAATTAATAGTTCAAGGCCATGAAGCTAAAATATTCAGCTATAATAATTTACTTCCAAAAAAATTGGATATTGGAATCTCCCAGTTATCAATATCGTACGTTGAAATAAAAAACAAAAAATTACTTGAGGAGATATTAAACTATAAACCGGATTTGGTAATAGGAGTGTATCGCCACATTCACCCTCTTGTAATAAAGGCTGTTAAAGATGAAGGAATTAAAATAATCAATATTAACCCTGATGCTCTAACTAACTTACAAAACCAACAAATGTTCGTGGAGCCTTACGATGCTTATTTTACGAAGGATCCCTATATGGTGAGTTTCATGAAAAATAAACTGAATTTAAATGTATATCAGTATCAAGAGGCATTTAATCCAAGAGTACATAAAAAGCCTGATGGATCCTTTAAAGAATTGGAAGATGAAACCGAAATTGATGTTTTATGTTTCGGTAATTTATATCCCTATAGAAATAGGATGCTTCGTTTATTAAAAGAAAGAAATATTAATGTTACTATGTTTGGCCATAAATCGAAATATTTTGATCCTTATCTCGATGAAAATTTTCAAAATAGGGGAATTTATGGTGATGAAAAAGCGAAAATTTTAAATGGAGCTAAGGTTGTTTTTAATAATTTTCATTATGCTGAAATAGAGTCTGTCAATAATAAATTTTTTGAGATAACTGGATCCGGAGCTTTTCAAATTTGTGATTATAAACCAATATTGAAAGACCTATTACCAATAGATCCTAAACTAATTAGTTTTGAAAGTATAGATGAAGCTGAAAGGTTGATTAAACATTATCTTAAGAATCCACAAGAAAGATGGGAGATAAGAGATGCTCTTTCAGTTTTTTTTCAGGAGAATTATACTTACAAAAATACGCTAAAAGACATTTTTTCTAAACTATGAAATTAAGGTTATCAAAACAGAAGTATTGGTTTTTAAAATTTTTAATTTGGTTATCATACGTTGTTTATGCAATTATAGCACTTACAACCTTTCAAAATTTTGAATTAAAAGTTGGGGTTTTATTATGTGGGGTTTTAATTGAATTATCAGTTATATCATTTGTAAATAATTGGTATAAATTAATAACTCCCAAATTACTGGATTGGTTTCGCCTAGGGACTTTTCTTACTCTAATTTTAAATTTTCTTAGTCTTGCCTTCTTTCTTGATTCCGAAGATAGTATACTGGTGAATAACATGAAATTGGTGTCAATAGATAGTGCATTAGTAATGTTATTTGTAATTTTAATTGGATTATTGGGTTTAAACTTTGGCCAATTATTTGTAGAATCTTTTCCTTTGAAAAAAAAACATCCAGAGGAAAAGTTTTATAAAGTACAACGACTTAATCTATTCTATTTATTAATAATTTTAATAAGTATTATTCAAATTTATTTAATGATCAATGGCTTTATTGGCTATGGTAGTGATAAAAGTTATAACATTTCTCAATATTCGGTTTTACTTCAAATCATTGGAATAATTGCTCCTTTTTTTCTTGTATTGTTGTCTTTTCTAAAGTTTCATTTCAAATTCAGAGGCAGAATTTTTAACAGTATATTTGTTGGTTTTATTCTAGTGCAGTTTCTAGTGGGATTTTTATCAGGAATGAAAGAAAACATAATAACGCCAATAATTTTAATTAGTGTTCCCTATATTTTTTCTGGAAGGAAAATTCCAAAATTAAGTGTTATAATTTTTATAATTTTCATCTTTTTTGTCTATCCCATAAATAATAATTACAGGGATATTTTGAATAATTCAAATATAAACAAAAGTCAAGCCCTAAATTTAGCGATAGTTTCAACGTTTAGTGATAATCCATTAGAACTTATTTCTACGGGTAGTGAAAGTTATTCTAATCGATTATCTTTATTTCCAATGGCCATGTATAGTGTGCAAATAGAACAATCGTGGAATGAATATAAATATCTTGATAGATATCTATTTCTGCCAATCGCGTGGTTAGTGCCAAGGGTATTATTACCCCAAAAGCCAACATCCGACACAGGTTCAAAATTATATCAAACAATTACTGGAGGCACCAATAATTCGGTTACCCCCTCTACTTTTGGCTGGGCGTATTTAGAGGGAGGTTATATACCCGTTTTTGTCAGCTTTTTAATATTGGGTTTATTTGTTACGATAATACAAACTCAATTGAATATTCATTCTATTTTTGGGATAATAATTTATTCATTGCTATTAAGTGGCTTATTGAAAATGGAGTCTGATATTTATTTTCGGATTTCGGGAATGCTTCAGACCATTTTGATAAGTTATATTTTATACAATTTTTTTATTACCCATAAGAATTCCTTAAAAAATGCGGAGACTTGAAAAAAATAAATTTCCTTTTTAGAAAGAGAGAGAGAGGTATCAGTATCGAAGAGCTTTTTACGGATATTGGGTCTTATATAAATTCAGAATCTGATTATAAAATATATTTTCGGGAAGTTCCATACAGTAAGATTAATATTTCGTGCCTTATTAAAAATATTCTCTTTGCCCAAAAAACTGAAGGACTTATCCATATAACAGGGGACATTCATTATGTAGCAATAAATCCTTTTAAAAAAACAATACTTACTATTCATGATGTTGGTTCTGCACTTCATGGAAATAAATGCGAAAAATTTATTAAAAAATTGTTATGGTTATGGTTGCCAGGGTTTTTTGTTAATAAAATTACTGTGATTTCTTTACATACTCAAAAAGAAGTTCTAGAGATAATGCCTTGGGTAAAACACAAAATTGTTGTAATTCCCAATCCTGTTAATTCAACTCTAGAGTATTTGCCTAAAGTATTCAATTCTCAACATCCAAGGATTCTTCATCTTGGCACAAAAGAAAATAAGAATTTGGAAAACACAATTCTAGGATTAAAAGATATCCAATGTACACTTCAGATAGTAGGAGTATTATCGAACAAACAAAAAACACTTTTACAAAAATCTGGGATGGAGTGGGAAAATTATTTTAATCTTCCATATAAGGCGATTAAAGACTTATATGAAAACTGCGATATCGTAAGTTTCATTTCAAAATATGAAGGTTTTGGAATGCCTATAATTGAGGCACAAAAAGTGGGGCGCGTTATAATTACTAGTCGCAGGGCGTCAATTCCGGAAGTTGCGGGAAATGGTGCACATTTTGTAGATCCTGAAAATAGTGTTCAAATCAAAGCAGGTTTTTTAAAATTGATAAATGATGATAATTATCGTAAAAAACTTATAGAACATGGATTAATAAATGTTGAAAGGTTTACTATTAAAAGTATTTCAAGGAAATATCAATCATTGTACAATAATTTGAACTAATGAAAATTTTATTTCTCTTTGAGGTAATTACTCCATATCGAATAGGAGGTATATTGGCTTACCCAAGAGTTTTGGAAAAAATGGAAATGTAATGACAAGAAAAAAACTTAGCTCTTAGATAAAATGAAAATAATACATGTTGTACCTTATATTGGTGAAGAAGCTAGTGGTCCTGCATACTCAGTACCGCGATTATGTGAGGCTTTAGCAAAACAAGGTTGTGATATTGTTCTTTATACTCTAGGCCCTTTACCTAAAAGAAAATTTGATTTTAGAGTGGAGTCCTTTTCCCGAAGTGCATTTCCTCATCCCAGTTTTGGTTTTTCCTGGAAAATGTACAAAAGTTTACTCGAAGACGCTAAGGATGCTCAAATTATCCATAACCATAGCTTATGGATGGCCCCAAATATTTTTGCCGGCCTAATTGCTGAAAAATTAAATATTCCTCTTATTAATGCACCTCGTGGGACTTTGTCTGAAAAGGCTTTAAATATATCTAGCTTCAAAAAAAAAACAGCTTTATTTCTTGGGCAAAGAAAAGCATTAAACGCAACAAACTGTTTTCATGTTACAGCAAATCATGAAGCTAATGATATACGTAATTATCAAGCCAAAACTCCAATTTGCATTATTCCAAATGGGATTGATATTCCCGTTCAAATTTCAAAAAAGCCAAAAAGGAAAACTATTTTATTTTTAGGAAGAATTCATCCAATTAAGGGAATTGAAAATTTAATTAATGCTTGGAAAGATATTGGCCCACTTTTTCCAGATTGGGATTTGAAATTGGTGGGTAAAGGAAATCAAAGGTATTTAGAAAGTCTCAAGAAATTGGTTAAAGATAATCATATAATCAACATTAATTTTGAAGGACCTGCTTATGGAAATAATAAAAACGTACTTTATCAGGATGCAAGTTTGTATGTCCTACCAAGTTTCTCAGAAAACTTTGGAATGACTGTAGCCGAAGCCTTGGCCAATAAAACTCCGGTCATTACCACTAATGCCACCCCCTGGAAGGATTTAGAAATAAAAAATTGTGGTTGGTGTATTAATCCTACAGAAGAAGATTTGACCATAACTTTAAAAGTAGCCTTGGGATTGAATAAGGAAAATCTTCAAGAAATGGGAATAAATGGGCAAAATTGGATGATGGACGAATATGCTTGGGGGAAAATTGCTGAAAAAACGTTGCAAACATATCAATGGATGATCGATAGAAAATTAAAACCAGAATTTGTTAAAAATGAATAATAAAATACCTCTTACAGTGGTCATGTTGACTTTAAATGAAGAATTTCATATAGCTGAGGCTATAGATAATGTAAAAGATTGGGCAGAAGAGATTTTTATTGTTGATAGCCTAAGTTCGGATAGAACTGTTGATATAGCTATTGAAAAAGGCGTAAAAATAATTCAAAGACCTTTTACAAATTTTGGAGATCAATGGAACTTTGCTTTGGAAAACTTACCAATTAAGACTGAATGGACATTTAAAATGGATCCAGATGAAAGATTATCAGATGAGTTAAAAAGAGAAATTCAAGAAATAATTACCTCCGGATCTGCTCAGAATGGATATGAGGTTACATTACGTTTATGGTTTATGGGTAAGCCTCTCCATGTCTTTTTAAGCGTGTTGAGGCTTTGGAAAACAGGAAAATGTAAATTCAGTAATGTTGCAGTTAATGAACATCTTTTATTGGAAGAAGGTAAAATAGGTGTTTTAAAAGGGTACATGGAACACTATGATAGCAGAGATTTACATCATTGGATAGAAAAACAGAATAAATATACTAGTATGCTGGCTGTGCAGAATGAAGATGGTTTAAAACTTGCTACAACTCCAAACTTATTTGGAAATCGTTTGGAGAGAAGAATGTTTTTAATAAATTTATTTTTTAAACTTCCATTTAGATACCAGTTACAGTTTTTTCATGGCCTTTTCATTTTAGGGGCATATAAAGACGGATTGCATGGTATAAGATATGTCAGAGCCAGAATAATGGTGAGGAAATGGCGAGAGTTAAAACAAAAAGAAATAAAAATTACCCGAAGATTACCCTATCTCCCTTCCCAAAAAGAACAAAACTTTGATTCCAGAATTTTAGAAAGTTCCCTTCAAAAAACTCTTGTAAAATGATCTTTGTTGGTGATATCGCGATTCCTTACCGAAATGCGGTAAGTCTCCTAAACTTTCCTGATACATTAAAGAATAAAAGCTGGATTGGAAATTTAGAAGGAGCGGTTATACAAGATCCTGAAAAATTACAAAAGGAATCGATCGTTTTTAATGAAAAGGAAGGTGTTCGATATTTACTTGAGGAGCTAAATTTTTCCGGTTTAACATTGGCGAACAATCACATTTTTGATACCGGTTCTCTTATGGAAACTTGTGACTTTCTAAAATCTAAAAAAATACCTTATTGTGGTATTGGAAAAACTTTGGAAGAAGCCAGAAATCCAATAGTGTTAGAGGAAGCAGGTAATAAAATTATCATTTTAAATTTTGGTTGGGAAGTTATTCAATGTGAAGTAACCAATGGGCATTATACAGGAGTTAATGCTTTGACAAGGAAAAATGTTCTCAGAACAGTTGAAAAGACAATCCTTGAAAATCCAGATGCTAAAGTAATTCCATTTATGCATTGGAGTTATGAACTGGAGGCCGAACCACAACCATTTGAAAGAGAACTTGCAAAAAAACTTATAGATATGGGTGTGGCAGGAGTAATTGGATGTCACCCTCACCGGATTGGAGGCTTTGAACTATATAAAAACAAACCTATTGTTTATAGTTTAGGAAATTGGATGTTTAAACAAAATTATTTTTTTAATGGAAAACTCAAATTCCCGGATTTTTGTAATCAAGAATTAGCCTTGGAATGGGATTTTAAAACGGATGAAATAAAATTTCATTTTTTCTCTTTCGATAGAGATGCTTCTAATTTAAGCTATACTCATACTGAAGGGATATTAAGTAAAACCATGTCTTCTAATACACCTTTCAGAGGATTTTCTAATCATGAATATAGAGAATGGTATAAAAAAAACCATTATCACAAAAATAAAGGTTTACCTATTTATTATTGGGAGGATGGTGAGCTGGTTGTGAAATTGAAAAATAAGATTAATAAGTTTAGAGATGTTCTTTTGCAAATTGTCTTAAAATTAAAATAGTGGAAATGAGCTTTGCAGTATTTTTAAAAAATAATTTAAAAAATATATCTCCAGGTTTGGGGAAGTTTATCAATAAAATCCCCTATTCCATAAGGCCAGGACTTGGTTCTGTTTATTCTAACAGGCTAACAGAGATCAATTTAATTAAAAATTATGATCAGGAACAGAAGCAGGAATTTATATTTTCTAGAATAAAGAAATTAACAAAAACTGCCTATTCAAATATTCCATTTTACAAGGGACATTACGATAAAGAAGGATTTCATCCGGGAGATTTGAAATCTTTCGATGATCTTAAAAAAATTCCTATTATTTCTAAAAGGAATTTACAAGAATGGGAATTAGAACAACGCAGTAGTCCAACAAAGGGGAGATATATAGTAAATACAGGTGGATCTTCTGGGTCACCTTTTAGTTTATATATAGAACCAAGTTCAATGGGTCATGAATGGGCACATATACATACAATTTGGGGGAAATTTAATTATAAACCATCAGATCTAAAGTTAGTTTTTGGTGGAAGAAGTGATTTAAAGGATGTAATTGAATATGATGTAGTAAGAAATCATTTTGCAATTGATATTTATGCAGATTATACTATAGTGGCTATTAAATTGAAACAACTTTTAAAAAAGTATGAGATAAAATATTTACACGGCTACCCATCTTCCATTTACGATTTTGCTATTTATTGCGATAATGAAGATGTAGAATTAAAAGAGTTATTATCTAAAAATTTAAAAGGTGCTTTTTTAGGTTCGGAATATCCACACAAACATTACAGGGAAGCCATAGAAAGTGTATTTGATATTCCAACAATTTCCTGGTATGGACATACCGAACGTGCCATATTAGCTTTTGAGAAGAATGAGCAGTTTACCTATGAACCATTTTTAAGTTATGGTTTTTCGGAGGCTTTGTCTTTGGGAGAAGATAATTATAATTTAATTGCTACGAGTTATTATAATAATGCTTCCCCATTAATAAGGTATAATACAGAAGATATTATAACTGATGTGGTTGAAAATGGGGGGATTTTGGAAAGCTTTAAAATAACCAAAGGCCGGGAAGGAGAATTTGTAACAGATAAAATTGGAAAAAAAATAAACTTAACCGGTTTAATCTTTGGCAGGCATCACGAACTTTTTAATTATTCTAAATTCATTCAGGTAAAACAAATAAAGCAAGGAGTAATTGAGATTCATTTTGTGTCAGAAACAAAAAGTGAGAATCAAGCTGCTGAACTTTTTGATAGGCAAAATTTGAACTTTGATATTAAATTCATAAAAAACAAAGAACCACATAGGACTCAGGCTGGTAAAATTAATTTATTAATTAAATAAACTCACCTTGAGAAGTTTTCACGCATCGGTCTCAGTGGAAAAAAATGCGGTGGGCGCTGCATAACTGATGTGCCTGCCGCGTGAAATCCAGTTACAGGAAATAAAAATTAAGATTCGCATAAAATTTTATATCTATTTATGAAACAAATCATACAAGACCTTAAACAGGGTAATACCATATTGGAAGAAGTTCCTGCACCACAAGTTAAAAGTGGGCAAGTATTAATACAAACTACCCGCAGCCTGGTTTCCTTGGGAACAGAGCGCATGCTTGTGGAATTTGGGAAAGCAAATTTTGTAGCCAAGGCACGTCAACAACCGGATAAGGTAAAACAGGTGTTGGACAAAATGAAAACAGATGGCGTAATGCCAACCCTGGAAGCTGTTTTTAATAAATTAAACCAGCCTTTACCATTAGGTTATTGCAACGTAGGTAAAGTTGTAGCCGTTGGAAAAGGAGTCTCAGAATTTCAGGTGGGAGATCGTGTGGCCTCCAACGGGAACCATGCTGAATTTGTTTCTGTTCCTAAAAATTTAGTTGCCAAAGTACCCGAGAACGTTAGTGATGATGAAGCCGCCTTTACTGTTATTGGCGCCATAGGTTTGCAGGGAATACGTTTGGTAAATCCAACATTTGGAGAAACTATCGTTGTAATTGGACTTGGGCTTATTGGCCTGGTAACAGCCCAGTTGCTGCAAGCCAATGGTTGTAAGGTGATAGGTCTGGATTTTGACCAACAAAAGGTAGATCTTGCAAAAGAGCAAGGAGTTATTGCCATTAATCCCGGTGCGGGCACAGATCCTGTGAAATTTGTACAGGAGTTCACCGGTGGGATTGGAGCTGATGGGGTGATTATTACCGCTTCCTCAAAAAGCAATGACATTATTCACGAAGCGGCCGAGATGAGCCGTAAAAAGGGGAGAATTGTCCTTGTTGGTGTAATTGGTCTTGATCTTCAACGTGCAGACTTTTTTGAAAAAGAACTGAGCTTCCAGGTTTCCTGTTCTTATGGAGCAGGTCGTTATGACGATAATTACGAACAAAAAGGTCAGGATTATCCAATAGGTTACGTGCGCTGGACAGAAAAACGCAATTTTGAAGCCGTACTTCAGGCGCTTGCAATGGGGCAGCTGGACGTGCAAACATTAATTACAGAGCGGGTCAAACTGGAAAATTTCCAGGAGATTTATGGAGATATGCGCAAACAGGGTTCCATCGCATCTATTCTGGAATACCCAGAAGATTCTGTACAGGATTCAAAAGTTAAAGTTTTAGAAAAAAGTTTTAAAGCTTCCGAAGGGGTTTTTGGAATAATTGGAGCGGGAAATTTCACATCTTCCACTATTATCCCGGGAATGAAAACTGCAGAAGCAAATTTAAAATACATCGCCAGTGCCGGTGGTCTTTCTGCAAAAATCCTCGCAAAGAAAGGAGAAGTTGCCTATGCTACTTCAGATTATAAGGAAATCCTTGCAGATGCCGAAGTGGATATGATAATGATAACTACCCGCCATAATCTTCACGCTTCAATGGCTAAAGAAGCTCTTGAGGCGGGAAAACACGTTTTTGTGGAAAAACCTTTGTGCCTTACAGAAGAAGAACTGGAAGAAATCACAAAGTTGGCAGAGGAAAAAAATAAAATGGTCGTGGTAGGTTTCAATCGTCGTTTCGCGCCATTAGCCGTGAAAATGAAAAGCCTGTTGGGAGAAGGTCCTAAAAATATTGTAGCCACCATGAATGCCGGTTTTATTCCTTCAGACGTATGGATCCACGATCTTGAAGTAGGCGGAGGAAGGATTATTGGGGAGGCTTGCCATTATATTGATCTATGTACTTACCTGGCAGGAAGCAAGGTCGTTTCTGTTTGTATGAATGCAATGGGTACAAGCCCGGAGGAAAATACAGATAATGCGAGTATTCTTTTAAAATATGAAAATGGCACCAATGCGGTGATCAATTATTTCGCCAACGGGAGTAAGTCTTATTCCAAAGAACGTATAGAGGCTCACAGCCAGGAGTGCACTTTGGTTTTGGATAACTGGAGAAGTTTGAAAGGTTATGGTATTAAAGGTTTTTCAAAGATGAAAACCAAGCAGGATAAAGGGCATAAAGCTCAATTTGAATTGTTGGTTAATTCCCTGAAAAAAGGAGGAAAAGCTATCGTTCCTTTTGAAGATACATACAATACAACAAAAGCTTCTTTTGCGGCGATCGAGAGTTTGAAGCAGGGGAGATGGGTAGGTGTAAATGAAGTTGGGAGTAAAAGGCTGGAAGAGAAGGAAGTAATTTTAAATTAAAAATTTCACGGAAAAGTTTTCACGCGGCGGTCGCGGAGGAAAAAAACGCGGCGTCCCGCAGCGGAAACTTTTTCGCCGCGTTCGCTGCGTAACCGCTGCGCCCGCTGCGTGAAATAACACTAAAATGGAACAGAAAATAGAAAACCAAATTTGCACCGCCATCCTGGATCAGGCTTTTAAGATTCATACTGAATTAGGACCTGGACTTTTGGAATCTGTTTATGAGAAATGTTTGCAGTATGAATTACTTCAGGCTGGTTATGATGCACAGGTACAGGTGCCTGTTCCTATGAATTATAAAAGCATTCATTTTGAGGCAGGTTTTCGGATAGATCTATTGGTGAATAACAAGGTTTTAGTGGAAATAAAATCTACAGAAAATCTTGCTCCCGTTCATTTTGCCAGACACTGACTTATCTTAGGATGAGGGATATTAAATTGGGGTTATTGATCAATTTTAACACCAAACACCTAAAGGACGGGATACATCGAATAGCAAATAAACTTTAGGAATAATGTTTTAACTAGGCTACATTTTCACGCGGCGGTCGCGGAGAAAAAAAGCGCAGCGTCCCGCAGCGTAAAATTTTTCGCCGCGTTCGCTGCGTAACCGCTGCACCCGCTGCGTGAAACCGCTACTACCAGATAGAGAAAAAACAATAATGCCCTCAAAAAAACTAAGTCTATACTTTCAAACCTTAAAACACGTAAAGCCAACCCAGCTTTACCATCAGTTATATTATAGGTTGAAAAACCGGTTTTTTAAAAAATCATACCAGGGAAAGCCTGAACAGGTTGTAAAGTTAAGGTTGAAATCTGGGATTTTATATCCCAATTCTTATTCAGGAAACAAGAAATTTTCTTTTCTGAACCTGGAAAAGTCTTTTTCTGTAATCGACTGGAATTTTAGTGAATTTGGAAAACTCTGGGCCTATAATCTTAACTATTTTGAGTTTTTAAATCAAGAGAAAATAACCGGGGAACAAGGACGGGAGTTAATTCAGGATTATATTTCCAAAAAGGAAATTTTAAAGGATGGATTCGAACCTTATCCCATTTCCTTAAGGGGAATTAACTGGATAAAATTTCTTGCTAAATATAGAATCGAAGATCAGGGAATTAATGAATTTTTATATGCAAATTATTTAAGATTAACAGATAATCTGGAATATCATCTTCTTGCAAATCATTTACTGGAAAATGGGTTTTCTTTGCTTTTTGGAGCATATTACTTTCAGGATGAAATCCTTTTCAAGAAGGCTTATAAAATCTTAATTGTTCAACTAGAGGAACAAATATTGGAAGATGGCGCACATTATGAGCTGAGCCCTATGTATCATCAGATAATTCTTCACAGAGTTCTGGATTGTTTAAACCTGATCCAAAATAACAAATGGAAAGCAGATGAGCTCAAAAATTTGTTACACACCAAAGCCGAAAATATGTTGGTCTGGCTTGAAGCAATTTCTTTTATAAACGGAGAAATTCCTAAGCTGAACGATTCTATAGACGGAATTGCTCCAAACACCAGGGAATTACTAACCTATGCAGCCGGCTTAGGATTAAAAAGCAACACTGTTAAGTTGAAAGATTCGGGTTACAGAAAGTTTGAATTTAAAGAGTTGGAAATTTTAATGGATGTTGGGCAGATTGCTCCCAAATATCAGCCGGGACATTCCCACTCCGATAGTCTGCAATTTCTTTTAAACTATAAAAATAAACCTGTAATTGTCGATACCGGGATTTCTACTTATGAAAAAAATGAGCGTCGACAATTGGAACGATCAACTGGGTCCCATAATACCGTAACGATCAATGACCAAAATTCTTCAGAAGTATGGGGAGGATTTAGGGTTGCAAGAAGGGCAAAAGTTTCAATATTTAACGAAACAGCAACCTTAATTGAAGCTTCACATAATGGTTACAGAAAGCTAGGATTTACACACGGTCGCATATTTTCAATAGAGGAAAACACATTCCGGATAGAAGACAAAATACTTCAGGATGGGAATAAATCCTGTAAGGCTAATGGATATTTGCATTTTCATCCTGATACTATAATAGAAATAAAGGGAAATTCCATAAGTATTAATGAGGAATTGAGACTTGAAATTTCAGGAGCAGATCAAATTGAATTGGGTGATTATAAATTCGCTGAAGGTTTTAATAAGATCAAAGCCGCCAAAAAGCTTGTATATACTTTTAAACATAAGGTGATATTAGAATTTCACTCAGCGTCCGAAGCGAAACCTTTGCGCCCGCTGCGTGAAAAAACTTATTAAAGCAGCCTCATCTACAATACTTTTGCGCCCACTGTGCGAAAAAACTTATAAAAACTTAATGAAACTACTATTTCTAACCGATAATTTTCCACCGGAAGTAAACGCACCAGCGAACAGAACCTATGAACATTGCAGGGAATGGGTGAGAAGTGGCGTTGATGTAACCGTTATTACCTGTGCACCGAATTTTCCGAAGGGAAAGGTTTATGAAGGTTATAAGAATAAGTTGTACCAAACTGAGATCATAGATGGAATAAAAGTCATCAGGGTTTGGAGTTACATCACTGCAAACGAAGGTTTTGTAAAACGAATTTTGGATTATATCAGTTTTGCGGTAGCTTCATTTATTGCAGGTTTATTTGTAAAAACAGATTTGATCGTCGCTACTTCGCCTCAATTTTTCACAGCTCTTTCAGGCTGGTTACTTTCAATCTTTAAAAGAAAAAAATGGATCTTTGAAGTTCGCGATTTATGGCCGGAATCTATTATGGCCGTTGGGGCGATGAAGCGAAACAGGGCGATCCGGTTTTTTGAATGGCTGGAGATACGTATGTATAAATCGGCAGATTATATTGTAGTGGTAACCGATGCCTTTAAAAAGAAAATAATTGCAAAAGGGATTGATGCGGGGAAGATATCTGTTTTTAAGAATGGGGCCAATCTGGAATTATTTATTCCACAACCTAAAGATGTTGAATTAGAATCCAGCTTGGGATTAAAAAATAAATTTGTTTTTGCATATATAGGCACCCACGGAATGGCTCACGGTTTAAGTTTTATTCTGGATGCCATAAAACCCTTGGAAACTTCACATCCCGATTTAGTTTTTCTATTTATTGGCGATGGCGCAGAGAAGAAAAGTTTATTAAAACAAGCAGAAAATTTAAATTTGAAAAATGCAGTTTTTGTTGATTCTATAGGGAAAAAAGAAATTGTGAGTTACCTGAGCCTCATGGATGCAGCCTTGGTGAATTTAATTAAAAGCGATACATTTTTAACCGTAATTCCTTCTAAGATCTTCGAAGCAGCAGCGATGGAAAAACCTATTTTATTAGGACTACAAGGGGAAACACAAGGCATTATCCAAAAATATAACGCCGGAGTTTGCTTTGAACCTGAAAACGAAAATGATTTTTACCGGGCTATTGAAGAAATAATTCAACCTGAAATATATAGTCAAACCAAAGTAGGCTCAAGGTCCCTAGTTCAGGATTTTGACAGAAGTAAAATTGCTAATGAAATGCTGGAATGTTTACAGGAAGTATAAGGTCTGGATTAGTTTACCAACGGAATTACGTTTTCAACGAATCCCGAATTTACGATGAGCAAGATAAAAAAAACTCGGGGGACGCAGCGAAAAATATTTACGTTGCGTCCGCTGCGGGACCGCTGCGCCCGCTGCGTGAAATCCGGCATTCGAATCAACGAATCCCAAATTAACAAATCAACAAATCACAAATCAACGAATCATGATAAAAATTACCATTATCGCCGGTGCTCGACCAAATTTCATGAAGATCGCGCCAATTATCAAAGCTATCCAAAAGGCTAAATCAACAGGAAAAGACATAGATTTTAGATTGGTCCATACCGGCCAGCACTACGATAAAAAAATGTCTGGCTCTTTCTTTGAACAACTTGGAATTCCGGAACCCGATGCCAACCTGGAAGCAGGTGGAGGTACCCAGGCAGAACAAACCGCCAATATTATGGTGAGGTTTGAAAAGGAATTGACAGAAAACCCTACGGATGTTGTTTTGGTGGTAGGGGATGTAACTTCCACCATGGCCTGCAGCATTACCGCCAAAAAACTAAATACCCAGGTAATTCACGTAGAAGCGGGAATTCGTTCCGGAGACCTCAGTATGCCCGAGGAAATAAACCGTATGGTCACCGATGCGATTACCGATCATTTTTTTACAACTTCAGAAATTGCCAATGAAAACCTGAGAAAAGCCGGAGTTGAAGAAAACAGGATCCACTTTGTGGGAAATACTATGATAGATACCCTGCTTTCAAATATTGATAATTTTATTGATCCAAACATTGAAGTCGGCGGCGAAAAATTAAAGGAAAAAGGCTTTTTTGTGCTTACCCTGCACCGCCCGGCAAATGTAGATGAAGAAGGAAAACTCAAGGAAATGATGCAGGCCATTATGGATGGTAGCGCAAAAATGCCTGTTATATTCCCGGTGCATCCGCGAACTGCGAAAATATTGGAAAATATGGGAATTGTCCACGAGAATTTGCATTATGTGGAACCCTTATCTTATCTGGAATTCAATTACCTGGTTAAAAACTCCTTTGCCGTGATCACCGATAGTGGCGGAATAACCGAAGAAACCACCGTAATGGGCGTTCCTTGTTTAACCTTGCGGGACAACACCGAGCGCCCGGAAACCATTACTTTGGGAACCAACGAACTTGTAGGCACCGCACCGGAAAACCTGAAACCATACCTGGAAAAACTTATGTCCGGCAACTGGAAGAAAGGTGGAAAGATCCCGCTTTGGGACGGGAAAACGGCTGGGAGGATTGTCGATACTTTATTGAAGATCTATGGGGAGGAAGTTGGAAGTACGAAGTTAGAAGAGGTGAAGAGTGAAGGGTGATGAGTGAAGAACCAAGAGACAAGAACCAAGACTAAAAAAATGTTTATAGTTTGTGGTTTGTTGTTAAAAAAGAAGTTAGAAGTACGAAGTTAGAAAAAAGAGCCAAGAGCCAAGAAACAAGATTAAAAAAAAGTTTATAGTTTGTGGTTTGTTGTTAAAAGAGTGAAGAGTTGCTGAACACATTCTGCGAATCCCGATGCCTCGGGAGCGGTTTTAGTCTGCGGTAAATCTGCGGGAAAAAAGAAGTTAGAAGTTAGAAAAAAAGAGCCAGGAGCCAAGAGACAAGACTAAAAAATGTTTGTAGTTTATGGTTTATGGTTAAAAAAGAAGAACGAAGTTATAAGTTAGAAAAAAGAGCCAAGAAACAAGACTAAAGAAATGTTTATAGTTTGTGGTTTGACGGTATGAAAACAGCAAACCGAAAA
>Ga0307486_1001365_pt1 | contig 19035 bp, 13 predicted proteins | sample CBIW02metaG_FD_203663 | JGI IMG/M metagenome (GOLD analysis project Ga0307486, IMG submission 203663) | Sea-ice brine microbial communities from Beaufort Sea near Barrow, Alaska, United States - CBIW 0.2 | ecosystem: Environmental > Aquatic > Marine > Coastal | place: USA: Alaska | collected...
GCTCCGGTTTCTAAAAAATAGATTCCCAAGCGGTCACCACCATATACTATTTGATCAACCCCAACGCCTCTTTTGCGCATCTCCATCATCGCACATTCCCCTATATCATTTTTTGGCAAACGCGTTATAAAATCAACAGGTACACCATAGTTCGCAAGGGATACAGCAACATTGGATTCTCCTCCCCCATATATTGCATCGAAATTATTTGCTTGCGAAAATCTTAAAAATCCCGGAGGCGACAATCTTAACATGATCTCTCCGAAGGTTACAACTTTTTTCATAAATCTTAATATTAATATTGTTTATAATATTTTTATTATTAAATAATTATAATAGTATTCTTATTAAAGAAGGCAAACCTTCATTAATACCATTCTGCTCCTAAATCTTCATTTCCAAAGAAGCATCATGAATTTACATCATTTTTTGGTAATCTTCTTTCTTTAATAAAAAGTTCAGAATCCTCTTCATCTGCTTTAGGAACTTTTTTGTGCCAGTAAGAAGCCAAGATTGATCCGGTTATATTCATTAATGGTCCAAACACAGCAGGTGCTAAGCCCATAGTTGCTATCTTGCCTACCTCATTTGCAATTCCTGAAGCTAGACCTCCATTCTGCATTCCCACTTCTATAGCAATAGTTCTTGCATCCCGCTCTGTCATTTTGAAAAGTCTTGCATACCAATATCCCATAGTATATCCAAACAAATTATGGATTAAAACAAGTACAATTAACAAAGCACCAATATCTAAAAGGCTATCACGCCCGGCAGCGGTAATGACAACTATTATTAACCCAATCCCAAGCATAGAAATAATTGGCATAGCTTGGTCAAGCCATTTAGCCTTTCCACCGACAAATTTATTAAAAATCAAACCTGCACCAATAGGTATTAAAATCATTTTTACAATACTCCACATCATAGCTAAAGTGTCTATTTCAATAAATTCCCCAGCTAGAATACTCATTAAAAAAGGAGTAACAAAAGGTGCCAGGAGAGTTGCAATAGCGGTGATAGTTAAAGAAAGAGCCAAATTTGCATTTGCTAAATAAGCCATAACGTTTGAGGCCATTCCACTCGGGGAACAACCTATAAGTACAATACCTGCTGCAATTTCGGGAGGAAGGTTACTCATTGTTGCTAAAACATAGCCCATTATAGGCATAATAATCATTTGGGCTGAAACGCCTATACCAACAGCTCGAGGGGATTTTATAACGGCCGCAAAATCTTTAACGCTCATTGAAGTTCCCATACCAAACATTATAATTTGAATGAGGGGAGTGATTAAGCCAGTTAATTTAAAACCGCCAATTTCCCCAAAATACTGTGGATAATACATAGCCATAGTGACAGCTGCAAATATCATTGTGGTAAATACAAATCCCTTTAGGCGGTCATATCCTCTAAATCCTAATGCCAAAGCAGCAAAAAAAGCAACCAGAACTGGTCCGGCATATCCCCCATTATCAGTTATTAGAAAACCAATGGCAATAACTAGCAATAAACTAGCAATAAATAATGAGATAGAGTAAATGTTCAATTGTTTCATGAAAAATTTTTTTATTATTTCTATAATCTGAATGCTTGTCTAGCAAGAAGCTTCCACTGGCTATTCTGCTTAACATAAACTAGGACATTTCCAATCCTGATATCTATTGGATCACCGGCATTTGTTGCTTCCGCTGAAAAAATTTGTCTAACTACGGCCGTTTCGTTCTTTATATGTATGCTTTGATTAGATACATTAACCGAGGAAAAATCAAAATCTCCATTTATTAAATCATCAATAAATTCTTCCTTATTTTGAACAAGTCCGCTTGAATGTCCATAGGTAACTTCATCTGCGGTAATACTTTCAAGCACGGATTTTTCAGGATTAATAATAGCATTATTTAAAATCTCTACAGCTGCAGCCACTTCACGTTCAGCGGTTCCTGTTTCAACAATATCTATTTTGCTTTCATTGGAATTATCCTCTGTTTGTTTACAACCAATAAATACAAACAGCATAAACACTAAAAAAAAACTCTTAAAAATTTTCATATATATATTAATTTACAAGTTTAAACTCTTTTAAAATGAATAAAATTTCATCTTTTCTTATCTGCTTCACGTTCTACTATAAAGGCAAAGCAGCTCTTAAATTATTTTTTAATGTTGCTAAATCACTTTGAACAACATCAACAAATTTCTTTTTAGAAATAGTTAATTCTTAAGCCCGATGTTCGGCACCTCCTAAAGGATATTCACAATACAGTATCAATGGCCCCGGGCAATTACACTTTTTAATCTTTACAAAAAAAATCTCCCGATCCACTATACCCAGTGGTGCATTTTTCGTATACCATATTGTAATTTATTTATCCTTTAAAGCAAATGCAACGTAATTCCCTCCTGGTTTCTGCCCTCTAGCACCACCTGCTGCTATAACTACATACTGTTTCCCATCAACTTTATAGGTAATAGGAGTAGCGAAACCACCCGCAGGTAATTGATATTCCCATACTACCTTTCCAGTTTTTTTATCAAAAGCGCGAATTCTTTCATCCGCAGTAGCCGCAATAAAAATTAATCCTCCTGCGGTTACTACCGGTCCTCCATAATTTTTAGTGCCAGTAATGGGTATTCCTTGTTTAGTAAGTTCCGTATATTCACCTAAAGGAACACGCCATAAATAATCACCAGTTTTAAGATCAATAGCATTGAGCGTTCCCCAAGGTGGCTTAATCTCAGGGTACCCATCTTGGTCAGCTAATTTCCTCCACACTTTAGACACATACCTTTGTTTAAATCCAAATTTCTTTTTCTGAACTGGCTCTGATTCCGATTTCACCTCCGACCCTTGAATAATTTCGCCGCTATGTGCAACTGGAGGCCGGCCAAAAGCATGAAGATCAAATAGATAGCCTACAATTGATTCCCTATCATTTTCCGATATTTGTTGAAAAGCTGGCATTCTACCACTTCCAAATTTTATAATCTGTACAATTTCTTCCTTTGACAGTTTATCACTAACATTTTTAAGAGAAGGGAAATCTGTGCCACTTCCTTCCCTATTCTGTCCATGGCAAGCCGCACAATTTTTTAAATATAGACCATTGCCCTTCGAAAGAGAGTTGAATGCTTTATTTTGAGTAGTGGTATCTATAAGCTGAAGAACCCAGGGATCATTATTAGAGTTTTGGTAAAGGATACCATCAGGGTCTATGGCGTTACCACCCCATTCTGCTCCTCCACTATAACCAAATGCCAAAGTTCCTTCTACACTCGGTGGTGTAAATTTATGATCTGTCCGAAATTGATCATATATATCTTTAACAAACGCATGTGCCTCCGGTGTACGATCAGTAATAATATCCTCTGTAAATACCTGATGAGAAAGGGGAAGTGGTTTGGTGGGATATTTCTGCGTAGGATAGGGATATTCACCGGGCAAACCGTCAGTTGGAACAGGACGCTCTTCCACAGGAAAAATTGATTCTCCTGTATCCCGGTTCAACACATAAATCAAGCCGTCTTTAGTCGCTTGAACGGCAACATCTACCATTTCTCCATTATGCTCAATTGTTGTGAGATTTGGAGGACTTGGGAGATCCCTGTCCCAAAGATCATGATGTATTGTTTGATAATACCATTTTAGACCACCTGTTTCGGCATCTAATGCCAGCACACTATTTCCAAATAGATTTTTGCCTTTCCTATTTCCACCATAAAAATCAAATGAAGGAGATCCGGTGCCTAAATAGACAACCCCTCTTTTTTCGTCCAAGCTGAAACCACTCCAACTGTTAGCACCTCCGATTTCTTTATAAGCATCCTTGGGCCAGGTGTCATAACCAATCTCCCCCGGTCTTGGTATCGTATGAAATATCCATTTCATTTCACCCGTTAAAACGTCATAAGCACGAATGTGTCCGGGAGCCGAATTTCCAGTTTCAAAAACAGCGGAGCCTAAAATAAAAGTATTATTATAAATAATCCCAGGACTTGTAGCATTCACTGATAATGCCTCAATATCATATTCTTCATCTGGTAATAAACCTTTACGCAAGTCTACCGTTCCATTATTGCCAAAACTAGAAATAAGTTTCCCGTTATCTGCATCAATAGCATACAAATTTGCCCCAACAGTATATAAAATTCTCCTATCCTTCTCATTTCTCCAATAAGCGACGCCTCGATTGGTATTAACAATGTATCTTCCCTCATCCTCTCCAGGTTTAAATTTCCATATTTCCTTCCCAGTACTAGCATTGAGAGCGAATAATTCAAGTTCAGGAGAAGTTCCATACAAGACTCCATCTACAACAATAGGTTGACATTGAATCTCTTTTGCCCCCCTCCCGGACTCGTCTATTTCGGATCCTTCCGCAGCATTATACATCCAGGATACTTCTAAACTACTCACATTTTCCTTTGTTATCTGATCTAGGGGAGAAAAACGGTTCCCTGCTTTATTTCCACCATAAACTGGATAATCTTCACCTACTTCCATAGAATAATTGCCTGCAGAAGTATTAGTAGATCCTGAATCGACACAACTAAACACTAGAAGTATTAAAACAAAACATAAACTTAAACTAAAGAATATTTTTTTCATAGAAATTAATTATTTTCTTTATTGATTAATCCTTTGTTTGCCTGTAAGGATAAACACTTCCTATCACCAGCCTTTCCATAATTGATTAAAATTTATCCGTTGAGCTTGTAAACAATTTCATTAGGATAGTTTTGCAGGTATTCTCCATTGATTTTATGATAGACTCCTAAAAAATTTATTTTTACCTTACTAATAGAAATATGTATCCATATTTCAGCATTACATTCCTTGTTTCCTTAATTTATTTCTCCGTTATATAAGCTTCAACTTAATTTTCAATATTAAAGTAGCTTATACTCTTATCGGAGAATACAATAGCTTTTTAAAACAAGGAATTCTTGATTAAGGATTCTATCTCTGTGGTAATATGTCTTTTGAGAACTTTCATTCTAAAGAACCGACAAGGATTTGATATTTTACCAGACTTTAAATTTTCAAGAGGTTTAGACTCTAGCATTAGGCCTACATTATTTGTCGTTTTCTACCCCGGCCCTGTTTCAAGTTTGATTTAGTGTGTTCTGGAACTTCTTTTTCAATATATTCCTCATCAAATACAATCATATATAAAAGTTGGTATAAATCATCTCGTTTACCCATAACTGTACGTAATCGATAGATTACAAACCAAATAGTCATATCTCTTTATAGCCTATATGCCGTTGCAATTCACAAGCAGAAAACCCCTTTCTAGTAGTAATCATAAAGAGCATTACAAGAAACCATGTACCAAAAGGTAAACGCGAATTCATCATAATGCTTCAACTATTTAAAGTTGTCCGGAAACTACATTTAGTGCACTGAAATTATCATTTTGAAATCAACCAATAATGCCTTCTGTACCCACATTTTTTTACATACAATAACTTGTTTCATCCTAATATACCTGAAATACTCTTTACAACTTTGTTCATCGGAAAATTACAGACAAATTTCAATATTTTCATAGCTTTCAATTTTAATGTCCCAAAACTATTATGAGAGCAGAATAAAATGTGTCGTACTTGTAAAAAAGCATTCAATCAGAATTTCTTTTTCGAAAATAGTTTCTCCTTAATTATTGTTATTGATTTACAAGGCTAATTTTAAAAACAAATTCAAATCTATGGCTTTAGAAAAACATTCCTAAATAAATATTTTAAATTTTATTCTGTCAAGTTCCTTTTTAACCTTTTTCTCAATCAAAAATATTGTTACCAAGTCCTTTTACTTAAAACTTTATCCATTTGTTCCCTAGACATTTTTCCCAACTCAGGATTCTTTTTAAGCCAGTTGAGGAAATCTACTTTAATTTCATTTGTCCATTCGCTGTCTATTTCTCCTGTGGTATATCTCCGAGATTTAACCATTTCAAAACCATATTGATCTTTAAGGTTAACGAATTCTGCAGTACTTACCACTAGTTCAGCTAAATGAGCAGGAACAAAAAGCACGCCTTCTCTTTTTGCTATTACTAAATCACCCGGAAGCACAATTGCCTCTCCTATACGAATAGGGGTATTTAATCCAATTACAACCATTTCTTCAAGAAAAGAAGGGTGGAAATCCCGAACAAAAGCATTAAATCCTTCAATCTTGCTTATAGCCTCCAAATCCCTTGCACTACCATTAAAAACAACACCATTTCCAGATTTACTATAAATAGAAGTAGCTAAAGTGGCTCCCATTAAAGTCCCAGCATCAATTTTACCAAATCCATCAGCAACATAAACATCCCCTTGTGTTAACATTTCAATAGGCCAGGAATTAGTATTACCTTTCCTGCCTCGGGAGTTTATTCCCCTTTCTATTATATTTTTCTCAACGTCCGGCCTACTTGGCATAAACATAGCTGTGAGAGCACGTCCAACAACGGGCACATCATCCTTAACCATCTTCCATTCGCCAGCAAATTGATTGGTATATCCTTCATTTTTTAAAACTGTCCAAGCATCATCAATACCAATTTTAGCAGCCCTTTTCAGTAGATCATCCTGAATTTTAGGCCGGCCATCTGGAAATCTTTCTCCTTCCCATTCGGAGGTAAGGAAAGTTAATTCTTCTTTAGAAATAGTTTGCCCAAAAACATAGCCTCCACAATTGAGGCTAAGAAAAAAAGAAAGTATTAGAACATAAATATTTGATTTTATATTTGACTTCATAATTGTATAATATTGAAATTTTTGACTTTAAAATAAATTTAACTTAAAAGGACATCTAAATTTACCACCTTTTAAAATAATAAAAGTTTCTTCTATAATTGGATTAAACACCAAAAAATCCGTCACTTTGTTTTATAAAAACTTTCTCTGTCCATAAAAATTAATCCTCCTCGTTTCGTTTCGGCGGATTCAAATATTTTTCTATTTGTTCTTCAGATACAGCTAATTCCCTTGGATACTTAGAAACCCAGGTTCTAAATTCATCTTTAATTTCATCTGACCAATCACCATGTACTTCTCCAGAAGGGTAATTACCCTGTTGGAGGAGCAACCTTTCAAATTCATCTCGCAAACCAGTTAATTCGGAAGCGGTTACAAGTCCTTCTACCAAGTGAGCAGGAATAAAAGCAACTCCATATTCATTTGCAAAAGCTACATCCCCAGGAAAAACAGTTACCTCCCCAATACGTATTGGAGCATTAATAGAGGTTGGTGTCATGCCTTTTATATATGAAGGATCATGCCCCTTTACCCACGCATTAAAACCTTCTGTAGCTTTTAATTCTTGCATATCTCTAACAGACCCATTAAAAATGACACCCTTGCCTGTTTTACCATATACCGCGTTTCCTAAACTAGAACCAATTAAGGTTCCATCTTTAACTTTTCCAAATCCATCCGCAACATAAATATCACCTTCGGTTAGCATATCAATTGGCCATATGTTTATTCCTCCTTGTTGTGAATGACCTTCTGCTTTCCCTTGTGCTTTCACAATGCTATCTAGATCAGGTCTGGAAGGCATAAATTGGGTTGTTAATACGCGTCCAACCATTGTTTCGCCTGGTTTTAGAATTACCCAGTCCAGTTCAACTTGATTGTTGTATCCTTTGCGTCCTAAATAACCCCAAATTTGTTCCAATGTTGCATGCTCTAAACGTTCCAAATATAAATCAGGAACCTTGGGCCGTCCATCTTCAAGCCTCTCCCCTACCCATTGGGATGTCAGGTTTTTAACATATTCAAGGGATGATGCCACACGTTGAGCTTCCGAAAAGAAGCTAGTAAGAAGGCACGCTATTATTAATAATGTGTTTCTGTTCATAATTAAAGTTTAAGGATGTTAAAATTCGATTGATAATCTTCTACTGCCCTTTCAGATTATAAGAAAAGACAATTTTTTTTATATTTATTGTTGAAACAAAATAAATTTCCGTTACACATTCTGGTTTCCGTTCTTGCTTACCGATTCAGCGAGTCCTCGCATATAACCTATTGCAAATAAATTTCCCAAATCCATATAACCAGGGCGAATATTTTCCTCCCCCGCCATCGTAGGGACATGATCTGGACGTATAGATCCTTTAAATCCAATATCATAATATGCTTTCATTGCTTCATACATATCAATATCACCTTCGTCATGGAAGGTCTCCGTAAATTCGGTACTTGGTAATTGTCCGCTTAATTCCTTTACATTTCTAAAATGTACGAAATGAATTTTTCCTGCATTCCCCCATCTTCTAATCAACGCGGGGATATCTGCGCCCATTAGTGAGTAATTTCCCTGACACATTGTGACACCATTGTAATCACTAGGCACAATTTTCAGCATTCTATCAAAATTTTCCACCGTATTCATAATGCGGGGGATACCTTGTATTTTATGTACCTGGGGGTCATCCGGGTGCAGGGCCAATTTCATCCCGATATTCTCTGCTTCCGGAACCACCGCTTTCAAAAAATATTCAAGACTATCCCACATTTTTTCCGCCGGAAATTCCTCATATTCAGTTAAAGGTTCATCCTTTATTTTCTCATAATCAAAGGCTGTCATTAATGCACCACCACGTCCTGGTCTGTCTGTACTTGTACGTGCCCAACTTACAACTGGCATCCAATTATAGCAAATAACATCTACTCCTGCCCTTTTAAGATTTTTCATAAAAGTAATAAAATTGGCTATCTCTTCATCCCTACCTTCAAGTCCAAGTTTGGTTTTGGTTCCCAGGGAAGGAGGACCTTCCACTACATTATAATTTAAACCTACTTTTTTATATGCAGCTATAACTGCAGCAATAACTTTATAATCCCATGGTCTGCCGTCAGGAATACCAGCCATTTGGGAATTAATTCCTGCAACGGCACCAAGAGCACCCATCTGCTTCGCCAATTTTATCAAATATTCTTGTGATTCCAAACCCCAAAAATAAGCATTGCTAAATTCCATACCAGCATCCTTGGCCATTTCATTCACCTTTGAATTTTCTTTTACACTTTGAACAAGTGAATTGGAGAAGGCAGAAGTAATGTTCCCTCCAACAGATAATCCTGCTGCAAGTAACGCACTTTTCTTTAAAAAATTCCTACGATCGTCTTTCATGATTATTGATATTAATTACTTATAGCATCGTTTAAGCATTTCTTCCCTGTTTGCTAACCGATTCTGCAAGGCCTCTCATATAGCCAATTGCCCATAAATTTCCTAAAGCCATATAACCGGGACTGGTATTTTCTTCTCCGGCCATCGTAGGAACGTGGTCAGGGCGCATGGATCCTTCAAATCCAATATCATAATATGCTTTCATTGCTTCGTACATATCGATATCACCTAAGTCATGGAAGGTCTCCGTAAATTTAGTACTTGGCAATTGTCCGCTTAATTCCTCAACATTTCTAAAATGTACAAAATGAATTTTACCTGCATAACCCCATCTCCTAATCAACGCGGGGATATCTGCACCCATTAGTGAGTAATTTCCTTGACACATTGTGACACCATTGTAATCACTAGGCATAATTTTCAGCATTCTATCAAAATTTTCCACCGTATTCATAATGCGGGGGATACCTTGTATTTTATGCACCTGGGGGTCATCTGGGTGCAGGGCCAATTTCATCCCGATATTCTCTGCTTCCGGAACTACTGCATTAAGAAAATACTCCAGAGTATCCCACAACTTCTCTGCAGGAATATCGCCATATTCCGTTAAGGGCTCGTCCTTGATAATATCATAGTCAAAAGCAGTCATTAAAGCACCACCTCGTCCAGGTCTAGCCCGGTCTGTTCGTGCCCAACTTACCACCGGCATCCAGTTGTAACATATAACATCAATATCGGCCCTTTTTAAATTTTTCATAAAGGTTATAAAATTGGCTATTTCCTCGTCTCTTCCTTCTAGGCCGAGCTTAGTCTTAGAGCCCAGAGAAGGTGGTCCTTCTACTACGTGGTAATCCAACCCAACATCTTTATAAGCTTTCTTAACCGCGGTAATTACATCATAATCCCAAGGATTTGCATCAGGCATGCCCGCTTCACGTGGACTCAGTCCAGCAACGGCACCCAGTGCTCCCATCTGCTTCGCCAACTCTACTAAGTATTGGTTTTTAGAATTTTGTAAACCTCCAAAATAGGCATTACTAAATTGAATACCAGCATCTTTAGCCATACCACTTAACTCAATTTTTCTCTTTATCCTTTGAACAGGGGTATTTGCAAAAGAAGAAGTTAATCCTCCACCCATAGTTATTCCCGCTGCAAGAAGAGAACTTTTCTTTAAAAAATTCCTACGATCGTTTTTCATATGCTTTATTTATCTAATTAATTTATTTATTTAAATCACATTTCTTTACTTAAAATAGCTGCGGACAATCCCTTCCTCATACAAGATTTATATCTTCAAAATAGTAAAACAATAAGCTTTTGTTATGGCTCTTATTGATATAATATGCTCCTCATAAAAATTAAATGAATTTGATTACGCCAGCCCTCGATCCAGAGTCCAGGTGAATCTAGTTATTCCTAAAGAGGAAGAAAAGCAAATATAAATTACTTGTTCCTCTCTCTTAAAGTCATTACCGCTTGCATCATGGCTTTAGTGTACGCTACGTTATAAGTTAGCCCTGCATAACCTCCACCACCTGGATACCCGTTTCTTATACCATCAGGATGTTCTTTATCATAAGTCAAAGCCCTTGGATGTTCCGGATAAACACCTCTATTATAACCTTGTTCATACATCCCTTCCATTATAGCAAGCATATCAATTTGACCTTCATCTGGAAAAACTTCTGTGTATTTCTCAAATGGAACCTCACTAATTACATTACGATAATGCCAGTGATTAAGACGATCCCGTTCCCCCATATACCGCATTACCTCCAGTGGATCTGCACCTGCTTCAATAGAAACACCATTATGATAGGTCATACCATTGGAAGGACTATCCACAATGTCCAATAACCGCTTCCAATCATCAAAAGTCCTCATTATTTGAGCATGCCCTTTAGAAACCGGAACGGGTGGATCATTGGGGTGCAAAGCCATACGAACCCCAGCCTCTTCGGCAACAGGAATTACCGCTTCAAGAAAATAGGTTATATTGTTCCATAGCATTTCGGCTGTCTGAGCTTCTCCTCTTTCAGGATTCAAAGGAAGATCTTTGGCTCCCTGATAGTTGTAATCGAAACCTGTCATACCTGCCCCTCCACGACCTATTACCTCGTGGTAACCTTTCATGAATCGATCTGCATACCAGTTATATTCTACTACAGGAAGGCCAACGGCTCCTGCTGCACGAAGGGAAGCTTTTACATCCTCAATTTGCTGATCGCGACCTTCACGGCCAAATATAGCATCATCATAACCACCAATCATCATGTTAATAACAGTAAGTTCCTCCGCTTCAAAGCGATCCATGATTTCCCTCAATCCTTCTTCTGTCCAAGGAATAGGGGGTCCTCCCATTAAGACATAATCTGCCCCAATTTGCTTCGCTCTCCGCATTTCTTCAACAGTGGCATTACTGGAGATACCAACGCTTAATTTTGGCGAATCCTCTCCTGGAACCATAGGCCATTCCATAGCCTGGATTTGCGATTCCGGACTGTTAGTTTCAGAATTAGCAATTGCACTTTCAGAATTGCTTTCCACCTGGTCGTTACAGGAACTAAATCCGGCAACCAATAGAACTGTTAATGAAAAAGTTCCCTTTTTACAGATGTTAGAATATTTTAAAATTTTTTGTTTCATTACTGTAGATTTAAATTATTAAAATAGTTAAAGTTATTATGTAAGAAGCAAAGATTCTTCTAAGCGATAGAAGAACCTGAACCTGCTATTTAGAAAAAGTATTATTCTTGATCCCACCAAACCCTGGTGGTATAGGTGTCAGGTCCCTGATTGGAAATAGCTGCTTCTACATTTTCTGAATTAAGAGCATGTTCCTGGAATGAATACATTAGTCGTCTTATTGGAACTCCTCCAGTAGTATTGAGCGGGTAAGTAATTTCCGCAAGATCGGGATAACCAGTTCTACGCCAGTTAGACCACGCTTCAAAGAAATCTAAATACATATAATGTGCTAAATAAAATTGTGTGTGAATTTGTCTCATTTGTTCATCTTCACTCCCTGAAAGAGGGTGCGATGCCAAGTAAGAAGTAATTTCTGCATCTGTTATTTCCATTGGGGTAATTTCACTATTAGGAAATAAAGAGGACATTTCCATATTAGCCCTAATCGCTGCGTGAAAATGCTGCTCAGGTGTTCCAGGACCCCATCCGCGTAAAGCTGCTTCTGCCAATAAAAACTCTACTTCGGAATAACTCAATATTATAGACGGGGCAGAGAAATTTGCAATGGTGGCAGTATTTGGTTCTGAATATTCCGTAAGTAAATTATTACTCCAATTCGAAATAACATCACTTATTGTCCCTTGATCATAACCATTAGGAAGACCTTTCTGTAGTTCAGGTTGTGTAGTCTCGCTAATTACCTGACCCTGCAAAGAATTAATATTACCTTCCCATAAAGTAGCATAAAAAGAAATACGCGGATCATCATTTTCATGTAATAAATCCATAAAGGTTTTTGCCATCTTTACCAATCCAGTTCCTTGATTTCCTTCAGGAAGACTCTCTCTCTTAAGCTCTCGTGCATCCCAATTCCAATTATTTTCTCCACCCGCGGTATGTTCCAATAATGCAATATCCCCATTACTTTGCATGACCCCGCCTGCTATGGCCTTTTCAACCCATTGTTGTGACAAACCTGGATCCACATTTGTTAAACGCATACCCAAACGTAACATCAGGGAATAGGCGAAGGTTTCCCATTGTTCAACATCCCCTCCATAAATCACATCCGCTCCACCAAAAGATGCCAGAGACGGATCTAGTTGATTGATGGCAGTTTCCAGATCCTGAAGCATCATAGGATAAATATCTGATTGTCTATCATATTCGGGTTTATAAATACCCTCTGTACTTCCAACAGCGGCTTGCTGGTAAGGAATATCCCCATATGCATCGGTAACCCGATGAAGCGCATAAACCCTCCAAATGTTAGCTATTGCATATTGATTAATCAGTTCCGGATTATCTTGTGTTTCAGCAATAACTTCAGATAATTGTCTAAGATGATCACTATACACAGTTTCATAAAAGTTCCCCGTTTGGGCGTGGACAATACCTTTTTCACCATACCAAAAATTATTTAGAGTAGCATGATACTGCATGGCCCCGGATAAATATTTTATATTAGTCCTATTCCTATCTGCTGTACCTGTCCCTACAGTTCTTATAATGCTGGTGGTAAATAAAGTTTGGGTATCTGGTGTTATATAGGCATTGGGATCTTGATTCATCTCTTCAAAGCCGTCATCACATGCAGCCAAAAACATAAGGGACATAACAGCTGTTTTAAAACCTATACTCCTCAGTTTATATTTTATTATAGCATTCATATTTGGATTTTTTAATGTTCTTAATTTTTCCAATTTTTAAAAATTTATACTTAAATCTAAACCTAAACTTCTAGACGGTGGAAGTCCAAAGTTTTCTAATCCTTGGGCATTACCACTAGCGTAATTAGATTCAGGATCTATATTTTCTGTAGTTTTATATAAAATCCACAAGTTTCTACCTACAATTGATAGACTTGCATTTTGAATAAAAGTTCCTTCGAGAATAGTAGAAGGGAAATTATACCCTAAACTAAAAGATCTTAATTTTATAAAGTCTGCATCTTCAACAAAGTCTTCAGTTATTCTATAAGCAATTCCTCTAAAATAGGTTTGAGCAGGCACAGTATTATTATAAACATCCCCATTTTCATCTACACCTGACAGAACTACTCCGGTTTCCCTCACATTATTTTCTACAGTTCGAGAGTGAAGGCCGTAATCAGTACCATAAGCATTAGTAGCTGAATAAATACTACCTCCCCATCTACTATCCAAAAGAATACCTAAGGAAAAGTTTTTATATAAAAAATTATTATTAAAACCTATTGATAATGGAGGCACACCTTTTCCTAAGGCTTCTACAGGCCCAGCTTCCGGCAGTCCGCTAACACTGTTATATACAATTTCCCCATTATCATTAGTAACCCTTCTATTACCCGCAATCATACCAAAAGGCTGTCCTTCAAAATGGTAAATACCTCCATTCAATGTCCTTGTTTGAGCTCCTGGCAATTGTAACTTGTCCAAATCCTCAGAAATTTGAATAACTTCATTATCATTGTAAGCAATATTTGCTGTCACATCCCATCTTAATGAATTAGATGCTCCTAACGGTCTACCAGTTAGCATTAACTCTATTCCCCGGTTCTTCATTTCACCCACATTTAAAGCCACACTTGAATACCCGCTCGAAGGTGCTATTGACGCGTTCACAATATCATCTGTAGTCGTTCTGTCATATACTGTAAAATCAATTCCCAATCTACTCCTGAAAAACCTAAGTTCAATACCTGCTTCAATAGTAGTAGATGTATAAGGGGACAAAGCACTAGGAATGGTTCCGCCCGATACATTTGTCAACGTCTGACCATTATATTGCACACCCTGAGCAGAATACGTTTGTTGTATAGAATAAGGATTAGGTGCACCTCCACCTACCTGAGCCCAGGAAGTCCTTACTTTTGCATAATCCAACCAAGTAGGTTTATTTTCCCAGACTTCGGAAGGTAAAAAGCTTAAACCAACAGATGGATAGAAAAGACTGTTATTACCTGTTGCCAATGTTGAAAACCAATCATTACGACCTGTAAAAGTAAGATATAAAAAATTGCCATAATCAATATCGGCAGATGCAAATAAGGAATTTATACCATGCTGACCATAATTTTGTCCAAAAGTTTGGTTCAACCCATTCCCTATAAAATATTGATAGGGGATGTTAAAGTCACCGCTGGAAAGGTTTATTCCATCAAAGGTATTTCTCATTTGATTACCACCAGCCAAGACATTTAAGGTGAAATCGCCAAAAGTATCATTAAATCCAATAATTCCCTCAATATTCGTTTCTGTCCTTACCGCTTGGTTCTCAGTCATATTTCCAGAATTATTTGACGCTAAACCGGTAGGATTTATATAATATCTATCCGTATTAGATTGGTCAATCCCAAAACGGACACGGGCATATAAAGCGTCAGTAATATTATAAATAGTATTGAAAGATCCAATAAATCGATTCCTGGTATCACCATTTTCCAACCTATTAATTGCAAAATAGGGATTGGTAACATAGATATAATCACTCCAAGTGAATTCATTTCCATTCTCAAGATAACCTGGAGCTAAGGCTTCAACAGGAATATTGGTTGCAATTAGTTGAGCGCCGGCATTAGGATTCCTGTCAAAATCTCCAGGACGAACCCGGTTTAGGTTTTCTTCAATAGAATACTGTGCATTTCCCTGAAAAGTTATTTTTTCAGCAAGTGTTGCGTCGACGCTTAAATTAAAAGTTTTTCTATTCATTGTATTATTAGGTACAACTCCTTCGTTATCCATATTTGATGCCGCAAAACGAAAGTTGGCACCTTCATTTCCACCGCTTAAGGCAATTGAGTTAGAAAATGTAAAACCGTTTTGGTAAAAATTTTCTACATTATCTCTTACCGGAGAATATGGTCTTGCTACACCATCTGGGTTAATAACCGGTGAACCATCCAACCTTGCTCCCCAGGAAGTCCTTCCAAAAGCAATTGCCTCAGCTTCTGATGTAGGTGCTTCTCCATTAGATCCTGACCCATACTGGTACTGCCATTCTAACAGGTTCATAGGCTGCTCCACAGTATAGTTAGACCGGAATGCAACTCCTATTCCCTCTTGAGCTCTACCTGATTTAGTTGTAATTAAAATCACTCCATTAGCAGCACGTGCGCCATAAAGAGCTGCTGCTGTCCCACCTTTAAGAACGGAAATACTTTCAATATCGTCTGGATTTATACTTGACAATCCATTCCCTGTATCAATCCCTCCATAGGTACCCGGAGAACCTTCGTTTGCATTAGTAATGGGCATACCATTTACAACATACAAAGGCTGATTATCCCCATTAAGAGAGCCATTACCTCTAATTATCACCCTGCTGGAAGCTCCCGGTCCTCCAGAAGTACCGGAAGCAGTAACACCGGCAACCCTCCCGGATAAAGCATTTCCAACATTAATCTCTCTAGCCCTGTTCATATCCTCTCCATCAACTTCTGACACAGCATAAGTAAGAGACCTTTTTTCCCGTGTTATCCCTAAAGCAGTTACCACTACTTCATCTAAAGATTCCAGGTTATCCTGCATTACAATATTCATTATCGTTTCCACACCCACAATCCTTTCAACCCGTTCCATACCAACGTAAGTAAACACTAAAACTGACTTAGGTGAATTTACCTCAATATTATAATTACCATAAAAATCCGTCAGCACACCATTATTGGTTCCCTCTTCCTGCACAGTTACACTTGGAAGCGGCAGACCATTGGTATCTGTAACATTTCCTGAAACCATCATTTGTTGGCCGAACTGGTGGTTTACACCGTTTGCGGCAGGGGAGTCTTTGCTTATCGCAATATTATTCCCGACCATCTGGAAAACAAAAGCGGTTCTTTGGGAAAAAACACGTAAAACTTGATCTAAATCTTCATTTAGAAAAGTATATTTTCCAGGAAGTTTGGTATTAATTTTTATTTCATTTTCATATGCGAACTTGACATCAGTCTGAGACTCTATCTCAGAAATTACTTCTATCAAACTGGGCTCATCCAGAACAAAGGAAATATCAGCACAATTGCCGATTAATGGCAAGGAAATAAATAATGTGATCAATAGTTTTTTCATATTAAAAAGATATAATTTGTATATAATAAAGCAGCCTCTCGATTTTTTGATCGTTTACTGCACATTTCTTGAAAAGAGTTCTCTATTTGATCGTGGTGGACTCTTTTTTTAATTAGTAGTTACTTCTATTTCTTTTGTTTCAGTATTCATTTCGTGATTTGTGTTGTTTATAGTTGATAATAATTTTAGAATTTCCTGAAGGGAATCATTTTCGTTTATCCTAAGAGTCACTCTTTTCTCTTTTGTGTAATCATCTTTTTTAAACTTATAACCGAACCTTTTTTCTAAAAAAATTAAAAGTTTATCCAGTTCGATATTATTAATATCTATAAATTTGTTTCCGAATTCAAAGGAAAGGTTGGTGTCAAATTTATTGATATACGATTGCCCTTTAGTGTAATTAAAACGTTCTCCTGGAATAAGTGTCCAAGATTCGACTTTATCCTTTACTGCAATCAATACCCGGCCTGTATATAATGAAACTTCCACATCTTCACTTCCCTCTTTTTCAATTACGGAGAAACTTGTGCCAAGTACTTTTATAGCGATAAATTTGGTGGCAACTTCAAATACTTTCAAACTATCTTTTACAATATGAAAGAAAGCCTCTCCTTTTAAATCTACGCCTCTCGTACTTCTGAAATTTTCTTTAAACTGTATTCCTGAACCTGGTTTTAAAATTACCAAACTATTATCCGGCAATGTCACTTCCTTTTCTATTTGCGTATAATTATTCACTGTAATTGTGGGATTGTGAATTTCAAGAAAAAAATAAGTAGTGAATAATAAAAGCAAAATTGCAACCACCAACACTGTTTTAGGATAGTTTCTTTTACTCGGCTGCTTTAGATGTTCCTGAAATTGCTTCCAAGAAGCATCTATTTTTATATCTGGAATGATAGGATATGGGAAATCCCATATTTCTTCCAATTTATTGTTATCAATATCGCAAATTTTCACCTAATTAATTTTAGCACTATATAACTATAACAATTGCGAAATCAAAAGTTCCTAATTTGAAAGATAAAAATTCATTGTTGTCCGATAAAAAAAGAAGCCAAATTAATGGCTTCTTAAAAAAATCGTATTTTAGTTTTGCAAAATTAAAAAGACGATGGGTAAAAAATAAGTATTTTTCGACTAAATCCGTTTTCGGACAGCTGATTTCTTTAATTGATGACTCGATGATAAAAGGTGCTGTTAAGAAACATAATTCAGATAGGTATGTAAAACGTTTCAAAAATCAAGACCATTTGTTTAGTATGATTTTTTGTAGTTTGGTTAAGTGCAATTCTTTACGTGAAGTTGCGGGTGGAATGCTCGGATTATCTGGAAAAAAGGAGGCTTTAAGACTAAATCATATTCCTAAAAAAAGCACTTTGGCGGATGCTAACAAAAAAAGAAAAGTTGAATTTTTCGAAGAAATCTATAACGAACTGCTTAAGAAATATAGCTATGTTTTATCGGACAGCCGAGTTCGAGATGCCCTAGGTAAGAATGTTAAAATTGTAGATAGCACAACAATTGGCTTGTTCAAAGATATTTTAAAATGCGTTGGAAGGAAGCCTCTCAATGGAAAAAATAAGGGCGGAATAAAGGCGCATAGTGTCATTAATGCCGACGAGAAAGTTCCGGAATTAGTTTGGTTTAGCTCTGCTGCTACACATGACCATCAGTTTCTAGAAAAGCTGAAATGTGATGAGAATACTGTTTATGTGTTTGATAAAGGATATAATGACTACAAGGCTTTTAAGCATTTCACAGAGGAAAAAACTGGTTTTGTAACTCGATTAAAAGACAATGCAAAATATGAGACAACTGAAAAAATAGCGATTTCAAAGGAAATCCACAGCGGAGTTTTATCGGATGAAATTATAGAGGTAGATGTTAAAGAAGGAAAGTTAATATCAAAACTAAAACTAAGAAAGATACGATTTTACGATAGAGAAAATAAAAGAACGTTTGAATTTATCTCCAATTTATTTGATTTTAGAGCAGACACTATAGCTGCGCTTTATAAAATACGTTGGCAAATAGAACTATTTTTTTATGTAAAGAATATCATTATGCAAAGTGGCTTCAAGGAGGTTCTTAAATATCAAGGGGTACGATCCTTTACTTCGCAATTCCACTTTGCATAATCATATTATTATTTACCCAACCCTTGGA
>Ga0307486_1001366_pt1 | contig 19018 bp, 19 predicted proteins | sample CBIW02metaG_FD_203663 | JGI IMG/M metagenome (GOLD analysis project Ga0307486, IMG submission 203663) | Sea-ice brine microbial communities from Beaufort Sea near Barrow, Alaska, United States - CBIW 0.2 | ecosystem: Environmental > Aquatic > Marine > Coastal | place: USA: Alaska | collected...
CCCCCCCAAATTGAGGCGATCACGGGAATCGAATCCAGATCAACCACGTTGGGCCATGTGCAACGTGGCGGGGAACCCTGCGCCTACGACCGCGTCTTGGCGACTCGGTTGGGGATGGCCGCGGTTGACGCAGCGTCGGCGCAGAAGTGGGGCAAAACCGTTGCCTTGCGGGGCATCGAAATATGCACCGTGAGTCTTGCCGAGGCGACCGAGCGCCTCAAAACGGTTCTCGATGAACGGTACGATGAAGCTGCAGCACTATACAGATAGGTAGTTTCGCGCAATACTAGATTTCACGCACATGGTTAAAGAAAGTGATTTTCAATGGAATTTTTGGTGAGGTTCGAGATTGACGCTCCAGAGTCGATGACGACGGATGAACGTGAACAGCTTCGTGGCCTAGAAAGAATCCGGGCCATGGAACTGCGCGAGCAAGGTGTTTTGGTTCGACTGTGGAGGGTTCCGGGCCGCCGCGCAGTCGTTGGGTTGTGGGAGGCATCCGATGCCACTGCCCTGCACGATGCCCTAGCGTCGTTACCGATGTTCCCATGGATGGACGTCACGGTCGAAGCGCTGGCAACTCATCCTCAGGAGAAAAAATGACGGTAAAACCAGAGATTGAAGGCACGTATCTGTTCGGCTTGGCTGACAGTCGGCGCGGATATCTCTTAAATAAGATGTGTGCTTCCTTGATCACGCCTGAGAATCGTGCGAGCTTCCTACATGATGAAGCAGCCTATTGCGATCGGTTTGCTCTGAGCCCGGAGCAGCGGGCGGCGATCGTGGCTCGTGATTGGGTCGCAATGCTCGATCTGGGCGGTTCCATCTTCTACGTCTTCAAGCTTGCGCAGGTTGATAAGAAGTCCATGCAATACCTGGGTGGAATTTTCACCGGGATGACCACAGAAGAATTTACAGAGACGCTTCGAGCGGGAGGGCGCAGTTTTGGCTGAAATTATGTGGGGGCTGGCGACAAGCCACGTTCCGTCTATCGGTGCAGCGATGGACCACGACAAGACACACGACTCGTACTGGAGCCCGTTATTTGACGGCTATGCGCCCGCTCGTGCGTGGATGGCCGAGCACACACCAGATGTTGTTCTTGTTGTGTATAACGACCACGCCAACGCGATTGACTTGAGCTTGGTGCCCACGTTTGCCATCGGCACGGCAGCCTCGTACTCGGTTGCAGACGAGGGCTGGGGCAGTCGTCCCGTGCCACCGGTCATTGGTCACCCAGCGTTGGCGCAGCACCTTGTCGAGAGCCTTGTCGATGACGAATTCGACATCACTGTTGCCCAGGAGCTTGAAGTCGACCACGGTCTCACTGTTCCGTTGTCGGTCTATTGCCCTGAGCCGGGAGAGGCTTGGCCTTGCCCGGTCGTTCCCATCCTTGTAAATGTTCTTCAGTATCCGCAACCCACAGCGGCAAGGTGCTATGCCTTGGGCAAGGCGATCGGTCGAGCCGTGGCGTCGTACCCTGAGAACATTAAGGTCGCGATTTTTGGCACCGGCGGCATGTCCCACCAGCTAGCGGGAGCACGAGCGGGCCTCATTAACCCCACCTTCGATCGCATGTTCCTGCAGGCCATCGAGACGGATCCTGCGTCACTGGCGAAGATTACCCGCGAGGAGTACGTGCGGGAGGCTGGCTCCGAGGGGATCGAGATGATCATGTGGCTCGTCATGCGCGGTGCCCTGAACGATGAAATCACTCGGATCACTGAGACCTACCATGTACCGGCTTCTAATACGGCTGCCGCCCTCGCCCTCTTTGAAAATAAGGACTCGACAAAATGACGACTTTCATTCTTTTGCACGGTGCGTGGCACGGCGGCTGGTGTTGGGGCCGTGTTGCCCCCCAGCTTCGTGCCGCAGGCCACACCGTCTTCGCCCCCACGTTCACGGGAGTGAGCGACCGGGCGCACCTCCTGTCACCCGCGGTTGATCTGAGCACGCACATCGAGGACGTCGTGCGACTCATCGATGCGGAGGGCATTACGGATGCCGTTCTCGTGGGCCACAGTTACGCAGGCATAGTCGTCAGTGGGGTAGCGGAGCGCCGCCCGGAGGCGCTCAGAATGCGCGTTCACCTGGATGCCTTTGTTCCCGTTGACGGCGAGGCCGCGATTGATCTCCTCCCCGAAGGCCCCGCGCACCACTATCGAGAGGCCGTCGCCGGTCCTGGATTCGGCTGGCTCATTCCTCCGCGGTCGTTGGAGATTCTGGGCGTCACCGACCAGGCAGATCTCGACTGGCTCACGCCCCGTCTCACCCCGCACCCTTGGGCTACCTACGCTGAGACGATCAGTCTTGACGAGGAGGCAGCAAGCGTGCCGGGAGTCTTTATCGAGTGCGTTGACTGGATGCGGGTCTTTCAGCCCCAAGCTGAGCGAGCCCGTGCCTTGGGCTGGCCCGTTCATGAACTGGCGACCGGCCATGAGGCCATGGTGACCGCCCCAGATGCTCTTGTCGTTTTGTTGCAGGAGATCGTCGGTTCCCGCTAGAGGCCAGGGGCTAGGGGCAAGGGCGAGTAGTCGGGATGCTCCGGCCGCGGACCGGCAGTAACATTAGGCCACCGTATCTATCCAAGGAGTCAATGCTGATGTCCACTGAACCTCGTTACTCGTTTCGCCCGCCCCGAAGCCCCCCCGGAATCACGCCGGGGGATAGCGCCGGTGCCACGCACCGAGACGAGCCCGGACATGCTCATCGACCGCGATGTAGAAGTTGAGACGCGCGCGGGACACACCGTGCAGGCCGACGTCTATCGTCCCGTTTCGGGGGAGCCTGCTGGAGTGCTCATCGCTTGGTCGCCTTACGGCAAACACGACCCCGCGCCGATCGGCAAGATCTACCCGGCGAGCGGTGTACTGCCAGAGCACATGAGTGATCTGACGACCTTCGAGGGCCCCGACCCGGTGTTCTGGGTGCCCCGCGGGTATGCGGTGATCATCGCCGACATGCCCGGTACCTGGTACGCCCGCGGGCCGGCGACGTACATGTCGCCCGAGGAGGCGGAGGACTTCTACGATCTCATCGAGTGGGCGGGGGTGCAGCCGTGGAGTAATGGCAAGGTTGGGCTCACCGGTGTTTCGTACCTTACGGTCGCTCAATGGCGGGTCGCCGAGCTCAACCCGCCACATCTCGCCGCCATCAATCCCTGGGAGGGCTGGTCGGATACGTACCGTGAGGTGGCCCGACATGGCGGAATCCCAGAGACTTCGTTCTGGCCGTATATCTGGGAGCGCTGGGGTGCTTCGACGGGCGAGATCGAGGACCTTGAGCTCGAAACTGCCGAGCATCCATTCTTCGATGAGTTTTGGGCGTCGAAGGCTTCCGCCTTGGAGAAGATCACGGTCCCGGCATTTGTCGTCGGGAGTTGGACCGACCAAGGATTACACACCCGCGGGACGCTCGAAGGCTTCCGCAGGATTTCGTCGGCGCAGAAGTGGTTGTACGTGCATGGCCGCAAGAAGTGGGCGGAATATTACCTGCCCGAGAATGTGCGGCTCCAGGCGGAGTTCTTCGACCACTTCTTGCTGGGCAAGGGGGACCTTGACTCCTGGCCTCCGGTGCGCGCTGAGGTTCGCACCGGCTTCAACGCGGGCGAGATGGTCGAAGTAGAGGAGTGGCCGATTGCGGCCACCGAGTACCGTCGCCTCTATCTCGATGGAGCGAACGGTGGCATGACGGAGTCAATCCCCGTCGCCGAATCCACGCTCGAATACCACGGGTTGGGAGATCCCTTCCGCGTCGAGCGCCTCGTGTTCGAGCACAAATTCGCCACGGACGTTGATCTGATCGGCCACAGCAAGGCAACCCTGTACATGGCGGCGCCCGACGCGGAGGACATGGACGTGTTTGTCGGCCTGTTCAAACGCGATGCTGCGGGGGAGATCGTGCCGTTTGCCTATTATGCGCAGTTCGAGGACGGTCCCGTGGCGCTCGGCTGGATCCGCGCCTCCCACCGGGAACTGGATACGGAGCGGTCAACTGACTTCCTGCCGGTGTTGGCGCACCGACGAAGCTTGCCGCTGACGGTAGGCGGCCCGACCGAGTTGGTAATTGAGATCTTGCCGTCGGGCACCCGGTTCTCCGTGGGGGAGTCGTTGCTATTCGTGGTGCAGGGCACCGATATTAAGCGCTACCCGAAGCCGTTCGTCTATTCCCGGCATCAGTCCGACACCAATAAGGGTCCCCAGCTACTCCACACCGGGGGACAGTACTCATCGCATCTCGTCATCCCGGTGGTCACGGCCAGCTGAACCGGCCGCGACCACGGCGGCGTTCTGGCTTTGCTTGCGAAAATCTCGCAAACAATGCCAGCGAGACTCACTTGTCCTGGCGATAGACCGAACGGGCGTAGTCGTGGTACGGCGCAGAGGCCACGGTCGCGCGGATGCGAACTTGTCTGTGGACGGCATCGACCTGAGGCTTCTGGGAAATTGGTTCCTCGCCCCAGATGACCTCGACGACGGTGCCCTCGGGTACTCCGGCGTCGACCGATGCAAGCGACATGTAGAGCTGGTCGAAGGCGACATAGCCCGCGTCGGTTGAGATTCCTACATCCACGCCGTCGCTCAGCACGCGGTCCATCTGGTAGAAGCCATAGCGTCCCTTGGGGAAGTCGAGGTACTTCGCCGGCGTTCCCGGTTCGAGCTGCGACTTCACGACCGCGGCGACATCGTCCGCATCCCAGAGCAGCGTCACTTTGCGGCGCTTGGGTGCAATCGCAATCTGTTCCAATGCTGCCTTGCCATGGAACTCGTGATCAAATTTCACTGACCGGCCAAGGCCCAGGTCGTACGGCGTGAAATAGAAATCATGGACGTCTTTCGAATAGAGCGAACCGCCGATCGAGCCGGCACGAGCGGCGGGAAGCCACTCACGGTACTCGGCAAGGTCGTCATCGAAAATCGCGGGGAAGGGGGTCGGGACCCACCCTGATTCGAGCGGCGAGCTCGAGTAGGCTTTCGCACCGACACGGCGGATTTGGAACTCGGCTCCGGCCTCTAGGAGTGCATCACGCACGACAATGTTGTCCTCCCAGGGCCCGAAGAACTCGAAGCCGGGCTGACCCGCCATGCCGTGGCGAAGGCCCTTGACGGGCTTTCCGGCGATCGTAACATCAGCGATGTGGAAGAACTTCACCTCGGGCACCGGACCTCCGAATACCTTCTCCATGACCTCGTTCGCGTGGGGGCCCTGCAGCTGGTAGCGATAGAAAGTTGGTGAACCGTCACGCATGTTCGAGTTCGGCTCAAGGCGGTGGTGCACGTCTTTGCCCACTGCCTCAGCCTTCTCGAGGTTGTAACGAACCCAGTCGATGAGAATGTGGTGCCCAATCAGCACGAGACCTTCATGCCCGGCGGAGTTGTAGAACAGGATGCCGTCGCCGATGAGGAATCCATCCTGGTTGACGCAAATCAGCTGCTTTGCGACGCCGGGGCGGAAGTTCGTGAAGGTGTTGGGGGATATCTCCATCAGAGCCGGTATGAGATCTGTTCCGCCGAGAAACAGCTGGGTCATGTGGTGCGACTGATCCATGAGCGCCACCGTGGTGCTCCACGCTCGCTGCTCGTCGCGCCAGTTTGTGAACTCGGGGGCGATGGGGAACGTGATTGATGGCCAATCCTGGTTGCGCAACAATTCCACGGGGTTTCCTACGCGGGAAATAGCTTGGGAGAGACTCTCTGCGGTCATTGTTAATCCTCACTTTGGGACTCCCATGGTCGTCGGCAATGACGCTGAGGAGTGATTGGTTAGCTTAGGGGAGCCTGGCGCTCGATAGAATGGCAACTCCCGTTCAACGGGAGCAAATGAACGCCGTCGAAGGAGGACACAACGGCCAATAACTCGAATGGCGCCACTGTGCTGGGCCGCGCGGTCTTGATTCTTGAGGCCTTTACTTTTGAGGCGCCCTTTCTCTCTCTGAGCGCAATTGCGAAGCGCACGGGGATCCCACTCTCCTCCGCCCAGCGGCTCGTCGCCGAACTGGTGATGCACGAACTCCTCGAGCGCATGCCGGATCGCAGCTACCGTGTCGGAAACCGCCTCTGGGAGATCGGCACCCGAACGCCCGGCGCCTTGGGGTTGCGAGAGATTGCGCTTCCTTACCTGCACGCGATTCAGTCGCGCGTCCGCCAGCACGTCCAGTTGGTCGTCCGTTCCGATCTTGACGTTTTGGTAATTGAACGAATTTCGGCCCGAGATGCCGTAGTGAATGCGTCGATCATCGGGGGCCGAATCCCGCTCCAGCACTCCTCCAGCGGAGTCGTTCTTCTCGCTGGCTCTGAGCCCGGGGTACTCGACCGCGTGATTGCGAGAGGGCTTCAGCCGATCACCGCCGCCAGCCTGCAGACCGAGGTTCAGCTGCGGGAGGCCGTAGAATTCGCTCGCCGTGAAGGGTATGCCGTCTCTGAGGGGCGAATATTTTCTGGTTCACGAGGAATCGCGGTGCCCGTTCGGGGGTCCCAAGGAGTAACGATTGGCGCGGTCGGTGTTGTGGCCCCCAACGACGGGAGCTCCCCAATGGCTCACGTCGGGCTGCTGCGCCGGGCAGCCGAGGGCATCACGGAAACACTGCTTCGGAGCTATCTGCCGGCAGGACACCCCGATGCCCCGCCCGGGGGTTCGTACCGTAGCCTCGTGCGGTCGTCCGATCTCTCGATGGAGTTCTTCCAACATCTCCCCGTCGGGCCCGGCCCATCCGCTCGGTGAATAATCTCCCGTTGAACAGGAACTGCAATTCCGGAGGGCACAAGGCTCCCCTAAGCTAACCAACCACTCTCTGGGGTCGAAGACGACCTCCGGAGCACCGACGTGAGGATTAATAATGACGACAGAGAGTCTCTCCCAAGCTATTTTCCGCGAAGGAAACGCGGTGGATTTTCTGCGCAACTCGCAGGCCCGCCCCACCGTTTTCCCGGTGGCACCCGAATTCAGCAACTGGCGCTCCGAGCAGCACTCGTGGCGGGAGACCGTGGGGTTGCTCGATCAATCGCATCACATGACCGATCTCTTTCTCACCGGCCCCGACGCCCTCAGGCTGCTGAGCGACTTGGGCGTGAACAGTTTCGAGAATTTCCGCGTGGATAACGCCAAGCAGTTTATTGCGGTGAATCACGAGGGATTTTTTATCGGCGACGCAATTTTGTTCTACCTCGCCGAAGAGAGTTTTGACCTTGTCGGACATCCGATGGTGATCGATTGGGTGCAGTACCACCTCGAGACCGGCTCCTACGATGCGATCGCAGAGCGTGACGGCAATTCGATTGTGCGGCAGGGTCCTCCAAAGCTTTACCGCTACGAACTTCAGGGGCCGAACGCCCTCGCCCTCGTTGAAAAGTTGATCGGCGAGCCAGTGCCTCCCACCAAGTTCTTCCGTATGACCAGCTTCACAATCGCCGACACCACGGTTCGCGCCTTGCGCCATGGAATGGCCGGCCAGCCAGGGTTTGAGTTGTTCGGACCGCAGGCCGAGGGCGAGAAGGTCCACGCGGCGCTCCTGGAGGCCGGCGCGGACCTCGGTTTGGTGCAAGTTGGCTCGATGGGGTACTCCAGTGCAAACCTCGAGTCAGGTTGGGTCCCGTCCCCGCTGCCCGCAATCTTTAGTGGCAAAGGAACGCAGGAGTACCGCGCGTGGTTGAGCTCTGCCGGCGCAGGATCGCTCGCTGGGAGCCTCGTATCGGCTGACATTGAGGACTATTACGTCACCCCCTACGACCTCGCCTATGGCAGGAGCGTTGCTTTTGACCACGAATTCGTCGGTCGCGCCGCGCTCGAGACTCACGCGGCGAACCAGAATCGTCAAAAAGTAACCCTCGTCTGGAATCCCGAAGATGTTGCCGCGGTGATCGGCTCCCTATTTCGGCCCGGCACACCAGCCAAGTACATGAGCCTGCCAAAGTCACGGTATGGCCTGTATCAGGCCGACCGTGTTTTAGTGGACGGAAAATCGGTCGGGATCTCGATGGACTGTGGCTACATGGCGAACGAGCAGGTCTTCGCGTCTCTCGCCACGATAGACAGTGGGGCGGCTGAACCCGGTACTGCCGTAACGGTGATGTGGGGCGAAGATCCGAACACCCGCAAACCACAAGTCGAACCGCACCGGCAGGTTGAAATCCGGGCCACCGTTGCCCCGGCGCCCTACGTGCAGTTCGCCCGGAGCAATTACCGGGATCGCTGAGAAGGTTCACTTGCAGAGACTCGGCGCCGTCGTGTTAGCGATTCATGTGAATCAGCACTGGCGTAAACGCCGTTTAAGCACTATGTTCATAGTAAACACACTATCCTCATAGGTATCTGTGGGCTTAAGGAGGCAACGTGGCCGAGTATTTGTACGATCAGTCCAAAGCATCGAAGGCACCCACCGCCACGATGACCAGGAAGGTCGACGCGTAATGACGACAGAAAAGACCCCACAGGCCAAGCGTTCGCCGGCAAGCGCATTCGCGAATCTAGGATTCGAGGTGCTCCCGTTCAAGGGAACCGAAGAGAGAGTTCTCGCTAACGTCCCCAAGACCGTGCGTCTTTCGGTCACCGCCTCACCGCCCAAGGGCATCGAGGCAACGATTGCGCTGTCTGAACGTCTCGCAACGCACGGGTACCGGGTTACCCCCCATCTCTCGGCCAAAATGATCAGCGGTAAGGCACAGTTGAGCGAATTCGTCGAGCGCCTCACTGCGGTGGGGATCGACAGCCTTTTTGTCGTGGGCGGCGATGCCGAAGAACCGGCCGGCGAATATACCGACGCTCTCTCCCTGCTGAAATCCCTCGACTCCATTGGGCACAACTTTCGCGAAATCGGCGTCGGCGGATATCCCGAGGGTCACCACTTCATTCCTCAGGCCACTCTCGACGCGGCGCTCAAAGAGAAAGCAGCACTGGCGACGTACGTTGCGACGCAGATCTGCTTCGATTCGGCCGCAATCATCGCCTGGGCCCGCAAGATTAAGGTTGATGGTATTGAGTTACCCGTTCGCGTGGGGATGCCGGGAGACGTCAGTCGCCAGAAGCTCCTGCGAATTTCACTGGCCTCCGGGGTTGGCGAGTCGCTCAAGTTCCTGCAGAAGCAGCAGGGTATGTTCTGGCGATTTTTTGTGCCCGGTGGCTACAGCCCGAACAAGCTCATCCGAGGGCTCAAGTCGGCCATCGGTGCCGCCGACAACAACATCGAAACCTTCCACATGTTTACGTTCAATGAGCTGGCAGGCACCGAAGCCTGGCGCCTGAAGATGCTCGAGCAATATAAGTCCTAACCGTTCCCAACACCTATCAACAGCCCCAACAATAAAGAAAGAGAGATACATCATCGCCCACAAGAACCTTCAAGAAGTGCTGGATGCCGCCGGTAACACCGTCGACCTACTGCGCAACTCGCAAATCGGTACCTACATCTATCCTGTCGTTCCCGCAGAATTCTCCAACTGGCAGCGCGAGGTTCGCGCATGGCGCGAGACTGCTGTTCTTTTCGACCAGTCGCACCACATGGACAACCTTTTCATCAAGGGCAAGGATGCCCTGAAGTTGATCTCCGAGTCGGGCATCAACTCGGTCGCAAACTTTCCGGTGAACACGGCCAAGCAGTTTGTCCCCGTTGCGTCGAACGGTGGGGTTGTCGGCGACGGTATCCTCTTCCACGAAGCAGAGGACGAGTACGTCTACGTTGGACGCGCCCCCGGAGCGAACTGGCTGATGTACCACGCTGAAACCGGCGGCTATGACGTCGAAATTGACGCTGACCGCCGTTCGGCTTCGCGCCCCTATGGCAACGCTGTGACACGCCAGTACTGGCGTCTGCAGATCCAAGGCCCCAACGCGTGGCCCATCATCGAGAAGCTCAACGGTGGTCCCGTTGATCAGGTTAAGTTCTTCCACATGGGCTACCTGAACGTTGGCGGAATTCAGGTCCGTACGCTTCGTCACGGAATGGCTGGCGCACCCGGCCTTGAAATCTGGGGTCCTTACAAGGACGCAGAGCGCATCCGCAACACGATTCTTGAGGCAGGGCGCGAGTTCGGTCTTGAGCCAGTCGGTTCGCGTGCGTACTCGTCGAACACGCTGGAGTCGGGCTGGATTCCTTCGCCCCTTCCCGCGATCTACTCCAGCGAGGCCGAGCGCGCCTACCGCGAGTGGCTCCCCGCCGACAGCTACGAGGCAACGAACGCGCTCGCCGGTTCGTTCGTGTCGAAGAACATCGAGGACTACTACCTGAACCCATGGGAGCTTGGCTACGGTTCGTTCGTCAAGTTCGACCACGACTTCATCGGCCGCGAAGCATTGGAGAAGATAGTTCCTACCGAGCAGCGCAAGAAGGTCACGTTGGCTTGGAACGCCGAAGACTTGGGCGAGATCATGACGTCCTTGCTCGGTCCCGCAGAAAACGCCGCACAGTTCTTCAACCTGCCCAATGCCAACTACGGTTCGTCGAACTTCGACTCCGTGGTGGACGCAGCCGGCAAGGTTGTTGGAGCGTCGCTCTTCACCGGCTACAGTGCCAACGAGCGCACGGGCTTGTCTCTCGCGACCGTTGACCCTAACGTCGAGATCGGCACGGAGCTAACGCTCCTGTGGGGTGAGGAGCCCAACACCCTGAAGACCAGCGCAGTGCCTCACAAGGTGCGCGAGGTTCGCGTTGTCGTCAGCCCCGTTCCTTATGCTGCAACCGCACGTAACACATACCAAGGCGGCTGGCGTTCGGGCAGCGCGAGCTGACCATGTCTCTAGTTCAGGTTGGGGTGCTCGGAGGAGCGCCCCAACCTGGCCTTGGACAAGAAGACCACCCCATGAATTACGACCGGGTTCGCGCTGCCGTCAGGGAGCTTCTCATTGCTCTCGGTGAAGATGCTGACCGCCCTGATTTGAGGGAGACGCCCGCCCGGGCGGCTACCGCGTGGGCGGAGTTGCTGGGAGGGCGGGACGAGGATCCTCTCATTCACATCGCGGCCATCCCGTCGGTAGAAAGCTTCGCGGGCCAAGTAATCTCTTTGCGGGATATTTCGTTCCGATCCGTGTGTGAGCACCACTTGTTGCCCTTCCACGGCAGCGTCCACCTGATGTATCGATCCAGCGGCGCCGTTGCCGGTCTCAGTTCTTTTGTGCGAGCTATCGAGACACTCTCATCCAGACTGCAGTTGCAGGAGCGCCTCTCGGAACAAATTGCTGACGTGATTACCACAGGCATCGCACCAGAGGGTGTCATCGTGGTTGTCGTCGCGCGGCATGGTTGCGTTTCGGACCGCGGAGTTCGCCAGGCGGAGGCGCGCACGGTGACGATTGCCTCACGAGGTTCCTACGCCGGCTCGAATGAGACGGCGGCGGCCGCATTGCTTCTCGCACCGCCCACCCTCTGAATACGCGACATCGCTGTCGCCCCGATTAAATACCGACCATGTCGCCTACGGGCAAACCAAGGAGCAAACCGTGCCAGTAAGCACCCATTCCCGCACCCCACCGTTCGGTGAGTCGAACCCGGGATCTGTCGAGCATACGGGGCGCCTCATCGTTACGGGCAGAGATCATCCCGGAATCGTGGCCACCGTCTCCACGATATTGCAGGAATTCGGCGCCAACATAGTTTCGCTCGACCAGTATTCGACCGACGCCGAGGGTGGCAGCTTCTTCCAGCGAACCGTTTTCGATCTTGCCGACCTGAACGCCCGCCGCCCCGAACTCGAGGCAAAGTTCGCTGAACGACTAAGTAACGATGGCCTCGACTGGAACCTGACCTTGGCGCAGCAGTTGAAGCGGGTAGCGATCTTCGCTTCGAAGTCCGACCATTGTCTTGTCGAACTGCTCTGGCGTCACCGCCGGGGAGAGCTAAAAGTGGATATCCCCATGGTGATCTCGAATCACTCCGACCACGCCGAGCTCGTGCGTCAGTTCGGCATCCCGTTCTTCTACGTACCGGTCACTGGCGACAAGAAAGAAGCAGAGCGCGAACACCTCCGTCTACTCAAGGGAAACGTCGACCTCGTCGTTCTCGCCCGATATATGCAAATCATCTCCGACGATTTTCTCGTCGAAGTTGACGTTCCCGTCATCAACATTCACCACTCCTTCCTTCCTGCCTTTATCGGAGCCGGGCCCTACAAGAAGGCTAAAGAACGCGGTGTCAAACTCATCGGTGCGACCGCGCACTACGTCACTAAAGACCTCGATGAAGGGCCGATCATCGAACAAGACGTTGTTCGTGTCTCGCATGCCGAAACTGTGGAGGACCTGGCTCGGTACGGAGCCGATGTCGAACGCCAGGTACTCGCCCGAGCCGTAGCTTGGCACTGTGAAGACCGTGTAGTGCGCTCAGGAAATAGCACCGTGGTTTTCTGATGACGACGGCAAGAATTATCGACGGAACACAAATCGCCCGAGACCTGCGTGCGACGGTTGCTGAAGACGTTGCTTCGTTCCGACGCTCGACCGGTATTGTGCCCGGGCTTGCGACGCTTTTAGTCGGCGAGGACCCGGCCAGCGAGGTCTATGTGCGGAACAAGCGCAAGGCCGTTATCGCGGCAGGGATGGCTGACGTCCATCACCACCTCGATGCTGACATTAGCCAGGCAGCGATTGCCGAACTGATTGCGGACCTTGCGGCAGACGACACGGTGTCAGGCATCCTGCTACAGCTCCCCCTCCCGACAGGGTTCGACAGCGCCGCGCTCATTAACCTCATTCCTTTCGCTAAGGACGTTGACGGGCTCACAACGTTGAGTGCCGGGTTGCTGGCTCGCGGCGTGTCCGGGCTGAGGCCGTGCACCCCCACGGGGGTTATGAGGCTGATTGACTCGACCGGAGTAGATCTTGACGGGGCGACGGCTGTGGTGGTCGGACGCTCGGAGCTCGTGGGAGGGCCCATGAGTCGCCTCCTGCTCGAGCGAAATGCGACGGTCACCATAGCCCATTCACACACTCGCGATCTCGAAGGAGTGGCGTCGACGGCTGACGTGCTCGTCGTGGCCGCCGGGGTTCCAGCACTCATCGGTGCGAACCACATAAAACAAGGAGCTGTCGTCATCGACATCGGCATTCACCGCACCGACCATGGGTTAATCGGCGACGTGCGCTTCGACGAGGTCCTCGATCGCGCGGGCTGGGTTACCCCCGTGCCGGGAGGAGTCGGTCCGATGACCATCGCGGTCCTGATGGCGAACACCCTGGCGGCGGCCCGCATGCAGGCCGGCATTCCGGCGCCGGTATGACCAGTCTCGTGGCGAGCGAGCTCGATGCCGCGGGTGTCTTCGCGGCGCTTCTTTCTCGCACCGGAGAAGCCGCCCCGGCGCCTCGACTCACGGCGACGCTGCGGGCGCTCGAGCTGCTCGGTGACCCGCACACGCGATTCCCCTTTATTCACGTCACGGGCACCAATGGAAAGACCAGCACAAGCCGGATGGCGGCCGAACTGCTTCGGCACCAGGGCTTTCGAGTTGGCCTCTTTACGAGCCCACACCTCACGCGATTTGCAGAGCGTATTGCGCTCGACGGCATTCCGGTGTCTGACGAGGTTCTGGGCGACGAGTGGCAGCGTGTTCAGCCGACCCTCGCCCGCGTCGACGACGAATTGCGACAGTCCGGCGAGCCCGCGCTGACGTTTTTCGAGGCACTGACTGTGCTCGCCTATCAGGTCTTCGCGCGTGCCAAAGCTGAGGTCGCTGTGATCGAGGTGGGCCTGGGCGGTGAATGGGATTCAACTAATGTCGCCGACGGAAGCGTCGCGGTAATCGCACCGATCTCTCTGGACCACACCCGCCAGCTTGGTTCGACTCTGGAGCAGATTGCGCGTACGAAGAGCGGGATTATTAAACCGGGTTCGACCGTCGTGACGGCAGTGCAATCGGCGGCAGTGCTCGATGAAATTCTCGCCAAGGCCGATTCCGTCGGATCCCGAGTACTCATCGCTGATCATAGTTTTGGCGGCGTCTCGTTGTCCCGCACGTCGACCGGACAAGATATTGCACTCCGGCGTATTGACGGCACCACAATTTCGCACACCGCGCTGAGCCTGCACGGCGTTCACCAGGCCTCCAACGCGGCGCTGGCAGTGGCTGCTGTCGACGCATTCCTTGGGGTTTCCTCTATGAGCGCAACGGCCGTGACAGCCGCGCTTGCCCAAGCCTCTTCTCCGGGTCGCCTGCACATCATTGGACGCGACCCGCTGGTAATTCTTGACGCCGCGCATAATCCAGCCGGCGCGCTTTGCCTCGCGGCCGAGATGCGCGATTGGCCAGGGGTGCGCCGCGTCTCTTTCATTCTTGGGGTGCTCGAGGAGAAGGACGTCGTCGGCATCGTCGAAGCGCTGCGCCCGGTGGCATCCGATTTTTTTGTCACTCAGTCGGATTCTGTGCGCGCCATCGGACACCGGCGGCTAGCAAGCGTCGTGGCCGAGGCGGCGCCGGGAATCGCCGTCCATGACTTCGCTAATCCTATTGCTGCGTTGGCTGCGGCTCGCGAGGGGGCGGACCGGCATCCCGGTACGGCCATCGTCGTCACTGGCTCGATCACACTGATTGGTGAGGCACTACATCGGGAAATCGAGCCTCAACCGTCGACCCTGGTCGATCCCTCCGTGCACTAGTGTTGCGTGTCGTTGATTCATTTACGTTCGAGGGCTGGCAAAATTGAGTCATGTATCTGGCTCGAGCGTTGGTGTTGTGTGATGGTGACCTGTCTCGACTTGAGGCGCTGACTCGAGGGCATGGGGCGTCGGCGGCGATGGCCTCGCGTGCGCGGGTCGTGCTCCTCGCGTCGGCGGGGGTCTCGAATGTTGAGATCGGTCACCGGGTGAATCTGTCCCGTCCGAGTGTTCTGAAATGGCGCAACAGGTATGGCGAGACGGGCCTCGACGGGTTGAAGAATGCACCCAGGCCGGGCCGGGCCCCTGTCATTGATGAGTTGGCGGTGATCTCGGAAACGCTGGCCGACAGCGGGAAACCGCCCACTGAACTGGGCATTTCGCATTGGTCGGTACGGTTGATGGCCGACCGTTTGGGGATCTCGTTTGCGTCCGTGGGCCGGATTTGGCGCAAGTGGAACATCCAGCCGCACCGACTCGACACCTTCAAATTCTCCACCGATCCGGAGCTGGAAACGAAGCTGCGTGATGTCGTCGGGTTGTATATGTCTCCGCCGGAGAACGCGGTCGTGGTCAGTGTCGATGAGAAGTCGCAGATCCAGGCGTTGGATCGCACCCGCCCCGACCAACCATTGGAAAAGGGTCGGCAGGCGGCGCGAACTCATGATTACAAACGGAACGGGACGACGACGTTGTTTGCCGCGTTGAAGATCGCGACGGGGAAACTCTCGGCCGACAAGTGCTACCAGAAGCACACGAACAAGGAGTTCGTCGACTTCCTCGGCCTCGTCGCCGACGCGCACCCGGAGGTGGAACTGCACGTCGTGTGTGACAACTACGCCACGCACAAACACGCGAACGTGAAGGCCTGGCTGGCAGAGAATCCCCGGGTCACCCTGCATTTCACGCCAACGAGTTGCTCCTGGTTGAACATGGTCGAGATCTTCTTCGGCATCATCACCAAGCAAGCGATCCGGCGCGGATCATTCCACAGCGTCGACGACCTCGAGGCCACGATCAGCGCCTACATCGCCAGCTACAACACACGCGCGACACCGTTCATCTGGACCAAGACCGCCGAACACTTAATCGGCAAGATCAACCGCAAACGAACCATTAACACGCGACACTAGATTTGATTCCATGACAATCAACCCGCCATTCCGTGCAGACATCGTCGGCAGTTTCCTTCGTTCGCCGATGCTCAAGGACGCGCGAGCACGACACGAGTCCGGCGCCCTTAGTGACGCAGGGCTTCGTGAGGTAGAGGACGCAGAAATCGTCCGGGTCGTGGAGCGACAGGCCGATGCCAGCCTCCAGCTTGCTACGGATGGGGAGTTCCGCCGGGCGTGGTGGCACTTCGATTTCTTCGACGGGCTGGACGGCGTCAGTGTCGTAAGCCAAGACCATGGCATCCAGTTCCAGGGTGTGCAGACGAGCTCGCGTGGCCTGCGGATCAACGGAAAAATTGGGTTCCCAGCTGATCACCCCATGCTCGAGCACTACCGTTTTCTGCAGTCCACGACCGGTGTCATGCCCAAGATGAGTATCCCGGCCCCCACTGTTTTGCACTTCCGTCTCGAGAACGGCTCGGTGGATTCTGCGGTCTACGCTGACGCCGAGGATACCTTTGACGACTTGGCCCGAACCTACCGCGATGCCATCGCTGCGTTCTACGAGGCCGGATGCCGCTATCTCCAGTTCGATGACACGGCGTGGGCGTACCTCTGCTCTGATGTCGAGCTGGGCAAGGCGGCTGAGCGCGGTATTCGCACAGAGGGGCTCGCCGAGCGTTATGCGGCTCTGCTTAATTCCTCCCTCGCGGGCAAGCCCGACGATATGACCATCACCACGCATGTTTGCCGCGGTAACTTTCGCTCAACATGGATCTCATCCGGTGGTTACGAACCTGTAGCCGAGCAGCTGCTGAGCGTATGCAACTACGACGGTTATTTTCTCGAGTACGACAGCGAGCGCGCGGGAACGTTCGAGCCACTGCGTTTTCTCCCCAAGGGAGACAAAGTCGTTGTCCTCGGACTGGTGAGCACCAAGAGCGGTGAATTGGAGAGCCGCGAGGTCATTAAACGCCGCATAGTGGAGGCTGCGACATTCGTGCCCTTGGAACAGCTCGCGCTCAGCCCTCAATGCGGTTTCGCCTCGACAGAAGAAGGCAACGATTTGACGGAGGATCAGCAGTGGATGAAGATCCGCGAGGTCGTCGATATTGCGGCCGAGGTCTGGCACTAACACCGGTCTTTTCCGGCAAGCACGACGTGACCTCGGTATTCGCGGTGCTTCGTCGGTCGAGGGCTCAGTCGGTCGCAGCGCTCAGCTGGTCGAGGAGGGCTAGCCCACTTTCGGCCCAGGCGATTTCTTGCTCAGCCCGGGAGATTAGGCCGTCATAGGTAAATTTCTTGAAGGCTCGAATCCGAACCCGGTCTTCTTCAGGAGCCTGAGCTAGACGTTTGGCAAGAATGGCATTGTTGTCGCCCAGGATTTCATCAACCTTTTCGACCCAGTCCTCGCGACGGGCGGTGAAGTTCTCAATGTGCGCCAGCAGCTGAGCTTTGGCCGAATTCGGTTCGGCCCACTCGAAGTAGGCCGCCTTGAGGTGAACGGGATCGCGCTCCGGAGGATAGCTGAGCGTCTCATTCATCCACGAACGGAAGGCCTCAATGCCGACATCCGTGATGTGGTACTCGCGCTTCTTGCCGCGCTGCCCCCACGTCACATCGTGCCCTTCAAGCAGGCCGTCCTTTTCCATGCGCTTAAGCTCGGGATAAATCTGAGAGTCAGGCGCGTGCCAGACATGGGCAACAGAGGATTGAAACCGCTTCGATAGGTCATAGCCCGTCATGGGCTCCACTGCAAGAAGAGCAAGGAGGGCGTAGCGAAGACTCACTGACAAACTCCCTTTCGGCTCGGGTGATGCTACTCACTATCTGTCTGGGTAGTTTATCGCATCCCCGCCCACAATGGCGACAGTGAGAGCGTCTTCGCGTAGCACTGAGTGAATTCTGAAAGCGGGGTATCCATTTAAATCCAGTAGTTTATTGGCATGTCGACCGATCCCGTGGAGGGAATTCACTACCCAGGTTCGCTTGCAGAAGTTCGCGCTTGGTTCCCGGACGACGCAGCATGTTTTGATTACCTGGATTGGCTGCGGTGGTCTGAGGGGTTCCTTTGCCCGCATTGCGACAGTGTCGGGTCCTAGCCGCTAGCCGATTCACGGCAGATGTGCTCAGGGTGCGGTCGACGTGTGACCATCTTCCACCACGCACAGACCCCGCTGACAATCTGGTTTGAGGCGGCTTGGCTGCTGACGAGTCAGAAGTCCGGAGCGAGTGCTTTGGGCTTGCAACGGGTGCTGGGATTGGGGAGCTACCAGACTGCGTGGACGATGCTGCACCGTTTCCGGCGCGCGATGGTGATGCCAGAGCGCGGGCTGCTCACCGGAACGGTGGAGGTCGATGAAACCTTCATCGGCGGCAAGAACAAGCACGGCCAGCGTGGGCGCGGCGCAGCCGGAAAGGTCCTTGTCGTTATCGCAATAGAGCTCAATCCCAGTGGACACGGCTTCGGGCGGGCTCGGATGCAGGTCATTCCGGACGCAACCGGTCCGACTCTACGCGGATTCATCGTGGAGAACGTCGCTCCCGGCAGCACGGTCGTCACAGACGCCTGGACGTCGTATCCGGCCATCGTAAAGGACGGTTTCGAGCACCAACCCATCAACGTCAAGCACTCCGGCCTAGAAGCTCATGAAGTCCTACCCGGCGTTCATCGAGTCGCCAGCCTCCTCAAGCGTTGGCTCAACGGGACCCTCCAAGGCAGCGTCGCACCCGAACACCTACAGGCCTACCTCGACGAGTTCGTCTTCCGGTTCAACCGGCGCCACGTCAAACAACGAGGGCTGCTGTTCTACCGGCTCCTGGAACAAGCCGTCCGCACCGATCCGCTGACGTACCGCAAGCTTGTAGCCGTCCCAGCCCCAAGAAAGGTCAAGACGCCGCCGCCCGGTAAAAAGCGACAGCCCGGCACTTTGGCCGTCGAACCGTTAGATCGGCCGTGGCGGGCGTCCTGAAGGTTCTGCGAGCGCCTAAAATCACTGCTTTTAAATGGATACCCCTTTTCTGAAATTAGGCTGTATTAGTGAATGAAAAAGTGGGAACGAAGTCAGTCACTGCCCGCGCCCTCGCCGTTCTCGATACCTTCGACGCCAAGCACCGCCGGCAGTCGTTGGCCGCGATTTCGCGTCGCTCGAACCTTCCATTGACGACGGTGCACCGGCTGGTTCATGAGCTCGAGAAGAATGATGCTCTGGCGCGAGGCTCCGACGGCGATTACGAAATCGGCAGCAAGATGTGGCGTATTGGCCTCTTGGCTTCCGTGCACGCAGATCTGCGCGAGGTGGCACTCCCTTATATGGAGGACGTGTACGAG
>Ga0307486_1001367_pt1 | contig 19016 bp, 18 predicted proteins | sample CBIW02metaG_FD_203663 | JGI IMG/M metagenome (GOLD analysis project Ga0307486, IMG submission 203663) | Sea-ice brine microbial communities from Beaufort Sea near Barrow, Alaska, United States - CBIW 0.2 | ecosystem: Environmental > Aquatic > Marine > Coastal | place: USA: Alaska | collected...
CCAGCTACCCGTCGACCACTGGCACGAGGCCATCGGCGACCCGACACTTGCAGATGCCATTCTTGATCGACTGGTTCACAACGCCCATCGTCTCACCCTCTCAGGCGATAGCCTCCGACGACGCGGAGCCGTCATGAAAGCGCTTGACCAAACCGCTCCAGCCTGAATCTATGAAAGTGTCGGCCAGCCTGCCCACAATCGTAAAATGGCTGCCCACAATGGCGTGAAACGCGTGCCCGACATCGCGCGAAATCAATGCCCACATTCCGCGAAATGCGCACGAGGATCCGTATTCGGGCCATATGTTCGTCTTCAGGGGTCGCCGGGGCGATCTTTTGAAGATCATCTGGTGGGATAGCCAGGGGGCCTGCCTGTTTACAAAGCGGCTGGAACGGGGCCTGTTTGTTTGGCCGGCGGCAAAGGAAGGCAAGGTCAGCCTGAGCCCATCACAACTGTCGATGCTACTCGAAGGTGTTAAGGAATATCCCGTCTGGTGAGGCTGACGAATCTTTCCCGAAGGAGATACGGGTTCTTGATCCACGGCACCCGCTTTATGGGCAATCATTCCGGGTAATGGTTCGATTGCCCTATCGTGGAGGCAATTTTCTACCATCCTATGAGGTCGAATACCGCCAAGGTGTCACTTTGCTTGTACCGGTGGCCGCAACTGAGTGCCATACGCTTCCCGACACTCCCACCAAACTGAGCATAGAAGCTTTGCTCGATCTACTAAATGTGGTAGATTGTCTTGATCATGATGAGCACAGAACCCGAAGTTCTCTGGTCGACCCTGCCGCCGACGCTTCGACGACAGATCGTCGGCGATCTTGCCGCAGTTCTGGCGGAGGTCTTTTATGATGTCCGAGTTGATCCAGCCGACGCATCTGAAGCGCAAGGCCGTCGTCTACATCCGGCAGTCAACGCCGCACCAGGTCGTGAGCAATCAGGAGAGCCTGCGGCTCCAGTACGCGCTTCGCCAGCGCGCCTGTGAGCTTGGGTGGCATGAGGCCGATATCGACGTGATCGACGCCGATTTGGGCCTCAGCGGCGCATCTGCGGCGCATCGCAGCGGTTTTAAGGAACTGGTCGGCCGGGTCGGGCTCAGCGAGGTGGGGCTTATCCTGTCAATCGACGTGACACGTCTCGCCCGCAACTGTTCTGATTGGTATCCACTTCTGGTTGGTATCCACTTCTGGATATCTGCGGGCTGCGGGAGTGTCTCATCGCTGATCGCGATGGCGTCTACGATCCCGGCAGCGCCAACGGGCGCCTGCTTCTTGGCCTGAAGGGAACCATATCTGAACTGGAACTGCATACGATCCGCAGCCGCTTGACAGCAGGCCTGATCGCAAAGGCGAAGCGCGGTGAACTTGCGCTTAACTTGCCTGTCGGTCTCGTACGCGACCCCAGCGGTGTCGTGCTCAAGGAACCGAACATAGCCGTTCAGGAACGGCTCAACCTTGTTTTTGAACTCTTTCTGAAGGTTCGCACCGTTGCAAAGGTTATGCGCATGCTGAACGACCGTGGTCTCGATCTGCCACGTCGCGACCGGCATGGCGAACTGCGCTGGACGCGCGCAACAGTCTCAGCTGTTTCGAGTATTCTAAAGAACCCTGCTTATGCGGGCGCTTTCGTTTACGGCCGAACCCGTATCCGCGCGGCCTGCGACAATAGTTCCTCGGCGAAGGTGGCAAAACCGATCGAAGAATGGCGTATCGTCGTAAAGGATCGATATCCGGCCTATATCGATTGGTCGACGTATGAGAATATCCGTAGCATCGTGAGCGACAATCGGGCTGAATACATGCGCACCAAGACAAGAGGTGCTCCGCGCGACGGCGAACTCCTGCTGCACGGGATCGCGTGGTGCGCGCTCTGCGGCCACAAAATGTACGTTCGTTACAAGGGAGGCGGTGAATATGTTTGCAACCACTTACGCACCCATTCGGGATTGCCCACTTGCCAGCACATCCGGGCGACACAGGTGGACGCCGCAGTGGCCGACGCATTCCTGACTGCGCTGGCGCCTGTAGAACTCGATGCATTGTCGCGAGCCCGCAGGACCCAGAGCCAAGTCGATGCAGCGCTACGTGCAAACGCTGAACGCGAGGTCGAGCGAACACGATACGCAGCCGCTTTAGCAGAACGGCAATTCAATCGTGTCGATCCAGACAACCGTCTCGTTGCCGCTGAACTTGAACGCCGCTGGGAGGCCGCACTTGTGGAAGCTCGAGCAGCCGAGGCTGCGCTGGCCGCGCAGTCTGCGTCACGACCGGCCCCGCAGGTCGCGATGGACAAGACCCTCAACAGCAAGGTCGTGGCCCTTGCAGGTCGTCTGCCCCAAATCTGGGCAGACCCGGCCACCACGGATGCGCATCGCAAGGCGCTGTTGCGCTGCCTGGTCGAGAAGGTGGTTCTTGACCGGGGGACCTGCGACATCGCGCTGGCCCGGATCGTATGGCGCGGCGGCGCAGTGACCGATCTCGACGTAAAAATGCGGGTGAATTCGGTCGCCAAACTTACCCGTGGCAAGGAAATGCATGATCGGACACTCGAACTTGCGCGAGCCGGGGTGCCCGATGATGAGATAGCCAAGGGCCTCACCCGCGAAGGGCACCGCTCGCCCAATTGTGCGGACAAGGTTCTGCCTGTCACCGTTCAGCGCATCCGATTGGCGGCAGGCATCAAAGTAGCCGTCCAGCGCCACAGATGGTGCCACAATCCCGACCTGCTCACCGCAAACGAATTTGCCTCCAAGCTCGGCATCCCGGTCAACTGGCTATATGTGCAGATCAGAAAGAAACACCTGCTGATCGATCGCCAGCCAAGTGGGGCCTATCTGTTTCCCGACACGCCAGCTGCCCTGAAGACGGTCCGCAGCCTTCGTAACCACACTATTTCCAGCCTGGATTTAAGAATCAATCAGCCTGACAAGGAGGGGCATCAACATGAGTAATCGCTTGAGGGCATAGACTGGCGCAATCCGCGTATTTCCTTGCCTCTGACCTGCCCGCTGACCCGACCGCGCGCGATGATTTGCTGCTGCGGATCATGGGCTCGCCAGACCCGACGCAGATCGACGGAATCGGTGGCGCGGACCCGCTGACATCGAAGGTGGCGATCCTGTCGCCCGCGACCCGCGCCGATGCCGACGTTGACTATCTGTTCCTTCAGGTCTTTGTCGACCAGCCTATCGTCAGCGGCGCGCAGGCCTGTGGCAATATTCTGGCTGGCGTCGGCCCGGCGGCGATCGAGCGTGGCTTGGTCGCAGCACTGGACGGTGAAACCCCGGTCCGTATCCACATGCTGAACACGAAAGAGGTCGCCACGGCCATCGTGCAGACCCCGGGCCAGCGCGTCAGCTATCGCGGTGACACGCGGATCGACGGCGTGCCCGGCAGCCATGCGCCGGTGCCGCTGATGTTTGAGAACACCGCTGGATCGATGTGCGGCGCGTTGCTGCCCACGGGGCGGGCCGTCGACCCCATTAACGGCGTCGACTGCACGCTGATCGACAACGGGATGCCCTGCGTCATCATGCGCGCTACGGATTTTGGCCTGACCGGCGACGAGGACCGGGACTCGCTGGACGCCAATACAGACCTGAAAGCGCGGTTGGAGGCAATCCGCCTGATCGCCGGGCCGATGATGAATCTGGGCGATGTCGCGGATAAAAGCGTGCCGAAGATGACTCTGGTGTCGGCGCGGCCCGGTGCCACGATCAGCACCCGGTCGTTCATTCCGCACCGCTGCCACGCCACCATCGGCGTCTTTGCGGCCGTCAGCGTCGCGACCGCCTGCACCTTGCCGGGCTCGCCTGCCGCCAGTCTTGCCCAGATGCCGGATGATGGCGTGTTTCAGATCGCGCACCCCACCGGCGCGGCGGAGGTCTTGATCGAACGCGACGCTATGGGGCAGGTCACCGCGCCGGGACCATGCGCACGGCGCGCAAACTGTGCGACGGTCAGGTCTTTCCGCGCGACTGAAGGTCGGCATCGGACCCGGCTTTAGCCGGCCAGAAGCGCCTTGAGCCCGGCGTAGATCAGCCTGACCGACAGCAGCACCAGCACGACGTCCAGTGCGATCTTGAACTGACGGTCGTCGATTCGGTTCAGAAAGACCTTGCCGATCACAGTGCCAAGGAACCCGGCCAGCATCATGGCGACGATAAAGGCCCACCAATGGCCAAAGCCAAAGCCCAGCAGCCCGAACACGATGGTCTTGATGCCGTGCTGCACGGTCATCAGCGTGGCATGGGTGGCGACATCGGAATGGCGGGGCAGCTTGTGTGATTTCGTGAACGAGGCCACGAAAAGCCCGGTGGCGCCGAAAAACATCGTCAGAAAGCTGGATACCGCTCCGACCAGCAACGGCCAGTTGCGCAAGCCTTGTGGCGGGCGGGCCAGCACCGACCAGATCACGAATGTGCCGACCCCGATCTGCACCCATGCCGCCGGCAGGTTCACCACGATGGACCCGCCCACCGCCGCGCCAAGGATCGATCCGGCCGCAAACGCCGGCACGGCGGGCCAGAAGATCTGCCGGAAAATCAACAAGGCGCGGCCAAGGTTCGACCCGATCTGGATCACGCCATGCGTCGGGATCAGCGCGGCGGGTGGCACGAGGGTTGCCATGACGGCCAGCAGGATGCCGCCGCCGCCAATCCCCAAGGCCACCGTGATCAACGAGGCCAGAAAGCTGGTGCCGATCAGGATCGCAAAGACAAGCTCTGACATCGCGTCGGGCAGAAAGAGCGGTGGGATCATCCGGGGTTTCCTCTGGTCTGTGACGCGGATAGCCTTGCCACCAGACCGACAGGGGTATGGCGGTGCGCATTGATTATCTGGGGCTTGAAGCCTTCGTGGCGATTGCCGACTACGGCTCTTTCCAGCGGGCCGCCGATGCCTTGAACCTGAGTCAGGCCGCGCTGTCGCATCGGCTGCGCAAGATCGAAGAGGACATCGGCTCTGCCCTGCTGATCCGGTCCAGCCGCGAGGTGTCGCTGACGGCCATCGGACAAGGCCTGCTGCCCGAGGCGCGCACCGGGCTGAAAGCCTTGCAGGACCTTTACGAGTCGGTGCGGGTCGGGGCCAAGCGACAGGAACGGCGACTGGCCTTTGCCTGCCTGCCGTCGATTGCGAACGTCTTGCTGCCTGCGGTTCTGGGAACCATGTCGCAAAAGATGCCCGACATCGCGTTCGAGGTTCTGGATATCCCCGTCGACCGGATTTCCGAAGCGGTGCGCAGCGGCGCTGCCGAATTCGGCGTGACAATCGTGTCGGCGGAACTGGCCGATCTGCGGCTGCGGCCTGTGGTGGACGAGGATTACCATCTATTTGTCCGCGAGGATCATCCGCTTGCCACGCGGGACCATGTGACGCTGGACGATATTGTCGGCACCGGGCTGGCGCGGATCCGGTCGCAATCCAAGAACCGGCAACTGCTGGATGCCGCGTTCGGGGATATGCGCGACCGCATCCACTGGCAGTTCGAGGTGCAGAACGCGACGATGGCGATGCGGCTGGTGCGGGCCGGTCTTGCGATGACGATCCTGCCGCAAAGTGCGATCGCGATGGCCCCGGCGACCCTTGTGTCGCTGCCGTTCAAGGGTGTCCGGTTGCAGCGCACCCTTGGCATCGTGTCGCGCCGGGCCGTGCCGCTGTCGGCCATGGCCACGCCCTTGCTGGCACTGATCGAGGCCGAGATGCTGGAAAACTTTCAAGCCCATGTCGCCCTCAGCGCCGACCGGTCGTCACGACCGCGGGACTAAGGCTTGCTGACACCAGACGCCTCATAGAAGCGCCGAAATATCGACGGGCTGTTCGGTGCCGGCATGACCACCGGGATGCGCCCGCCGGATCACTGGCGAAGCCACCCGGTCGGACACCTGAAAATCCCACACGGCCGCGCCACCGGTGCGGGCGAAGGCGGCGACAAGCGCCGGAACCTCTGCCAAATCGGTGATCCGCGCGCCGCCGATCCCGAAGCCCTGCGCTATGGCCGCCAGATCGGTCCGGCCAAAAATCGCACCGGCGTCCGACAGGCCTTCATCGCGCAGCTTGTGAATCTCTGATCCATAGGCACCGTCGTTCAGCACGCAGATCAGGATGTTCAGGCCATGACGGCGGTAGGTTTCAAGCTCTTGCACGTGCATCAGGAACGATCCATCGCCGTCGAACAGGACAATGGTATCGCCGGGTTTCGCGGCGGCCACGCCCATCGCATAGGCGACGCCGTTGCCGATGGCGCCGAACTCCCGGATCGTCAGGAATGTGCCGCAAGGCCGGTTCATATGGGCGAAGTAGAACGAACAATGGCCCGACGAATTGACCATCTGCCAGTCCTGCGGCAGCGCTGCGTCAAGCGCCGTCACCACGTCGCGAGGATCAAGCACGCCCGGCTCTGGCTGGAAGGTCGCGGTGTCCGAGACCGCCGTCGCAATCGCCGAGGCCAGCCGGGGCGTGCGCCAGCCGGCGCTGTCCTTGACCGCCGCCGCAAGGGCTGTGGCCGCCAGCCGCGCGTCGGCGCGCAGATGCTGGCTTGCGGGCACCGCGCCTTGGCTGATCGCCTGCGGCGCAGTGTCGATCTGGACGATCCGGGCCTGCGGGAACAGCTTGCCTTTGTCCAATGTGTGTTGCGTCAGGCTGCATCCGAAGGCCAGCACAAGGTCGGCCTCTGCCAGCACAGCGCGGCCAAGGGTCGATGAAAATCCGCCCGCGATGCCAAGACAGAACGGGTCGCCATGAAACAGGCCACGGGCGGGCAGGGTGGTCGTCGTCAGTGCACCGATCTTGTCGCCAAGCGCGCGACATGCCTGCGCTGCGTCAGAGGCCACCGCCCCAAGGCCGCCCATGATGACAACGCGCCGGGCGCGATTGATCTGATCCGCAATGTCGGTCAGGTCCGCCGGGTCCGGGGCAAGGGGGCCGGGGCGCGGGATGATCGCATCGGACGGCGCGGGCGGCGGCAGCGGGGCGTCCAGCGCCTTGGCCTGCAGATCGAACGGCACGCCGATTACCACCGGGCACCGGTTTTGCTTGGCCTCGACAAAGGCGTCGCGGATCGCCTCGGCCATGCGCGGGACGTGATGTAATGCGCGATAGCGTGCGCCGGTTGCGGTCACAAAAGGCGCTTGGTCGATGGCCTGATTATACCACGCCGCGCCGATCGGGGCCTCGCCAGCAAAGATCACCAGCGGGATGCCCGCACGCACGGCGGCGGGCAGGGCGGTCAGCACCTGCGTCAGCCCCGGCCCGCAGGTGACGGTGGCAATGCCGACCTTGCCGGCCTTGCGGGCATAGGCCGTGGCGGCGGCGACGGCGCAATGTTCGTGGCGGACATAGATCATCCGTACGCCATTATCGGCCAGCGCGGTTGCCCAATTCATATTGGCATCGCCCAACAACGCGAAACAGGTGTCGATCCCCTCGGCCACAAAGCTGTCAGCCAGCGATTCAAAGACGTGATGGGTCATTGCGGAGGACTCCTGTGGTCGGGTCGATCAGGCAAGGCCGGTCCAGACCGCGGCGGGCACCATGACTTCACCGCGTGCCAGCAGACGGGCGGTGCGCACGACCCCGGCGGACCGGATGTCGATCCCCTGATCCTGCTGCGCGAAGTCGACCAGCACATCGAAGGTGCCCGACGGATGCTCGATCCCGACAGTGACCGGGCTGGCGTGCGCGACAAGGCCCTCTGTCAGTCCCTCGGCCACGGTGCCGGGCAGGATCGCGCAGGCAGCGATACATTGCGCGCCGGTCACCGCCATCGAGGGATGACTGCTCCACGGCATGAAATAACGCGCGGTGATCGACCCGCCGTTGCGCGGTTTGGCCAGCAGGGTCAGCTTGGGCGTCACGGATTGGGACACATCGCCCAGACCCATCAACTTACCCGCTTGCAGGCGGATCGGTTCGATCCGGTCATAAAAGGCGCGGTTTTCGTCCAGCTCGGCCTGCGTCTCGTAGCCGGTCAGGCCAAAGGCATCGGCCCGCACCAGCATCACCGGCATGGCGACGTCCATGCAGGTGACTGCGATCCCGTCGATGGTGTCGATGACATTGCCGGTCGGCAGCAACGATCCGGTGACGGACCCGACGGTTTCCATGAACCCAAGTGGGATCGGGGCGGCGGTGCCGGGCACGCCTGCAATGGCAAAACCGCCGTCATAGGTGACCTGACCGCCGGGGGTCTGTACCCGCGCCTCAACCACGGCACCGGTGTTGACGGCGTGAATGCGGACGGTGGTTTCGCCGTCCTGCGCCGGGACAAGGCCCATCTCGATCGCGGCGGGGCCGACGCCGACAAGGATATTGCCGCAGGTCGGGCGAAAGTCGACCTCTCGCTTTTCGACGGCGACCTGAGCGAAGAAATAGTCGACGTCGCAATCGTCGCGCTGTGATGCTGATAACATCGCAACCTTGGTCGTGACCGCATTGCCGCCGCCGATCCCGTCGATGTTCAGCGGGTGGCCGACACCGACGACGGCCATCAGCACCTTTGCCAGATGGTCCTGATCCTGCGGAAGATCGCTGCGCCGGAAGTATGGCCCGCGCGAGGTGCCGCCGCGCAGGAACAGGTAGGGGATTGCAGTCTGTGTCATGGTCGAAGCCTTAGGTTAGGGGCCAGGGAAGGTCGTAAAGCGTTTGCAGGTAGCCCGGCGGCAGATCGCGGCCCAGCACCCAAGCCAGCCCGCAGATGAAGGCCAGCCCCAGCGCCGAGGCCAGGACCGACCGCACCCAGCCGAACCGTCCGCGCACGCGGAAAAAGGCGACAAGGAACATGGTCAGCGCGATCAGCAGGCCGAAGGCAAAGGTCAGCACCACCAATGCGGCGAACCACGTCATCGTGGACCACAACCCATGCGGTGCTTCACCTTCGACACCGCGTTCGATGTCGATAAAGACATCGTCGGTCTCGGGCCGCAGCGCCATCCGCAGCAGCAAAAGCAGGGCACCGACCAGCGACACAAGGCCGACCGTCAGCGGGAAGATCTTGTCCTGCAACCGGCCGATGCCCCAAGCGTCAAGGCAAGACGCCGCCAGATAGACGATGATCACCGTCAGGAAGATCATCGGCGCGGTCTTGGTCGCGGTGGGCGCGTCGATGTTCTCTCGGATATTCTTGGAAGCGCGGATGCCGATCACGACAGACACCACGGTCAGCACCAGCAGTGAGATGGTGATCGGCGACATGATGTAATCCATGCCGTCCCAGAACCCCCGGCGAAACCGCGATCCGGCGATCTGATAGGCTTGATTGACGAAAATCTCGGCCTGCGAGGACAGCACGAAACCGATCAGGAAGGCTGGCCGCGAAAAATCGAAGCGACGCAGCAGGATGCCCAGAAAGCCGATGCCGACAAGTGCCGCAAGGTCCAGTGCCGACTGCCGCGACTGGAACGCTGCGAAAGAGATGATCATGAACAGGTAAGGCGCGATGATCGTGAAGCGGATCGTCGTCATCCGGGCGATGTATTTCGACAGCACGATGCACAGGCCCGCGCCGATCACATTGGCCAGCGCCAGCGACCAGACGATGGTATAGGTGATATCAAGGTTGTTGCGGATCATCTGCGGACCCGGCGTCATGTTCAGCAGCGCCAGACCGCCCAGAAAGATCGCCATCGACCCCGATCCGGGGATGCCGAAGATCAGCGTCGGCACCAGCCCGCCGCCCTCTTTCGCGTTATTGGCGCTTTCGGGCGCGATCACGCCGCGGATGTCGCCCTGACCGAACATCGACCGATCCTTGGCGGTCTGCACCGCCGATCCATAGGCCAGCCAATCCACGACAGAGCCGCCAAGGCCGGGGATCACGCCGACCAGTACGCCGATCACAGCGCAGCGGGCGGACAGATAGCGGTGTTGCCACCAGTCTTTCAGGCCCTGCGTCCAGCCGTCACCCAAGGTGCCGCCTTCGGCAATGGCGCGGTCCTGGCGCAGCAGCGATACGATTTCGGGCACCGCATAGATGCCCAGGCCCACGATCACCAGCTGGAAGCCATCGACAAGGTAGGGCAGATCATAGGTCGACAGACGCAGGCTGCCACCCGCCGGGGCCGCGCCGATGGTGCCGAACATCAGCCCCAGACCTGCGGCGACGACACCCTTTAGCGGGATGCGACCCGCAAGGATGGCGACCATCGACAGGCCAAGGATGGTGATCATCAGCATCTCTGGCAGGCCAAACATCAGGATCAGCGGCCGGGCGATCAGAATGAAGAAGGTCAGGATCACCGCGCCGAACAGCCCGCCGAACAGCGAGGACACGAAGGCGGCGGACAGCGCCCGTGCCGCGTGGCCCTGCTTGGCCAGTGGAAAGCCGTCCAGCACCGTGGCCTGACTGGCGGACGATCCGGGGATGCCCAAAAGCACCGATGAAAAGGTGTCAGAGGTCGGGATCACCGCTATCAGGCCGACCATCATCGCCAGACCCGCGACCGGGTCCATGCCATACATAAACGGCAGCAACAGCGCGAGGCCAGCGATGCCGCCCAGACCGGGCAATACGCCGATGGTCAGGCCCAGCAAGACGCCCGAGGTCAGATAGACCAACTGCATCGGCTGCAAGATAAGCGCAAAGGCCTGACCGAGGTTGGCCATTGCATCTGAGAGGGTATTCACGACTGGCTCCGCCTGCGACATGGGAAAGAAACTCCGCCCGGATGATCCGGGCGGGGCGGTCAGACAGCCTTTGCCATCATTTCATGGTGATGGCGTAAGCCTCTGCCAGCCATTCCAGCACGAATTGCTTGGCTTCGGGAGAGATCGTCGTGGCCTGCGTCGTGGCGTCGATCGCGGCCTGGCCGGTCATCTGCGGATAGACGCCCAGAACCTCGTTGGCCGATTCCTGGAAGCCGTCCGCAGTGACGATGCCCTTCAGCGCTGCGGTATAGGCATCCACGTCCTCTTGCGGGGCCGAGGCGGGCAGGAAGATCGTCTTCTGGTTGGCAAAGCCCGCGACGAAGAACGCCTTGTAGGCATCCCATTCCACGCCTTCGGGCTTGCAGCCTTCGGTCGCTTCACAGACTTCCTTGAAGGTCGGCATGTCGGGGAACGTCGGATCGCGCACGATCGTGCCCGCCTCGTCCAGTGCCCCCCAGGTAAAGATTGGCACAGCCGATCCATCGTCGACCAGCGGCTGCACATTGGCGATATAGGCCGAGGTGGTCTGATAATCGATATTGGCTTCGCCGCGCTCGAACATCAGGCGACCGTCGCCGCGGCCTTCGACACCAAAGACCGGATCGACCTGCAGGCCCAGCATCTTGAACGCCAGCAGCGGCACAAGGTCGAGGGTCGTCGCACCCTGGCTGGCATAGAGATAAATCTCGTCCTTCAGATCGTCCATGTCGCCGTCGAACTTGGCACCCAGATCCGGCGGCAGATAGACGACGCCGCCGGTGGCCGAGGCCAGCACGGGCTGCCAGTCGTTGTATTCATAACGCACACGGGGATCGCCCAGCAGATAGGGGAATTTGGTCGATCCGGAGTCGCCAAAGATGGTCAGCCCGTCGGCCTGATCCTGTTCTCCCTGAAACCAGTTGGCGCCTTCGGTCGAACCGGCACCGGGACGATAGCGCACGACAACGGTTGGCTTGCCCGGCAGCGCCTCTGCGAGCAGCGGCGCATAAAAGTTGGCCCATTTGGCAGAGCCGCCGGATTCGGAAAACGGAATGGTATAGTCGACGGTCGCGCCGTCAAAGGACTGTGCGGTTGCGGGCAGTGCTGATGCGACGGCAAGGCCAGCCGCCGTAAGGGCCGCGCGTGATGATCGTTTCATAGTATCCTCCCAAAAGTGAACCGTCGCAGCCCACCCGGCGGCGCGGTTTTGGTCAGCTCATCCTCCAGCTGACCGGGGCAGGATGTCAGGGCCGCTGACATAAAACCAGTGCATTTAAGTAATGGTTGGATGCATATTATTCATGGTCGGCCTGCGCTTTGATCTTTTTGCTGCGCAAGCCAAAGACCGCTGCAAAGATCGGCGCACCGACGATGACCAGCGTGATCCTGACAAGGTGGTGGACCACGACGAAGCCAAGATCGGCCCCGGCGACGATTGCCAGCACCGTCATTTCGGCCTGCCCGCCCGGTGCGAAGGCCAGAAATCCTTCGACCGGGGTGGCAAGGCCAAGGCCGACCACGACTTCGGTGATAAGGGCCGCGAGGATGGCAAGGATGACCACAAAAGCCATGCCCGACACCACGATCTTGCGCAGTTCTGTGAAGGTCACGCCGACATAGCCGACCCCGATCCCGATCCCGATAAAGAACTGGGCCGCCAAGATCGCCTCTCGCGGTGGACGGTGGGCGATGACGCCGGTCAGCGACAGCGCCGCCGTCACGATCATCGGGCCAAGGATTGCCGCGCCGAACAGGCCGACCCGCTCTGCCAGTTTCCAGCCGCCGATGGCGGCGGCGGCCATGATCACCAGCTCCTTCACCGGGATGTCGGATGCGGGCGCCCCGATCGGATGCGACAGAGGGCGGTCGAACAGGTACAGCAGCACCGCCGGCACGATGGTCACGATGATCAGCACCCGGGTCGCGTGGATCAGCGACAGCGCGCGCACGTCGGCCCCGGCCTCGCGCCCGAACAGGACCATGTCCTGCAGGCCCCCAGGCATCGCCGCGAAATAGGACGTCGCCAGATCGAAACCGCAGACCTTGTGGAAATACGGCACGCCGATCAGGCCGATGACCCCGATATACAACGGCACGAAGGCGACCGACCCGGCCATCTGCGGCAGTTGGTGGATCACAGTCGGCGTCAGGGACGCCCCGACCGCCACACCCAATATCGTCCGGGCGGTGTTCGAGATCGGAGATATCCCCTTCAGCGGCGCGCCCAACAGGGCGGCGGCCAGACAGGCGAACATCGGTCCGAACAGGAACGGCAACGGCAGCCCGACCGCTTGGAAGACAACAGCGCCGACCGCCGCAAGCAGGATCGTTCCGATCCGTCGGAGGGTCAGGGTCGTGGCGGGGGAAAAAGGTTGTTGACGCATATGTATACGGCTGTATACGACTGGATGCATGACGAACAGAGAAAAACTTACGATTGTGAAGCCGGATACGGCCCCGCGCGCGCTGCATGGCGTCAATGTCTATGACCGGCTGTGTGATGAGATCCGCACCGGCGCGCTGAAACCCGGCGCAAGACTGACGGAAACCGAGCTTGCCGAGCGGCTTGCGGTCAGCCGCACCCCGGTGCGCGAAGCGATCCGGCGACTTGAAGCCGAAGGTCTGGTCGATCACCAGCCGCGCACCGGTGCTGTGGTCCGCAGGCTCGCCTATCCTGAAATCATGGAGCTGTACGAGATGCGCACCGTGCTGGAAGGCACCGCAGCCCGGTTTGCGGCGCGGGCAGCCTCCCCGATGGAGATCGAGGCTTTGCTGGCGATCAATGCCGAAATGGCCGCGGCCGCGGGCCAGCTCGGTGTGCTGGTCGCGCTCAATCGTCAGTTTCACAGCCGTCTTCTTGACGCGGCCCGCAATAGGTTTCTGGTCCGCTCAGCCGCCTCGGTCGAAAACACGCTGCTGATCCTTGGCCCGTCTGCGATGGAATCGCCAGAGCGGGCCAAGCAAGCTGTCAGCGAACATCAGGCCGTGCTGGACGCGCTTGTGCAACGCGACGGCGACCGCGCCGAAGCGGCGATGCGCCAGCATATGGAAAGCGCACAACTGACCCGGCTGCGGATTCTGCGCCAGACCGACAATCCGACCGATCCGAGGGCCGACGCATGATCCTGTCCGATCCAAACGATTTGGCCCGCGACGTCTGGGACGTGGTGATCGCGGGCGGCGGCAACGCAGCCTTGTGTGCGGCCATCGAAGCGGCAGAGGCCGGAGCCAAGGTGCTGATCCTTGAAGGGGCGCCAGAGGCCTATCGCGGTGGCAATTCCCGCCACACCCGCAATTTCCGTTGTATGCATTGCGGTGCCCTTGGCCCGCTGGTCGACACCTATGACGAGGAAGAGTTCTGGCAAGACCTGCTGCGCGTCACCAAGGGCGAAACGGACGAGGATCTGGCCCGCCACGCCATCCGCACCTCTGCCGACTGCCTGCCGTGGATGCAGGCGCATGGCGTGCGGTTTCAGCCGTCATTGGCGGGCACGCTTTCGCTGGACCGGACCAATGCGTTCTTCCTTGGCGGTGGCAAGGCGCTGGTGAACGCCTACTACCTGACCGCGCAGGATCTGGGCGTGCCTGTCGCCTATGACGCGCAGGTGCTGCACGTCGCCATCAGCGACCGCACAGCGACCCATCTTGTTGTCGAAAAAAACGGTCAGCAGGTCGAGGTCAAGGGCCGCGCCTTCATCCTCGCCTCGGGCGGGTTTCAGGCCGACATCGATTGGCTGGCCCGCGCATGGGGCGAATCCGCGCGCAATTTTCTGATCCGTGGCACGCCTTACAATCGCGGTGTGGTGCTGAAGGACATGCAGGATCAGGGTGCCGAAACGGTCGGTGATCCAACACAATGCCATGCGGTCGCCATCGACGGGCGCGCGCCGAAATTCGACGGCGGTATCGTGACCCGGCTGGACTGCGTGCCGTTTTCCATCGTCGTGAACAAGCACGGCACGCGGTTCTATGACGAAGGCGAGGACGTCTGGCCGAAGCGCTATGCGATCTGGGGGCGGCTGGTCGCGGCGCAGCCGGATCAGGTCGCCTATTCGATCATCGACTCGCGGTCGATCGACCTGTTCATGCCATCGGTCTATCCGCCGATCGCGGCGTCTTCGATGGCCGAGATGGCGATCAAGCTGGACCTGCCGGTGGACCGGCTGGTGGACACCGTGGACGCGTTCAACGCCGCCTGCCAGCCCGGTGATTTCGCGCCGCAGCAGTTGGACGGCGTGACGACAGCGGGGCTGACCCCGGCCAAGACGAACTGGGCAAGGTCAATCTCGCAACCGCCGTTCTATGCCTATGCGCTGCGCCCCGGCGTGACCTTCACCTATCTGGGTCTGCGGGTCGACAAGACCGCCCGCGCCACCGGGCCGGGCGGGCTTTATGACAATATCTGGAGCGCCGGAGAAATGATGGCCGGGTCGATCCTTGGCCAAGGTTATCTGGCAGGCTTTGGCATGACGATTGGCACGGTCTTTGGCCGTATTGCAGGACAGGAGGCCGCCGCCCATGTCGCTTGACGTGACGCTACAGACCGACCCCGGCGCGATCTCGACCGACCCGGTCTTAGAGGCGCGCCGCCAGATCGAGGTCTGCAATGCCTGCCGGTATTGCGAAGGCTTCTGTTCCGTGTTTCCGGCCATCACGCGGGACAAGGTATTTGCCGACGGCGATATCACCCAGCTTGCGAACCTCTGCCACAACTGCCGGGGCTGCTATTACGCCTGCCAGTATACCGCGCCGCATGAGTTCGATCTGAACCTGCCCAAGGCCTTGGCCGCCGCCCGCGTCGACAGTTGGGAACGCTTTGCGTGGCCCGGTGGGCTGGCGCGGGTGTTCCAGTCGCACGGGATGGCCTTGGCCGCGGCACTGGTCGTGGGGTCTGCGCTGATGATCCTCGCCATCGCCGCCTTGCCGGGGTCCGGGGCCGGGTTCTATGCGTGGATCGGCCACTCTGCGATGGTCGCGATCTTTTTGCCGGCGTTTCTGCTGCCACTGTTCGCCATCGGCATCGGGCTGGTGCGCTACTGGCGCGAGGTGGGGGGGGGCCGCGTGCGCTGGATCGACCTGAAAGAGGCCGCGACCTCTGTCGGTCAGCTGAAGAACCTGTCGGGCGGGCAGGGGCAGGGCTGCAACTTCGAGAAGAAGGAGCGCTATACCGACGCCCGGCGCCATGTGCACCACGCGATCATGTATGGTTTCCTGCTGTGCTTTGCCTCGACGAGTTCCGGCACGGTGATGCACTACGTCTTCGGGATGCAGGCACCTTACGGCTTCTTCTCTTTGCCGAAACTTCTGGGGGTGCCGGGGGGCATCCTGTTGACCGTCGGCTGCGTCGGCATGGCGATGCTGCGGCAGAAGGCCGACCCGGACCTTGGCGCACCGGGGCGGTCGTCGGGCGAACAGGGGTTCATCTGGTTGCTGGGCTTCGTCGGCCTGTCGGGTCTGCTGCTGTATGCGGTGCGCGGCACAGGACTGACGGGTCCGTTGCTGGCCCTGCACCTTGGGGCGGTCCTCGCGTTCTTTTTGCTGACGCCCTATTCCAAGATGGCGCACGGGTTCTATCGCTTTGCCGCCCTGGTCCGGGAGGCGCAGAACAAGCGAGCCCATAGCCTTAGATAGTAGTATGACCCCCGGCACAGCGCGCGACCTGCTGCGGGCGATCCTGACGGGTGACGCCTGTGTCCGGCCCGCGTCGGTCTTTGATGCGTTGACGGCGCAGGCGGCGGCGCGGCTTGGGTTTCCGCTGGGCATGCTGGGTGGATCGGTGGCCGCCTTGGCGGTGCTGGGGTCGCCGGATCATGCGTTGCTGTCCCTCGACGAATTCGCGTCGCTGTGCCGGCGCATCTGCCGGGCGGGTGTACTGCCGCTGCTGGTCAACGCTGACCACGGATTTGGCAATGCCCTGCACGCGATGCGGTGTGTCGAGGAGCTGGAGGCGGCCGGGGTCGCCGGTTTGACACTGGAAGATACCGCGTTGCCGCGCACCTTCGGGGCGACGGGGGCTGCACTGATCCCGCTTCAGGAAGCCGAGAAGAAGGTTGCCGCAGCGCTGTCCGCCCGGCGGGGTCCGGCGTTCGTGATCGTGGCGCGGACCGATGCGCGGTTGCAGGACGGCACAAGCCTGATCGCCCGGGCCGACGCGTTCGGGGCGCATGGTGCCGACGCGCTGTTCATCACGGGTGCGCGAGAGCCTGACCTGATCGCCCGTGCGCGGGAGCGCGTCTGGCCTGCCGCTGATCCTGCCGCAACCGCAGGGGCCGCTGGCCGAGGCGGACCTTGCCGCGTTGGGTGTGCGGATTTGCCTGACCCCGCACCGGACCCTGCCGGCTGCAATGGACGCCGCCTGGGACAGTCTTGCGGAGACGCCGGGGGCCGTGGCGGTCGAGAAACCGGCCGACTTGATGGCGGACCTCGGTTCGGCGGCAAGGTACGACGCGCTGATGGCCCGCTTTTTGTCGTGAGCTTACGGTATGCCACGGTGTTCGCTGACGTTGCATTGGCCGCGACGTTGCCCGAACTACAGCCGCGAAAGGATAAGGTCGGCACGGGCGGAGAGGTCGTCGTCGCCGGGAACGGCCTTCAGGTCCGCGATGGCCGCCTGCCACTGGGCTGCGGCCGCCGCCATGTGACCGCCGAGGCCCAGTTCGTCGACGGTCTTGGCGACCTCGACCATTTCGGCGGCGCGGCGGGTGCCGTGGACCATCATGCGTTCGAGGTTGTAGGTGCCGCGCTGGCGCCACTTCACGTCCGGGTCGGAGGCTTCGAGGGATCCGATCACCTCGTCCTCGACACCGGCGCGGCGGGCGGCGAGGAAACATTCCGCTGTCAGCGCCTCCATCCCCTTGATCATGACAGAGCGGAGCATCTTGATGGACGAGGCGCGACCGACCTCTGCCCCCGCCTGCCTGGGTTTCATGTCGAGCGCGGTCAGAACCGCCTCGGCGGCGTCCGCGTGCGGACCGGCGATCAGCAGAGGGACATGGTGTTTCTTGGGATGAACCGGCGCCATCACCGCCACGTCGACATACCGGCCACCCGCCGCCTCTATCACCGCGGCGGACCGGCGTTTCGTGCCCGGCGCACAGGAGTTGCAGTCGAACCAGAGGGTGCCGGGCGCCAGATGGGGCGCTGCGGCCTCGGCCGCGGCAAAGGCCTGATCGGCCGTCACGACGCAGAATACCGCATCGACGCCCTCAACGGCGGCAGCGAGGGTCGCGCTGCCGGTGATGCACTGCGCGGCGTAGCGGTCCAGCATGATCGTCCGGGTATCGGGATCCTCGGACTTGATGTCGTAGGCCCGCAGGTCGGCCGGGCTTTGCGCACCCCAGCCCGCGCGGAAGGCCATGCCGGCCTCTCCGAAGCCGATGAGGGCCACGCGGTCGGGGCGATTGGATGTGATGGTCATGCGATACCTCCCTGTATCTGGCAAAAGATTGCCGGACTACCGCGGGGTTGGCCAGTCTTTATAGCCGCCGCTTATGCAGCCGGCGGGTTTGTCAATGCAAAGGGCTGTCCTGCGGCGATGCATATTTACCGCAAGTTTCAAGAACAGGAACCGACATGACTCGGCATATCAAAGTGGCCCTATTGGCGGGCGACGGCATCGGGCCGGAAATCGTGGCGGCGACGCGGGTTGTCCTTGACGCCGCGGCGGGGCGCTATGGCCTCGACCTTGTTTATCAGGAGATCGAGATCGGGCTTGCCGCCCATGCGGCGACCGGCAGCACCTTTCCCGACAGTGCTATTGCTGCCGTACAGACCTGCGAGGCGATCATCCTTGGCCCGGTGTCGCACAATACATATCCGCCGCGGGCCAAGGGTGGGTTGAACCCGTCAGGGGAGCTGCGCAAGCGGCTGGATCTTTATGCCAATATCCGCCCCGCACGGACGCGGGCGATGATCGACCCGCGGGGCGGGCAACCTCTGGATCTGGTGGTCGTCCGGGAAAATACCGAAGGCTTTTATGCCGATCGCAACATGTTTTCCGGCCCGGGCGAATTCATGGTGACCGAAGACGTCGCGGCGGAGCTATGCGGGAATTTAGGTGATGGCGTGATTTGAAAGGCGGCGTATCGTGGCAGGTGATCAAGCTAGCCAGAACCTCACGAGGAGCGATACGCCATGAAAGAAGATACAACGATCCATGCAACATATGTGGATACCCCCTTAGTGCAAGATTCTTTTGAGCAAAGTGAGCGTGTGATCGGTGCGGTCATATGTCAGGCCTCATTTTGCAGCTTTCATATGCCGCAGGCCGGTATGGATTGAGCGGGTTGGGTCCCTATCAACGCCGCGAGCGCGAAGCTCGGTGTTGCACTCGGGTTTTCCCATCCTCTCAGTGCCGATCTCTTACTCCATAAAACTCTCCAGACGTCTCAC
>Ga0307486_1001368_pt1 | contig 19010 bp, 15 predicted proteins | sample CBIW02metaG_FD_203663 | JGI IMG/M metagenome (GOLD analysis project Ga0307486, IMG submission 203663) | Sea-ice brine microbial communities from Beaufort Sea near Barrow, Alaska, United States - CBIW 0.2 | ecosystem: Environmental > Aquatic > Marine > Coastal | place: USA: Alaska | collected...
AGTCATTTCGGTCAATGTGGGTCAAGTTCAAATACAATCTTGGCGTGACGGTACGCCAAGTGCTATGCATAAGTCAGCAGTAGAAGGGCAGGTTGTCGTCCATAAAGTAGGGCTTGCTGGAGATGAACAGGGCGATCTTAAAAATCATGGGGGTGAAGATAAAGCTGTTTTTATCATGCCAGAAAGTAATTATGCATTCTTTGAAATTGATCAACCCTTTGGTTTTCTGGGCGAAAATTTAACCTTGTCCGGTCTGGATGAAACGGAGGTTTGTTTAGGAGATCGTTTGCAAATTGGCACGGTTCTGTTAGAAGTGACTCAGCCTCGCTCTCCTTGTTGGAAGCTGGGCCAACAGGCCAGTGAAGGTTCCGATTGGAGATCAGGTGCATTTTTAAAAACCTATTCCGAAAGCGGCCGAGTGGGTTTTTATTGTCGAGTCTTAGTGACTGGGGTTTTGCAACAGGGTCAAGCTGTCACATGGTTGACGCGAGATAGCCATGACGAACATGCCGAAAAAACGCCTTATAAAATATCTATTCAAAAGTTGTTCTTAGCCAAGCAATTTCATCAAACCGATCACGATTGGTCCATTTTGCACGCGGTAGTGAAGCACCCAGCACTTTCAATGTCTTGGCAGAAAGCCATTACAAAATTGCTTGAACAGCATTCTGAGCAAGCTGACTCAACTGTTTAAACAATTCCCAGTTGAGTTGGGATGGCGACCAGAAAAACGGTGCCTTTACCGAGTTCACTTTGAACGCTAATGGTGCCTTTTAACTTTCGGGTGACTAGATTATAAACCAGGTGTAAGCCTAGTCCACTACCTCCTTGACCTCGTTTCGTCGTAAAGAAGGGTTCAAATGCCTTGTCGAGAACTTCTTTAGCCATACCTTTACCATTGTCAATAAACTGAATTTCTAAACGATTATCAGAACGTTCAGTGACTTTGATCTCAATGGTTGGATTGGGCGTATAGTCATCAAAAGCGTGAATGGAAGCATTCATGATTAAATTGGTAACGACTTGACTCACGGAACCAGCATTGCTGTTAAGCGTTAATTGTTCATTACAGGAGAGAATGCTTTGAATGTTCTGTTTTTTCAAAACATGATTTAAGCTAATCAAGCTTGAATGTAGCGTGTCATAGATATTAAAAGTGAATGTTTGATCACACGTTTGATCAACTGCGAGTTGCTTAAAACTCGCGATTAAATCGTTGGCTCTATAAAGGTTTTCTTCAACGATGACGGTGGCTTCATGCGCTTGATGTAAAAATTCAGCTAATGCACTTTGTGTGAGAGCTTGGTTGTCAAACAAACTTTGCAAGTGCTCGACCTTTTCTCTTAATAAAGAACTACTGGTCAAGCCAACCCCTAGTGGCGTATTCACCTCATGCGCTATTCCAGCTACAAGACCACCTAAAGAGGCCATTTTTTCATTTTCAACGAGCATGTCTTGAGTGCTTTTTAAGTTTTCAAGCGTTTGTTCAATCTCGTTGGTGCGTTCTTTGACTAAAAACTCTAAATTCTGGTTCGTTTGTTCTAGCTCTGCATGACTGACAGAGAGCTGTTTTTCGGTACGAATGATTTTGAAAATAACCTTGTACGCCAAAAAGGAACCAAGTAAAACCGTTAAAATCGACCAGGTTAAAATGAGATGCACACTTTCTGCATATTGTTGTTCAATCTCATTCAGAATGTTTTGCGAACTTTTTCTTTGTAACGTGACAAGTTCGGATAATTTTTGTAAAGAACGGTTTTGTGCTTCGATGCCTTTCTCATTGAGTAAATCGATCGCTTTTTTACGTTCAGAGTTGTGAATAAGCGAAATGACTTGAAACTGTATTGGAATGGATACCTTTGCAATCGCGCCTTGTTGGTCAAGAATTGTCTTTTCTTGTGGAGTTAAATTGAGTTTTTCAAATCGGTTGCGTGCGCTGGCAAAAACAGCGCCATGCTTATTGAATTCCATATAGAGTTCATCAAGCAAAAAATCGTCATCGATATTCGCCATGATGAGCATGCCTAATAATCGTTCTCGTGCTGCGCTATACATGGTATGCATAATGTCGACTTTGGTATTGTTGTATTTAACAATTTCTTCGCTTTTAATTTTGACCGAATCAAACTGCGATAGAGTGTATGTCATCAAACCAGTGAATACGCCAATGGTCATCACAAAACTTAAAATGAGTATTGAGGCGGTAGAATTTTTCATATAGAGTCTAAAATAATATCTTTATCACTTAGTTTATAGGTCACTTATTTGGTTTGTGGCGGAATTTATGCCGGGAATTCTTAGTCTGGATAAAGAGTACGAACCATCTTTATTTCATCGAGATACTCCAAGAGTAAATCAACCAACTTAGGTTCAAATTGCTTACCTTTCTGTTCTGAAATCAGATCAACAATGCTTTCAATTGGCCAAGGCTCTTTGTAACAACGTTTACTGCCAAGAGCATCAAAAACATCTGCAAGCCCCGTAATACGAGACATCACATGCGTCTCATCGCCAATTTTTCCCGCAGGATAGCCCCCTCCATCCCAGTGTTCATGATGCTCCAAAGAAATGAGGGCGGCTGTTTTTAATGATTCTGATTTTGATTTTGAAAGTATGTTGTAACCGACTTCGGCATGGCTTTGCATTATTTGTCGTTCATCTTCGTCATGTCGCCCTGGTTTGTTTAAGACGTGATCAGGGATACTGACTTTACCCACGTCATGCAGAGGGGAGGCTAATTTAATCAACGCACAGTCAAATTTATTAAGGCCATAGGCTTTCGCTAAAATATAACTGATTTGTCCCACCCGTTTAACATGGCTGCCAGTTTCTTTGGAGCGAACTTCAACGGCTTCACCCAATATGTGTACAAGTTCGCTTTGGCTTTGCTCAACCTCATCTTTAAGTGTCAAGGCGGTATGGGCTTTGACGAAATTATCAATAAAAATATCCAACAAATGCAGGTTTAATTCGCTTAACGGTTGTGATTTGCGGACATAAAGTAGATTCTCTTCACCCATTTCATTTCTAATATAGGCGACAAATTCGACGCCTTTTTGTATCGAACTTTTTTGTTGATAGGCTCGTTGAAATAGGGCTTGAACTTCTGGCGGAAGAACACAAATTTCATCTTCCTTGAGTTCGGAGAAAAGCATTCCTGCCTTAGCCAATACTTTGAACTGCTGTCCATTGTGATCTTGTTGAGTGGGTGTGGTCAACACAGTGCAGTACATCGCATCTTCTTCCAGGTCTAATACCGTGGCGATTTGCGAGAGGATAAGCGAGGTTAAGGAGCGTAGATTGGTTTCAGAACTGATATTACCAATCGCTTTCAATACTTTTTGCAAACCCACCCGATGATTGTCAATAGTCATAATGTCTCGATAAGAACGCAATGAGGCATAAAGGGTGGTTTTAAGTTTACTAGAGGTTAGTTCAGTTTTTGATTTGTAATCGTTGATATCATAATCTCTGATGACCGATTCTTCGGGTGCCTGTCCTGGTTGGCCCGTGCGAAGGATGATACGAGTAATATGATTGTCCATCTCTTCACGAATGTATTTGACTAAGTCTAGTCCAGCGGTATCCGTCTCCATGACTACATCTATAAAAGCGACTGCAATGGGAGCATTTTTAGATTGTCTGTGCAGCACTTCTTTCGCTTCTGCAGCGCTGTAGGCATGGAATAATTCAATGTTTTGATTTTCAAAAGTAACGGACTCTAAGACCAGCTTGGTGATTTTATGGACGTCCGGTTCATCGTCAACAATGAGCACTTTCCATGGCACCATTTTATGCTGTATATCAGCTTGTATTTCTTCGGCAGTATCCGCAGCAAAGACATATAAATCATCCATTCCGTCACCACTCCTTATCGTAAACTAGTTGTTAGATAATACCATACCATTTAATTAGGGATATCAATTGTATTGTGATACTTCTAATACGTCAGATATGTCCGTTTTATAGAGGCGCATGGTAGGTTAAGCTCTGGCTTAAGTTTTGTACCAATCAAGAGTATTCTTCGTGAAGAGGAAGACAAAATAAAAAGCTTAAAGCGCACAGCTAAAAACAGTGGGTTGTCCATTTTTAAGGCCGTCTTGAACAATGATGAACTCTATTCTTGTAGCGGTTTTTTGTAAAAATTGAATGCCTTCGGGTTTACCCGTGCTTGAAGGGAGGTCGCATAGATAATGCAAGGCCGTTTTAGAAACAGATTCACTCGGTAGGGCATCTTCACCATCCCAGCGAATGACTTGATAGCTTAAGTTTTGGTCGCCCACCGCACCTGTCAACACTAGAAAGCCAGGTTCCATTTCACTTATGCCTCTAATCCCTCTGCCAGCAAGGGGCAGATAGAGGGTTTTAACCGATTTGATTTTAAACTTCTTTTTATGCAACTTTAAACGTAAAACGGTAGCGATATTGCCACGCAACACCGGTCCTCTAAAACCAACTAACAGGCGACCTTTAACATCGATTGCCAATCCTTCAATATCGACCCCGTTTTCTTTACTGGGAATCCCCACAAATAAACCTAACGTTGGATGATTTTGTAACTCTTCTGCTAATGAAAGGCTTTCAACCTTAACGGCTTTATAGTGCCTATCCAGTTCAATGCGAAACAGCTGTTGTCTGGCTGGTTCTCTACTGACGGTTTGTAGTCGTTTCAAATTCTGTTTAGCGGATTTGTTTTTTTTGAGTTTAGCGCGTTTAACACTGTGAGAGCCAATGGCGTAGAGATAAGGCGCCTGCCAAGCCAAGCCTTCAATATCCAATTCGGTATTCAAGGCGGCCATCGAGCTGTCTAGGGAGATGAGTTGACCGGGTTGCCAGATAAGTTGTCCCAGACTTGTCTTGAGGCGCGTAAACAGTTGTATTTGATGACCTTCATCCGTTGCCAGCGCCATAAAGTCGGTGCTAACAATGAGGCCACTGATATTCAAAGGATCTATTCCTAAGTCGGTGGAAAATGACCAGGCCTGGTCATTTTCCGGCGTCGCCAGCGTGTTTGCATGGGCAGTGTTTATAGTGAGTGCCAGTACCAACAAAAGGCCATAGCCAAATAAGGTTTTAATGCAAATGCGTTTTGTAAGGTGTGATATTAGGTGCATGATGTCAGACTCGGATGATAACGTGTTTAATCAAACCGTTATTGTAGCGGATTGTGTAAAATAGTCGCTAACAAACTAAACAACGGCCAAATGACTGTGACCATGAGTGAATCAATAACAGAACCTACCGCGGAAGCGATAACCAAAGCAATCTCCGATGTTGAGTCTGATATTAAGCCTGTATCCGCTTCAATTAAGTGTTCGAAAAAAGAACGTACCAAGGATTGGATCAAACCCCCAAAATCCATTATGAAATTGGTCGGTAAAGCCATGGCTCAGTATCAAATGTTGCGCGAAGGCGACCGGGTTTTATTGGGTTTGTCTGGTGGTAAAGATTCGATGTCTTTGCTCATTATTTTGAAACATATCCAGCGCCATGCGCCGATTCATTTTGAGATTGCTGCCTGTACGATTGATCCTGAGATTCCAGGATTTGACCCTTCACCCTTAAAAGCCTGGTGTGCATCATTGGATGTCCCCTACTTTTATGAATCGGAAGACATTGTCAAACTGGCGGAAGAGCGTATGAAAGGCAACTCCTTTTGCAGTTTCTGTGCCCGTCAAAAACGCGGTATTTTATATTCGACTTGTCGTCGTGAAGGGTATAACGTGTTGGCCTTAGCGCAACATTTAGATGATTTGGCCGAAAGCTTTATTATGAGTGCTTTTAACGCCGGTCAATTACGTACTATGAAAGCCCACTATCTGAATGACGATAAAGACATTCGCATTATCCGTCCGTTGGTGCGGGTTCGTGAATGTCAAACCCGTGAATTTGCCACAGAAGCGGGTTTGCCGGTGATTGAAGATAATTGCCCGGCTTGTTACGCCAAACCGCAAGCCCGTGAAGAGACCAAACAGATGTTGTTAGCGCAAGAAAAAACCAATTCACACCTCTATGCTAATCTATGGCGTGCCATGCAACCCTTAATTGCAGATGACAATCATGCAGGGCATGCGAGCCTGTTACAGTTTGAATTGTCAGAGCCGAATGAGGTCGATTTATGAGTCATTTAAAGCATCAACTGCCTGAGAAAAAGCCTGCTAAAAAACGCACGGTAAATGACCAGGCCTGGTTAGGGGCCTTACTAAAAGGCTTGGTCATTGCCTTTTCCTGGTTCTCTTTAGCCTGGAATCAAAGACTCGGTCGTGGCATAGGTTGGTTATTAATTTGGTTGCCGAACAGTCAGAAAAGTATCGCTTGGAAAAATATCCAGGTAGTTTATCCCGACTTAAGTGAGGATGAGCAGAAGGTTTTGCTGCACAATACCTTATTCGAGTTAGGTAAAACCATTACCGAACTCGGGCCAATGTGGTGTTGGCCTAATCAACAGATTTTACCTTTGATTAAAGAGATAAAAGGTCAGGCCTTATTGGATGAGGCGATTGCGAATCAGAAAGGGGTGATTTTTCTCGGCCCTCATATTGGTAATTGGGAGCTGAATGCCATCTATTTAGCGAGCCGCTATCCTTCTACTTTTCTCTATCGCCCCCCTAATGTCTCTTCGGTTGAATCCTTTATGAAGAAGGCACGTTCGCGGTTTGGAGGTAAGCTAGTGCCGACGGACTTACGGGGTGTACGTACCCTAATTAAAGCCCTAAAGAACAATGAAGTGACCGGAATTTTGCCCGATCAAGATCCTGGCGAATCGGGTGGCGTTTATGCACCGTTTTTTGGACGACCGGCCCGCAGTATGACTTTTGTGAGTAAATTGGTTCAGAAAACCGATTGTGCCGTGTTGTTTATGATGATGGAGCGTCTGCCCAATGCCGAAGGCTATCGGCTGCACTTTTTGCCGACCGATGCCGATATTGGAAGTACAGATGAGTTGGTTGCGACCACGGCTTTAAATGCAGGGGTTGAAGCTTGTATTGCCCTGGCACCAGAACAATACCTTTGGTCTTATAAACGCTTTCGCCATCCACCTGCAGGTGTGGTGGATATTTATAAATCTTAATCGACCAGGTCAACCTTCAACGCTCATCCTCGGATTACATCCGAGCCTGTTTTTTATGTGGCCGTGTGCGGCTCATAACTTTTAACGGGTGAATGTCAGTGTTAAATGCAATGCTGATATCATTTTAATGGATCTGCCCCCCTTAATTTTCATTTTGTTATAGTACGGAGGCGTTGTGATTCTTGATTTATCCATTTTACGCCATGCTTTTTGAATTAGGCACAAACCCTAATCACTTGTTATTTGTGAAAGACTTGGTCTTGTCATGAGCATGCTTCCTCTGGCATTCATTAGACGTTATAATGTTTATTACGTAGATAGTCAGTGTTTATGACTTTAAAACTGTGCGGGCCGTGTTATGACTATTCAATGGGACCTTGTCCTCGCTTGTGTAGGTAAATGTGCGCTCGTTTTCGATTGCAATTTCTATTGAGGAAAAAAACATGCGCCTGAAACATTTTTTCATTTTTGTCCTGTTATTAACCGTATCGGCTTGCAGCAAGTCTTCTGAGGTGGAGGCCTCTGGCAGCGATGTGGGTGCAACACCGATTAGCAAGGTTGCCACACCTTATGGCGAATCTAAACTTGCGATGAAGCTGTTTAAAGTAAAAGATGCACCTATTTATTATGTGATTGGTTTTTCGGGTGTGCCGGACACAGAGAATGAAGGACACACTTCAAATGCAGGCTTCGTAGTAACCGATGCGGGCGTTGTTGTGTTTGATGCCCTGGGTACGCCGGCATTGGGTTATCGTTTATTACAACGTATCCGAGAAGTTACCGACCAGCCTATTGAGCGAGTGATTCTCAGTCATTATCACGCAGACCATATTTATGGACTACAGGCTTTTGAAGAACATGCCGGTAATCCACCGGTGTGGGCTCAAGTGCTCGCGCTGGGTTATGTCGGTGGGTCAACGGCCAGTCAAGGCGAAGATGCTGCGCGACGTCTTGCACAGCGACGTAAAGCACTGTCACCATGGGTGGATGAGAATACCCACATTGTTTCACCGACTAACACCTTCAAAGATGACTTGACCTTTGAGCTTGGCGGAATCACTTTTATGGTGAAACATCTCGGGCCAGCACACGCACCGGCTGACAGTATTATGTTGGTAAAAAATTATGGCGTGCTATTCAGTGGTGACGTCATCTACAAGGGCCGCGTGCCTTTCATGGACAGCCCAGAAACAGATACCAAACGCTGGCTTCGAGGGCTTGACTATCTGGCCGAGTTAGATCCACAGCCGCGTTTTGTTATTCCCGGTCATGGCACCCCTTCGGAAAGCGTAAGGGATGCGGTCACAACAACCCGTGACTACATCAACTTCGTACGTGATGCGATGGGTAAAGCAGCAGAAAATCTTGTGCCTTTTGATGAAGCCTACAATGCGACTGACTGGTCAGCTTACAGAAACATGCCAGCATTCAATGGAAGTAATCGTGGGAATGCTTACCGCATTTTTCTTGAGATGGAAGCCGAACCGTTCAAGTAGATATAACCGCATTTAAACAACGGACTTTTGGTCTGTTTTCAGATAAGTGAAGCTCAATGTGAGTCTCTCGGACTCATATTGATATTATTGTTTAAAGGGTTTTTGCCTTTTTAAACGCCAATCCAAATCTTAGAAGGAGAGTTGTAGAATGTTTTTTGATGGATCGTTACATGGGGTTAAAGCGAACAAACGAAAAATATATGCAATGTTTGAGATTCTCTACACGATGGTTGATTTTCTGGCGGCGATGGCCTTTACCATAGGATCAATTATGTTTCTCTATGAGTCGTATGCACATGCTGCAAAATGGTATTTTATTATCGGATCATTGCTGTTTGCCTTTAAGCCGACAATACGAGTTGTGCGTGAAATAAGGTTGGCGTCTACCGGCCATGAAGACGACTTGGTGAATGACAAGTCTTCAAAATAATTAGATACCTTTGCAGGGTTAGATTGCGGATGCATAAGAGGTTGGGTGACAAAGTCGATTAAATCGCATACGAAATACCGACTGGCGCAGTCTAATAAATGTGTTGATAAAGTATAAGATAAAAGCACAAAACGGCATTATTAGAAGCGATTGACATAAGTGGTATTACTAGTTTATATTATCTAATTATAGTTCGGCTAACAAGAATTAAGGGATTGATATTGCTGGAAAATTCGATTATAAACAAATTAAGATAACAGCGAATTCAAATATGAAAAAACAGGTGTTGATAAGTTTAATTGTAGGGATGACGTTTTTGACAGGTCCTGTCGGAGCAAAAGAGGTAAGTCTCAACACAGGAGAAACATACCACCAGGGAGACCTCTCAGTCACTTGCGGTCAACAGTTAACTGTTGATATGCCTTTGGCTCTCAATGAGTGCCAATACTGGGATAGTTTTGATAAAAATTGCCTATTTGAAAAAACGACTTATACGTACAAAAAACTCGAATGCGTTGAAGAATGTCAGCACTGGGAAAAGTTCAACAGTACCTGTCATTATCAAACAAAGTGTTCTTTCTACCCAGCCCAGAAGTCATTTGTGCGAACCACATGCGATAAGTTTGACGACTTCAGTAATACCTGTGTGAAAACAAGAAATATAAAAATAGGACACTGATGCAAGAAAACAGGGGCAAGTTTTCGCATGACTCACTCCCAATAAATATATAAAAAATAAAATAACCGAACCAGAGCATTAACTCAGACAGGAAGAACGCTTGCGGCCTAACAGTTTAAGCATGGTGGTCCTCGGGTTAGGTGTCTACGTAGGGGAAGAAGTGACCCGGGCTCCACTACTGTCCACTCACGATGTGAGGTTAAAAATGGGAGGAAATTCATGAATAAGTCAATCAATCGGAAGTCAACAGCGGCCTCCGCCATCAGGGGGCCACAGATACTGATCTCAATGGGAGCCCGGTGCGCAGCATGGTGTTTGATGTTGATGTTTGCAAGTCTTCCCAACCTCGCTTTTGCCCAACCACCATGCTCTGGAATTCACGTGAAGATTCTGAAAATAAGCAACAGCACTGGAGCTATAGCGTGCGCGCTGTTCCAATCGCCGAAGGGCTTCCCTAAAGATTTTTTGCGCTTTGCAACGAATATTACAATCATCAAAATTCAGGAGTCCCAGGCGACTTGTCACTTTTCAGACATTCCGCCGGGTAACTATGCGATGGCCGTCATTCATGATGAGAATATGAACGGCAGTCTGGACACCAACTGGTTGGGTGCCCCAAAGGAAGGCTTTGGTTTCTCAAACAACGCCGAAGCATTACTGAGCGCTCCTTCATTCTCTGCCGCTAGTTTCCAATACGATGGGCAGGATATAGATATGAAGATGAGTCTAAGTTACTGAACACCCAATGCATGAATATTGGGTATTTCTACTTTCTTACTTTAATTAAGCACAACGATTCAGTCGTTTAAGGGGTCTGTTTATAGCCTGTCTTTAGTTGGGCTTTTAAAACCTACCAGGCCTGGTCAAATTACGACTGAAGCATAATATACAAGCCTAATGGCTCAATCAAATATTGGCATTTATTCTCCAAGCAAGTCCAGAACGGCAGCATAGAGTTGTATGCATAAGCCTGACAAAAGAAAAAAACCGCCAAGTACTTTAATGCGCGTATCTTGCGATTTAAACACACTAAATTTTGGCATTAAAATAGTATCTTCTATAAAAAAAGCGGATAACAAAGCGTAGACAGTAATGGGTAAATAATATGAAAATAAATTATTGACCTCTTCGTGGCCCAAAAATTTAATGCCGATTAAGGCACCTAAAAACAATCCTATGGGCATAAAACCCACAATGCTTATCGTTGTTGCAGCGCCCCAGCCCGATACAATTTCTTTTATTTTCTCGTTCGAGATGACCACGTAAGAAAGTATAACCACCCCAAATATATCAAATGTTAAACCGATGACATTAAATAGTTTGGAGACCTCAAAGTTACCGAATTGAGACAGTTTGATACCAATATAAGTACCCAAAAAGAACAGTAAGAAATCCTGTAATGTTTGTATATACCTCGTTTTTTTTTGCATTATTATGATTCTATTTATGATGGTTAATGTTGAGCGGATGGCAGTCGTTTTATGATATGAATGTCATTTATTTTAAATGAATAGAAGCAATAATGCGCATATTCTTAGTATAAAAGTAGATTGACCAGGCCTGGTAGGTTTTTATTGATGGTTTCAATTTGATTTTGTTATAAGTTGAGAAGCCTTTTGGTATTTATAACTCTTTGTTTTCTCTTTCGGCTTCCCGTCACTTTATTTGCTTGTCCAAATAAAGTAACCAAACAAAAGACACCCTGCTGACGCACTCCATGTCACTAAGCTTGTCCGCTGACATTCCCCAAACTCGCTCCGCTCAGACATAGGGAATGTTTAAACACGTTCTACGCTAAGTGAAATGACGATTGCTTACAAAAGGAGAGGTCTTCACGTGAATTCAGTATGTTTAATTTTGCTATTGTGTGGGCTTTGATATTTGACCAGGCCTGGTTATTTATTTTCTTTTCATCAACGCTTGAGAAGCCTTTTAATATTGATAGACCTCTTATTCTCACTTTTGGCTTCCCGTCACTTTATTTGCTTGTCCAAATAAAGTAATCAAACAAAAGACACCCTGCTGACACACTCTATTTCACTAAGCTTGCTGGCTAATATTTCATAACTCGCTGCGCTCAAACAATGAAATATTTTAACGCCACCTACGCTAAGTTCAATGACGATTGCTTACAAAAGGGTAGGTTTCCACGTGAGCTCGTCTGTTCTTTATTAGGTTTATGTAGTGCTTTTGGATTTGACCAGGCCTGGTTACTTTCAATATCAAGCTTATCTGAACAATAAAATCCCACGCCAAATTCCCCTTTGAAAGCAATCGTGCAATTCCCTTAATGAAATGAACGATTAAAAATCCCAGGTGTTTGAGCGCCAGCGAGTTCTGGGATTTCAGTGAATGAGTTTAGGGAATGCCGATTGATTGAGCGGGGTGCCCTTTTGTGGTTACTATTTTGGGCACGCAAAATAGTAACGGGAAGCCTTTATGGAGAATAAGGGTGAATGACCAATTTCAGAAAGGCTTCTCAATAGGTTATTGGAACTAAAATGGTAGCATCCCTATTTCTTTCTGTTTAAGCTCTATTTGATATTATTTACATAATCCCAGATTCCCATTGCCTGCATTATCAGCATTCTGGCTACAGATTGAACATTAAAAACGTCATATGGCGATACTGAGGACGAGATATTTTTAAATGTATGGCTCGCGACCATGTTTCTTAGCCAACTAGCGACCTGGATTGCCTCAATGATATGAAGCTCCTTATCATGCACATCCGTATGTTGCTGGTTAATTGATGGAGATCCAAAACTTTCCGGTATCTTCACATGAATACTTGTTGGTGACCCTCTCAAAACCCAGTTAAAGGTTTTGTTTACATTCACCCCCGCTTTAATTAGTCTCGAGTTCGTATCCTCCCAAACTTCGGGGTTCCACGCTTGGTCTTTATTAATAAACCTTGGATTTTCCGCGCTAGCTCGAATCTCTAATCCGAGTTCTTCTATAACAGAATACGCCGAAACGATTGCTGCAAGTTGATGCACTTGTGCACGCGCAGAAGTGGTAGTGTTTTCGAATATCTGTCCATGCTTGGGGTGATTTGAATGCACTGTGACGCAATCCAGTTCTAGGCTAAACCGGTATTTTTCTAAGGCGTATATCCAATTTCTATGATTTAGAACGACATTAAGTGTAAATAATCCAACGTTCACACGGTGATCATAGGTAAACTGGGACCAGAATGGTTGAGAATCGATTAATGGGTCTTCACCATCGAAAAATTTCAATGGTGAATGAAGGCCTGAATAATGATTCCATGGATCAGGTAGAGCTAATAACATCCCCGTTCTTAACAGTGATAAATGGTTTTCCGCTATTTCACTGTTATCTGCCTCAATAAGCAGTTCAAAGCATTTTTTCATATCAGCAGAAACGAAGTAATCTGGCTTCTCTTTTCTCAGTTCATAACAAGAAGATATTCGGAGAGATCCATGTTTATTTGAGTAATGTCTATCTGTGGGATCTGCAATAAAAGATGCGCCTGTATATATAGATCTAAGATCCAGACTGTCTACCTCGTTCGGAGTAACCAGCAGACCTGTGTGATACCTATTTGCCATAATTTCTTTGCGCCCAACTATTTTATTAGACATTCTAAATGAATAAAAATAAAAGCGAGTACTTTTTAGTATCAATGAGAAGTTGACCAGGCCTGGTGGTTTTCCCCGTTACATTTAAACCGCAGGTTTACTTCTAATCGTCAATATCGCCACCCCACCAATCACCAATAGCATCCCTAAAGCATGCCACACCGTAAAGACTTCTTCGAGAATCGTAATCGCTAAACCCATGGTGACAATCGGGCCTAAGATGCCGATGATTCCAGTTTGTGCGGGGCCGATTTTGGCGATGGCCTCGCTGATCATAAAGCTGGGAATGACCGTGCTGAAAATGGCAAGTAATATCAGCCACAGCCACGCCATAGGGGTCACACTCAGATTTGAAAAATCACTGAAGAGTCCAAAGTGCAGCAGCACAAAAATACTCGAGATGCTCATGGCGAGACTGGTGAACCATAAGCTACCAATCTGGTTAATCATTTGTTTACCAAACAGCACATAGAAAGAGAAACTTAAGGCAGCTAAAAAGACCAGTAAGGTGCCTAGGGGGACTTGTTCTCCGCTAAGTGAGACTTCCTTAGCAAACACAATTAAGAGCCCTCCATAGGTGATGACAAGCGCGAGTAATATTTTCCGAGTGATGGGTGTCTTGAAAAACAGTGCGCCTAAAATGGACACCATAATCGGATAGGTAAACAGCGTCAGTCGTTCAAGCTGAGCAGAGATCATCTCTAGACCTTTCAGGTCTAAATAAGACGCGAGGTAGTAACCGATGAACCCTAAAAAAGTGATCTTGAGAAGTTTTGAGTTGAGTCCTTCAGGTTTGGTTTTGACACGGCTTAACCAGAATAAAATGACTAGGTAAATCGGCAGTGCAATCGCCATGCGGATCATCAGGACGCTGTCTGAATTTAACCCTTCGGCATAAGCGAGTTTGATAAAGATGGATTTTAGAGAGAAGAGTGCGGTGCCGAAGATGGCTAAGATAAAGCCAATGGTGATGGGGGATAAATTGGGAAGTTTAATCACGCGATTTTGCGGCCGATATACCAGGCGTATCGATGCTTGGGGGCGCTTTTAGCGGCTTCTTTCAGACTATTCTCACTGGACAACCACCCTTCGCCATAAACTTCGGTTTTCAGTTTTGACCAGGCCTGGTTGAATTCGCCAGATTGAATATAAAAGTTAGGATTTTGTGGTGCATTGTCTTGTACAGGCCCTAAAAAGGTCTGATAGAAGAGTAAGCCACCGGGTTTAAGCGCGTCTTGAATGGCTGTGAACAGAGTTCTGTCTAAGTAACGACTGACCACAATGACATCAAATTGCTGATAGGGCAGAATCATCTGCTCTAAATCGGTAATCAGCGGTTCGATGGGCAGGTGGTTAAGGCTCGCCCAGTTATTGAGGATGGTTAAGGCGCTATCGGAGATGTCCCAGGCATGGGTTTTTAGACCACATAACGCCAGAAAGCGGGCATTGCCCCCCAAACCACACGCCAGTTCAAGCGCTTGACCACGGAAGGGCAGTAAACGGCTATGCTGTTTAAGCACATGGCTAGGATTTGCGGGTGTTTGTAGGGTGGCTTGTTGATATTTAGAATCCCAGTTTTCGGCGGAATTTAGCTTTTTGGTGTGACTCATATATAGCTCATTTTGGCGATCTGTTATTCGCTCTATTTACGCCAGAAAGCCGTCGTAAATAGAACTAATAATGTGAATATCTCAAGTCGACCCAATAACATCGCAAAGGTCAAAATCCACTTGACCGGATCGCTCATGGATTGGTAATTGAAGGCAACCTCGCCCAAACCTGGACCTAAATTGTTCATCATGGCGGCGATTGCCGAAAATGCAGTGGTTTGATCAACGCCTAGTGCCATGATCATCAGCATCAAAATGGCAAAGGTAAAGACATACACCGAGAAAAATCCCCAGACAGCCGTCATGACTTTCTCAGGAATACTTTTACCATTGAGCTTAACGGGCAGAATGGCATTAGGGTGTAATAAGCTTTTGATTTCTCGCATGCCTTGTTTAAACAATAGAACAAAACGAATCATTTTCATACCACCGGCTGTGGAGCCTGCGCTGCCACCGATAAAACTCATAAAAATGAGCATGATGGGTAAGAAGGCGGGCCATAATGCAAAGTCAGAATTGGTAAAACCGGTCGTGGTGGCGATGGAGACGGTTTGGAAAAGTCCGTAACGAAATGCATCTCCTAGGGTTGGATAGATTTGATGGAGATAAAGGTAACTGGTGGCCACTAACACCCCAATGATGAGTAAGCTGATATAGGCCTTAAACTCGGGATCACGAAAGTAGGATAAGCCGTTTAGGTGTCTAAAAGCGGTGAAGTGCAGCGCGAAATTAATCCCAGAAGCAATCATAAAAAATATGGCAACACCTTCAATGGCAGGGCTATTAAAATAAGCAATGCTGGCATCATGGGTGGAAAATCCACCAATCGCCACGGTTGAAAAGCTGTGGGTAAATGCGTCAAACCAATTCATACCTGCAAACCAGTAACCAAGGGCACATGATATGGTGAGTCCGACATAAATGTACCAGAGAGCCTTAGCCGTTTGTGAAATGCGTGGTGCAATTTTGGTATCTTTCACCGGGCCAGGTGTTTCCGCACGGTAGAGCTGCATGCCCCCAATGCCCAGCATCGGTAAGATGGCAACCGCCAAAACGATAATCCCCATGCCGCCCATCCATTGCAGTTGTTGGCGGTACCAGAGAATGGCGTGTGGCATATCATCAAGGCCGGTTAGAATCGTAGCGCCGGTGGTTGTCAGGCCAGAGAAGGACTCAAAAATAGCATCGGTTAAGCTCAATGGGACTTCTTTTTCGATGTAAAAAGGCAGTGCGCCCACAAATCCCAGTACTGTCCAGAACATGACAACGATTAAAAATCCATCGCGGATTTTGAGTTCTCGCTTATGGTTACGTACAGGATACCAAAGCAGTAATCCCAGTACCAATACCCCAATTAAAACATTAGAAAAAGAGACGAATGCGCCGTCTTGATAAAAGAGTGCAATCAGGACAGGCGGCACGAGACTCGCACTAAAGACCATCAAGAATAAGCCAAGTATTTTTAAGATAATTTTAGAATGCATTGTGGGAGATTAACCTTTCATCATCGTTTGAAACCGAGCATCTGTTGCGCCTTTTCCATGCTTGAGCGGATCACTTTAAATCTTAAAACCAATTTTGTTTTACTTCGGGCGAGAAAAGCTTGGATATTTCGGCAGAACTTTTAGGATCGGTCAAAAATAGAATGACATGATCTTCAGCTTGGATTTCTAAACTACGATGGGCGATGATCACCTCTTGACCTCGGATAATACAGCCGATGGTAATGTCGCTTGGCCAAGGGATGTCGCCAATTTTTTGACCGATAATCGCGGAGCTATTTTCGCTGCCATGGGCAATGACTTCCATGGCTTCTGCGGCACCACGTCTTAAAGTCGCTGCTTTAACAGTGTCACCTTGGCGCATATAATGCAATAAATTACTGGTGGTGATGCTGTCCGCGGAAATGGCAACGTCAATGCTGTTGAGCTGAATCAGTTCAACATAGGATTGGTTGTTTACCAGTGCAATCACTCGTCTAACACCGAGTTTTTTAGCGAGCATGCCGGAGATGATATTGGCTTCATCATTATTCGTCACTGCGACAAACAGGTCTATCTCATCAATATTCTCTTCTAAAAGAAGGTCTTTATCCGAGACATCCCCGTGGATAATGATGGTGCGGTCTAGTGTTTCGGCAACTTGACGCGCCTGTTCCATATTGCGATCAATGAGTTTTACTTGGTGATCGGCTTCCAGCGCTTGCGCTAAACTAAAGCCAATATTTCCGCCTCCACCAATCATGATATTACGTGAAGGTCGCTCTTTTTTATGGCGCAGCTCAGAAACAATCGCCGAGATATGTTTAGGTTCCGCCAAAAAGAAAACCTCATCGCCTGCTTGTATGACAGTATCTCCGGTTGGCATGACCACTTCATCACGTCGATAGATGGCAACAATACGCGTTTTAATATTGGCTGGAAGGTGTTCATTAAGGGTACGAATTTTATTGTTTACCAGCAAACCATCAGCGTAAGCACGCATCGCAACCATACGCACCTTGCCTTCAGAAAAGTCGATTACCTGTAGAGATCCAGGATAATCGATAAGCTGTAATATATAGTCTGTGACCAGGCTTTCTGGACTAATTAATACATCTATGGGAATGGCATTGTCGTTATGTTTATCAAACAATTCGGGATGGTCTAAATAAGAACGGCTTCGTACCCGGGCAATTTTAGTACCGGTCTTATGCATGATGTGGGCAAGTTGACACGCGACGATATTGGTTTCATCGTTTTGAGTCGCAGCAATGAGCATGTCGGCATCTTCCAATCCGGCTTGCGCGAGTATATCCGGATGCGATGCATGACCACAAATGGTCCGAATATCGAGGCGGTCTTGCAGGCGTTGCAAATGCAGTCTGTCGAGGTCAACCACGGTGACATCATGATTTTCATTGGCCAGTAACTCAGCAAGAGAGGAGCCTACCTGACCTGCGCCTAAGATTACGATATTCATAGTTGTATGTCTTTGTGTTTAAAGCGACCTCAATGCATGCAAAGGTCTCTTAAAGTGGGTTTAGATTCTGTAGAAAAACCATTCTACAGACATTTTAGTCGCTTTATGTGGGGTTTTTGGGGTCGATTCCAAGCGCTTTCAATTTACGGTAGAGGTTGGTTCTATCAATGCCTGAACGTTTTGCTGTTTCAGAGACATTCCCCCCCGTTTCTCGTAGCAACTGACTTAAATAGGCCCCTTCTAGTCTATCTTTTGCCTCTTTTAACAGCAGTGACGTATCCACTGTAGAGTCTTGTTCCACGGAATTATCAATTTTCTGTAAGGCATTTTTGATTTCAGAATCGGTGACTTCGCCACGACCCAGTATAAGAATGCGTTGAATTAAATTTTTCAACTCTTTCAGGTTGCCAGGCCAGCCGTATTGGCGCAAAACGTTCTGTGCCGGGACGGTAAAGTGACGGTATTCAAGCGTTTCTTGTGTGACAAAGTGATTTACAAAGTAGTCTACTAATTCTGGAATATCTTCCGTGTGTTGACGCAAAGCCGGTAACAGAATGGGCATCACTTTTAAGCGTTGGTAAAGGTCATCTCTGAAATTGCCTTGCTGGACAGCTTGTTCCAAATCCGTTTTAGATAAGGCAATCAAGCGGATATCCATGGCAATGGCATCACTGCCAGGTGTGGCTTGGTAGACCTGTTTCTGAATTAAGGTGGCTAGAATATGTTGTGAGTTGGCGGAGAGTTGCTCAAGGTTGGCAATCACTAAAGAGCCGTTATGGGCCTCTCGCAGGAGCTTTTTTAAAGGATCTAATACAACTTCATCTGTCAACCGATTGAAGTCAATCGCAGATATCTCCACTAAAGCATAGTCTTTACGGCTACTCGTTTTATGTAAAGCGCGCGCAATATGATGTTTACCTGAACCGGGCTCGCCACTGATTAAAATGGGCATGGTGAATTTCGACAGACGGTCAATGGTCTCTCTGAGCTGAATGATGCTTTTACTTTTGCCAATGGGTAAAAGTTGTTCTGGCTGTTTCTGTTTAAGCTGTCGATTTTCTTGATTTAATCGATTATGTTCAAGCGCGCGTTCTGCGGTGACAATCAGCTTAGCGAGTGAAAGTGGCTTTTCCAGAAAATCGTAGGCGCCTAGTTTT
>Ga0307486_1001371_pt1 | contig 18970 bp, 15 predicted proteins | sample CBIW02metaG_FD_203663 | JGI IMG/M metagenome (GOLD analysis project Ga0307486, IMG submission 203663) | Sea-ice brine microbial communities from Beaufort Sea near Barrow, Alaska, United States - CBIW 0.2 | ecosystem: Environmental > Aquatic > Marine > Coastal | place: USA: Alaska | collected...
AATCAAGCGTGGAGTCGGCAGAAAACCATGAAAGCGAAACAGAGCACATACTGGCCCAAGGGATTGCCACGAACACTGGACCCGCCCAGAACAAGCCTTTATTACAACCTGGAGGTGGCGGCAACCCGTTACCCGGACAAGCCGGCGCTTATTTTTTATGACTCGGTGCTCAGTTATTCCGAGCTGTGCCTGCAGGTTCAGGCGCTTGCGGGGTATTTGCAGCAGGAGTGTGGCGTTCGCCCCGGTGACCGGGTTGCCCTATATTCGCAGAACTCTCCGCAGTATGTCATTGGCTACTACGCCATTCTCCGTGCCCAGGGTGTGGTGGTTCCCGTTAACCCGATGAATCTGGCCGATGAGCTTCAGTACTGTGTGACTGATAGTCGCACCCGTACCGTGCTGGTGGCTCAGGAGTTGTATAGCAATGCGCAACCGTTGCTGGAATCAGGTGACCTCGATCACCTGATTGTTCACGCCTACTCGGAATATCTGACCGAGGTGACCGACCTTGCGGTGCCGGCGGCAGCAACCGAACCAACGCAAGCGCAAAGTGGCCGGGGCGTCACCCTTTGGCGGGATGCGCTTGATCGCAACCTCACTCCGGCCACTTTTACCGGAAAGCATGACGACCTGTGCGTGATTGGTTACACCTCTGGTACCACGGGTCACCCCAAGGGCTGTGTTCATTCCCACAGTACTGTGATGGCATCAGCTGCGGCTTCGGCTGTCTGGCGTGGTGGTTCACCGGCATTTTCGGCACTGGCCATTGCCCCGCTGTTTCATTTTCTGGGGATGCAAGGTGGGATGAATGGGCCCATCTTCAACGGTGCAACCTCGGTGCTTATGCAGCGTTGGGATCGAGATGTGGCGATGAAACTGATAGAGCGTCATCATGTCAGTTTGTGGAGTGCTCCGCCTTCGATGATTGTCGATTTTTTCTCGAATCCGGACCTGGCCAACCATGATATTTCCAGTCTCAGCAAGCTGATGGGTGGCGGTGCAGCAATGCCTGAAGCCATATCCCGGAAGCTCGCCGAGGAGTTCAACATTGTCTACAACGAGGCTTACGGCCTGACCGAAACAGCGGCCTTCATTCTTGGAAACCCTCTGGAACGAGGCAAGCGCCAGTGCCTGGGTATCGCAAGCTTCGGGGTTGACGCCCGTATTATCGACCCGGCTACTAAGGAAGAGCTTCCCCAAGGCGAAACCGGCGAAATAATTCTGCAGGGCCCGCAGGTGATGCTGGAGTACTGGAACAATCCGGACGCCACGGCCGATAGTTTTCTGGAGCGCGACGGCAAACGCTTCCTTCGCACTGGCGACCTGGGATACATGGATGAGGAGGGTTACTTCTTCATGGTTGACCGGCTCAAGCGAATGATCAACGCCTCCGGTTACAAGGTCTGGCCGGCAGAAGTAGAAAGTATCATGTATGGCCATCCAGACATTCATGAAGCCTGTATCATCGCCGTGCCGGACCCGAAGCGGGGAGAAACGGCCAAGGCGATGGTTGTCTTGAAGCCGACTGCCCCGGCAAGCCTTACCGAAGACGATATTATCGACTGGTGCAAAAAACATATGGCTGCTTATAAAGTGCCGGCAGCCGTTTCGATTCTGGATGAGCTACCTAAATCCGGCACCGGAAAAATTATGTGGCGCCAGTTGCAGGAAGAGGCCCGCATGGGGGACTCGCACTGTGCCTGATGCCGGCATTAAACCCGAGCTTGTTGACAGAGCACCAGAGACGGCCGGGTTGGTTGAGGTGGCACAGAATGTGTTTTGGTCCCGCATGCCTCTGCCGGGAAAATTGAATCATATAAATATCTGGTTATTCCGTGAGGATGACGGCTTTTCCGTGCTTGGTACCGGTATGTATACCCCCGAAGCAGAGGCCGCCGGGGCGTTTTTATTGGCATCGCTGCCAGAGGGAGTGCGTGTGCGGCGAGTGTTTGTGACCCATTTGCCTCCGAATCACGTGGGCTGGCTGATGGAGCGTGGTGCAGAAGAATTCTGGATGACCCGCATGGAGTATCTGACATGTCGGGTAATGGTGGGACAATCTCACGACGAAACCGTACCCGAGGACTTTACCGCCTTTCACCGCGCGGCGGGCTGGCCTGACTCAGCCATAGACTGTTATTACGATCACTACCACAATTATGGCACGCGAATTTCACGCTTGCCCCGCAGTTACCGGCGCTTGGAGGAAGGGCAGTTCCATGTCATCGGCGGACACCGCTGGCGGGTTGTCACTGGTAATGGTCACTCTCCGGAGCACGCCTGCCTGTATTGCGAAGAGAGCAAATTGCTGATTTCCGGCGATCAGGTGTTGCCTGGCATTTCCTCCAATGTGTCAGCAACGCCTCTGGAACCGACGGCGAACCCGATGGCTGACTGGCTGGCATCACTCCACAAATTGAAATCGGAATTTCCCGACGATGTGCTGGTGTTGCCAGCTCATTAGCACTGCTTTACATGCTTGCATGATCGGGTTGATGCCTTGCTCGCAGATCAGGAAAGGGCCTTGGTTCGCTTACGGAAGGCTCTGGCAATCGAACCTAAGAGGGTGATTGACTTGTTCCCGGTGCTGTTTGGTCGTGACCTGACTGAAGAGAATTTTATGATTTTCAACCTGGCGACCAGAGAAGCCCTCGCCTGCCTGAATTATCTTATTGAGCGTGACGAAGTGGATTTTGTGACCGATTCTGAGGGTGTTTGCTGGTATCGAACTATTGAGAACCGGGAGTTGTAACTGGCGCATGGTCCGGAATAATTCAGGCTCAAGGTGGTGCCGGTTATATCAGCGAGTACTGCGTTGATCGCTTTTTCCGGGATGTCTGATTGTTCCGTCGATATGAGGGTGCGTCACAGACGCAGCCATTAGTAATCGCCAAGCACATGACGCGCATTGCGGATTATTCATTGAGCTGACTTTTAGAGAAAATTTATATGGCAGGACCCGTGGCAGGATTTCGAGTTCTTGACCTTTTGCGCATTCTCGCTGGCCCTTGATGCACTGCACCCAGACTCTCGCAGATATGGGTGCTGAGGTGATAAAAGTTGAGCGCCCGGAGGGCAGGGGATGATACCCGTCACTGGGGACCTCTGTGGTTTTCGGGTACAGGAGATAGGTCAGAGGCGCAGTCTGCTTGCCACTTGGCAGACAATCGCGGCAAGCACCCTGTGACCGTTGAAATCGGTACTCCTGAAGAACAGTTATTGGTTCGAGAGCTTGTAGCGAAAGGCGATACACTGGTAGAGAACTTTTAAAAAGGGACAATGGAGAAAAAAAGTCCCGGCTATGAAGTACTGTCCGAACTTAATCCGGGAATCATTTTTTGTTCAGTAACCGGGTTTGGCCAGACGGGCCCGATGGCCGGCTATCCGAGTTTGTGACTACCTTATCCAGGCTCAATCGGGCTTAATGAGCATTACATGTAGGGCAGGCGGTGAACCTGGTGCCGGTTCCCAAAAAGTGGGCGTTGCTGTGGGCAACCGGACAACCGAGATGAACGCGGCTATTGCGATACTTGCCGCGCTGCATCATCGGAATTAAAGCGGGCAAGGGCGGTATGTCGACATGTCGTTGCTGGATGTTCAGCTAGGTTGGCTGGCTAATTAGGGGCTGAATTATCTATGCAGTGGTGTGGTGCCGTAACGCACCGGGGTTCATCGCCCCAACGTGGTTCCCTATCAACCATTCCCTGTAAAGGATGGAAGAATCATTATTGCTGTTGGTGACCAAGGTCAGATTCGGAGGCTATGCTTGGCGCTGGTGGTTCCTGAAGTGGCTGAGGATCTGAATTTTGCGAGTAATGAGCAAAGGGTGGCGAATCGGGAAGCGCTAGACGAGATTCTGAGCGAGCGAACAGTCACACGGAATGGCCGGGACTAGAGGGATCGCCTTGCTGCGGCGAATGTTCTGTGTGGCCCAATCCAGAATATTGAAGAGGCATTTAAGGATCCACAGGTTCAGGCGCGGGGAATGCAACTGGAACTGGAACACCCTGTCTTGTGCAAGGTGCCTGGAATCGGCTGTTGTTGTAGCTGTGGCACTATCCATCTTGGCGAGGAATATTAGGCCACTGCTCTGTTCGCTTCAACGAAGAATTAAACCCGGGATGCCCAAAAAAATTGCAAGCGGGGAATAAATCAACAAGATGATATTTTGCCTGTATTCACAAATGCCGACTATGGAAAGTGAAAGCTATCGATATAAAGGCCAATTTCGCTGTGTGGTGGCACTAATAAGCTTTCTGTTTTGGCTTGAACTGAAGAAAACTCATGGTGTCACGAGCAACTTTCATATGTCTAGCCACAGAAGACATTATTGAACTCATTCATCAATGTCTTTTGCCTCACGGGAGGGTAGCTTCGGGATGTGCACCACCATGTAGGTAACTTGCGTCCAGAGCGTCAATCGAGGGACAGCCGAGCTGGGCGAGCACCACGTCGATCTCGTGGCGAATGATGCTGAGCGCCAGGTCGGCGCCCCGCTGTCCGCCAGCGGTGACGGCGTAAAGGGTCGGGCGACCGAGGAAACAAAAACGCGCGCCGAGAATGCGTGCGATGACGACATCCGAGCCGCGGCGAACCCCGCTGTCGAGCATCAGCTCCACGCGGTCGCCTACTGCGGTGCGTATAGCGGGAAGCATGGTCAGCGGCGACGGCGCGGCATCCAGCTGTCGGCCGCCGTGATTAGAGACGATGACACCGTCCACCCCGATATCCGCGGCTCGGACGACGTCTTGCGGGTCCAGAAGACCCTTGACTACTAACGGCCCCGTCCAGTCTTGGCGAATGCGCTCAAGTGTCTCCCAGTTGCTCATGGATGCCGGCGTAAGGGCCCCGAACAGGTCCGCCACTTCGGATGCCGTCGCTCCCGCCGGGGCGTACGGTTGCCAGTTGCTCATCATGGGTATTCCGCCCATGCGCAGGTAGCGGATGACCCAGGCCGGGTGACCGAGGGCGTCCAGGACTACCGAAGGTGTCATTCGGAACGGCCGCGAGAATCCGTTTCGGCGATTGCGTTCGCGATTGGAGCTTACCGGCACATCCACCGAGATCACCAGTGCCCGCACACCTGCATCACGGGCACGGCGCACCAGATCGCGGTTTATTTCGTCATCTTTGGTCAGATAGAGCTGAAACCAGGTGTTGTCCGGCGCGATACGCACGGCGTCTTCGATGGAGATATTGCTGACACCGGACAGCAGGAACGGCACGTCGGCTTTCCTTGCAGCCTCGGCCAGCATGCCGTCGGCACCGGTGCGGAACAGCCCGGCGAGTCCGGTGGGAGCGATGCCCACGGGGCTTGAGAAGTGCTGCCCGAATAGCGTCGTGGACTGATCGCGCGTGGCCACGTCGACCAGGTAGCGAGGAACCAGTTCATGACGACGGAAGGCGTCCCTGTTGCGCGCAAGGCCCGCTTCGTCATCCGCACCCCCGTCGATGTAATCGAAGGCGATCCTGGGCAGGGCGCGGCGGGCCAGGTTCCGAAAATCTTCGAGATTGATTGCTGAGTCAATGCGCATGAAATGTAGCTACCGAGTGGTTATTACTAACGGCTGTACGCTGCACTACAAACTGTCCGACACGGTGTCGTCGGGCCATCAGAGTTTGGAGAACTTGGCCAGTGCGTCCGTGAAGCTCAGACCGGCTTCAATGTCCACGAGTGCCCGGCGATCATCCCGCTCCAACTGCTGACTGATTTCCAACACGCGGGCCGCATCGTCGCGGGGCACGCACACCACGCCCGAGCTGTCGCCGATAAGAATGTCCCCGGGGCCTACCCGCACGCCGTCGATCTTGATTGTCGAACCGATGGCGATGATTTTTATCCGTGTTTTCCCCGACAGGGGCACCACGTGACGGCTGAAAGTCGGGAAGCCGAATTCGAGTATCTCATCGGCATCCCTCACGCCGCCGTCTACCAGTAGTCCGTCCACGCCCCGATGTTGCGCTGCAAACGAGGCGATGCCGCCCCAGGTAGAGACTTGCTGACCGCCGTTGTCGATGGCGATGACATCGCCGCGCTGGGCGTTATCGATCACCTTTCCCAGACCGAACTCTGAGGCGGCATACGCCCCGTGTGTACCCGTGATCTCCTTCACCGTGAACGCTGGGCCAACGAACTTCATACCGGGCACCAGCGGTTTGACGTTCAGCATGATTCCGCCGATACCCAGATCATCGAGCACGTTACCGATCGTGCTGGTTCCTATTTGGCGAAAACCCTCGATCAGCACGCTGTCGGGACGTTGAATGTCTTCGTAGTGAATATTCGAACTCATGGATACAACTCCTAGAAACGGATCAGTTCAGCAGTCCCGGCAGGAACAGCACGATGGCGGGAACAAAGATCAAGGCCAAGATAAGGAACAGGTCACCGACGATGAACCAGGACACCCCGCGGAATATCGCGGCAACTGAAACCTCGTCCCCCATGACCCCCTTGATTACAAACACGTTCAGTCCGACTGGAGGCGTGATCAGCCCGATCTCCAGAAACTTCATCAAGAGAATCCCGAACCAGATCAGGTTAATGTCCTGGACTTCCAGGATCGGAAGCAAGATCGGCAGCGTCAACAGCATGCAGCCCAGCGGGTCGAGAAACATTCCCAGCATGATGTAGATGCCGGCGATTGCGAAAATTAGCGCCAAGGGTCCCAGGTCCATGGTAATAATCAGCTCAGACATGAATGTAGGAATGCCGGTGAAGGAGAGAAATCGCGTCAGCAGGGCCGCGCCGATGGCGATGAAAAAGATTGATGCAGTGCTGTGCAGCGTCTCCAACACGGATGTCCGAAAAACCTTGAGTGTGAGTGCGCGCTTGAGGAATGCGATCACGAACGACAGCAGTGCACCCACCGCGCCGGCCTCTGTGGGAGTGAATACACCGGCAAAAAGACCCCCGAATACCCCAAGGATGAGCAAGAAAAACGGCCACGACTCCAATACGGCCTTTAAACGCTCGCTGCGGGCCGGACGCTTTTTGTCCCGGGGCGCTAGCTCTGGTTTGATGAGAACCCGCACCACGATTACGATGCAATAGACCAGCGCCGTCAGTATCCCGGGGACCACGCCCGCAATGAACAACTCCCGGATCGAGACTTCGGCGAAGATCCCGAAAACGATCATAAGGATGCTCGGTGGGATCATAGAGCCGATGGTGCCGGCCGCCGCCAGGGTGCCGGCAGCAAACCCCGGTTGGTAGCCGAGGCGCGTCATTTCAGGCGCAGCGATACGGCCCATGGCGGCGGCGGCGGCGAGGCTTGATCCGGTCACCGCGGAAAAACCCGCGGCGCCGAAGACCGTTGCCACCGCTAGCCCGCCCGGAAGACGGCCGAGCCACAGCTGTGCAGCGCGGAATAGCCCTTCAGTAATTTTCGAGTGATAGCATACGTACCCCATGAGCAGAAACATGGGAATGGAACTGAGGGTCCAGTGCGCCATAAATTCATAGGGAACCTGCGAGAGCATGCCCCAAGCTGCTCGAGGACCTGCGAAGATCCAGATACCAACAAATGCCGGCCCGCCGAGGGCAACCCCGACCGGCGCGCGCAGCACGAGCAGCACCAGTGTGCTGGTAAGTCCGAATAATCCGAGTGTTATGCCTTCCATCAAGCGTCTTCTTCTGCTTCGCCGGCTTCATCGCACGTGGTTACACCGCGAACCAAAATGGACACCGTTTTCCATACCAGCATGATCGCGAGCAGTCCGAACCCAATCACGGGAATGAAGCGCGTCGGCCAGGTCGAAACTGTCACGCTGCTTCCAACGTAAGCGCCGACGCGGTAGGCGTTTATTGCCGGCTCCCAGGCCGCATACGCCGCCGCGCCGCAGTACAGGGTGGCGGTGGTAAGGGCAAAGGGAAGCACGCCGCGCTTAAGCCACGCGGGCATCATGGAGTAGAAGAGTTCTACGTAAACGAGACTGCCCTTGCGCTCAAGGGCAGCCAGCGGCAAGGCGGCCACGGCCGCCATGTAGTAGTAGGACACCATTTCTAAGGTGGCCGGAGCGGGCATGTTGAACAGATACTTGCCGATAACGTCGATATTGACGTGAAGCATCATGGCGATGAGTGCTACGCCCCCCGCGTACGTAGCGATATCAGTGAGATATGAAAGCCCTGCACGCATTTCCCTCTCCTCCAAACCTGACTACTGATGGCGACCGTGCGTGCGTTATTGCAGGCCGTAGGTCGCCTCGTCCACCTTGGAGTAGATCTCATCGCGCATCGCCTGGATCATCATGTCGGGATCACCGTTGTTGGCGGCACTGATCCCTTTCCACTTCTCCAAAAGTACCCTAAACTTAGCGATCCAGTGGGCGGCATCATCGATGTTGTAACGCTCCGCGGCGATTTTTTCGAGGCCTAAAAGGTCCTGTTCGAGGAACTCAGCAAGCTGGGCACGCAGCGCGTCGCTGGGCTGCACAACCGTGACGCCGTGCTCTTCGGCCTGATTCAGGGCTCGCTTGTCGGAATCGATGTAGCCCTGAGTCACCCGGACCGCGCCGATTGCGGCGCCGTCTAGCATCACGCGGCGCTCTTCATCGGTTAGGTCGCCCCAGAAGCCGCGGTTCATGGTGAACAGCGACATTGCAGCGTAGGTGCCCAGCGGCAGCATGTTGACGTAGTCGGCCACATCCCAAAGGCTGAAGGATTCCAGTCCTGACGCGGCGAACACCGCCGCGTCCACGCCACCACGGTCCAGTGCCTCGAAGATTTCCGCGGAGGAGACGTTCACCGGCGTGCCGCCAACATATTCCACGTAGCGGTCCCAGACGGTGCCAGCGGAGCGGTAGGTCTTGCCCTCCAGGTCTTCCGGCGCGTCCAGCTTGTCGCGGGAAATCATAACGTAGGGCGTGGTCGAGTAGGCGGACGTAAAGACTAGGCCAAGATCCGCGTATTCAGCCCGGCAGGGCTCACACTCCAGCATGACCATTTCGGTCACGGCCGCGGCAATGGCCGGCGGGTTGTCGGAGAGCATTCCCAGGTTGGAGAGCAGCTGTGCGTAGGGAAATTCGGCCTGAAAGTATGTCAGCGCGAGCACGCCGATGTCGGCGATGCCGTTTTGCACGCCGGGGAGCATATCCTGCGGTCCGAGCAAGGAGCCGCCCGTCCAGAGTTTGAACTCCAGCGAGCCACCGGACTTTTCCTCGACGTACTTGATGAACGGCTCGTAGCCTCCGACCACACCCGGGTGTTTGGGCGGATGCCAGCTGCTAGCGCGAACCGTTGTCTGTGCGATGGCCGAGCTTGCGAGTACCATGCCGAACAGACCGGCCGCGATGACCCCTGTCCTGGTTGAACGGTTATTCATTTTGTATCTCCTTTCCAAAGTCTGGTCATGCAATGACCGGTTAGTTTCTTCTTGTTTTACAATTCTCTTCGTGCATGCCAACCTATCCCAGCAGGGGCGCGCATTCACGGTCAGGACGGAAGCAGTACCGTGCTGCCGGTGGTTCTTCTTGCCTCGAGATCGCGGTGCGCCTTGGCGGCGTCACGCAGCGAATACGTCTGATTGATAGCGGGTTTCAGAATACCCGAGGCCACGGCGTCGTAGACATCTGCCGCAGTGGCCTCTAGGGTTGCGCGTGTTGAAATGAACGTCGACAGCACGGGCCGCGTGAGTACAAGCGAGCCCTTGCGCGCGAGCAGATTGATCTCGAAGGGCGGAATCGTGCCCGAGGACTGGCCGAAGACCACCATCATCCCCAGTGGGCGCAGGCAATCCAGGGAACCCTCGAAGGTGTCCCGGCCCACGGAGTCGTAGACCACCGGGACTTTCTCGCCGTCGGTAACGGCGGCAACCCGCGCGACGAAATCCTCGCGGCCGATCACCACCGGGTAGTGACAGCCCGCTCCTGCGGCAATCGCAGCCTTTTCATCCGAGGACACCGTTCCGATGACGGTCGCGCCCAAGTGAGACGCCCACTGGCACAACAACTGTCCGACCCCGCCCGCGGCCGCATGAACCAGAATGGTCTCGCCGGCCGTAACCCGGTAAACTTGCTTGATGAGGTAGCGAGCAGTCATGCCTTGCAGCGTGATGGCGGCGGCGGTGCGGTCGTCGACGCCATCCGGCACCATCACTAGCTGATCGGCGGCAATGAGTCGCTCCTGTGAGTAACTGCCCATGACCGAGGCGTAGGCGACCCGATCGCCTGCTTTAAACAGGTTTACGCCGGGGCCGACCGCCTCCACAATGCCCGCTCCCTCACGGCCGGGAATGAAGGGACGTGGCGCTGGATAAAGCCCGGTGCGGTAGTAGACATCGATGAAGTTTACGCCGATGGCCGTGTGCCTCAGCCTGACTTCGCCGTGGCCGGGTTCGCCCACCGGGCACTCCTCCCACTGCATGACTTCGGGCCCACCGGTTTCATGTACGTGCAACGCAAAGTTCATCGGTTGTTCACCTATTTTTATCGTTTTGTCCGTTGCTTGCCGGCACCCCGGCTCAGCCAGCCGCTATGTAGGACGTTTTAACTGTGGTGTAGAACTCCACTGCGTACCTGCCCTGTTCACGGGGTCCATAGCTCGACGCGCGGGTGCCGCCAAAAGGGACGTGGAAGTCGAGCCCGGCCGTGGCCAGATTCACCATGGCCACGCCCGAGCGGATGTGATTCCGAAAATCTGTGGCGTACTTGAGGCTGGTTGTGCAGATTCCGGCTGACAAACCGAATTCGGTGTCGTTGGCAATGGCAAGGGCGTCATCGTAATCACGGGCGCGCAGCACGACGGCCACCGGCCCGAAGATCTCCTCGCGCGCAATCCGCATGTTGTTGTTTCCGTCAACAAACAGCGCCGGCTCGAGATAATGTCCGTTGTGTTCGCGCGTCAGGCGCTTGCCGCCGCGGCGCAAGGTCGCCCCTTCGTCAAGGCCGATGTCAATGTACGCGAGGTTCTTCTTCAGCTGTTCCGCGCTGACCGCCGGCCCAATATCGGTGCCCGACTTCAGCGCGTCGTCCACGGTCAGTTTTTCCAGCCGGTCGCAGAGCATCTCCACGAATCGGTCATGAATGCCCTCGGTGACGATCAGTCTTGATGAGGCGGTGCAGCGCTGCCCGGTGGAGAAGTAGGCGCCGTTGACGGCACACTCCACCGCCGTGTCTAGATCCGCGTCGTCCAGAATCACGAGCGGGTTCTTGCCGCCCATTTCGAGCTGCATCTTCTTCATGGTCGGTCCCGTCACGCACGCGGCGGCAATACCACGGCCCACCGGCACCGAGCCGGTGAAGGTGATGGCGTCCACGTCCGTGTGCTCTATCAGCGCCTGGCCGAGAACGGCCCCGCTACCCATGACCAAGTTCAGCGTCCCGGTGGGTAGCCCGGCGCGCTGCAGGATGTCCACCAGCTCCCAAGCCGATGCCGGGACTAGCTCGGCGGGTTTGAACACCACCGCATTGCCGTACGCCAACGCCGGCGCGATTTTCCAGGCGGGAATTGCCACCGGGAAGTTCCAGGGCGTGATCACGCCCACCACACCCAGCGGCTCGCGGGTAACCTCGACACTCACCCCGGCGCGCACCGACGGCATCAACTCGCCGCCGGTGCGCAGGCATTCACCGGCAAAGAACCCCAGTACCTGGCCGGCCCGCGTCACCTCGCCGATACCTTCGGAAAGCGTCTTACCCTCCTCCCGGGAGAGCAGCGCGCCAAGCTCGTCCTTACGTCGCAGGACTTCATCCGCCGCTCGCCGGAGGATATCGTGCCTCACCCCCAGGGTGGTTGCCGCCCAACCGGGAGCGGCCGAGCGGGCTGCGGCGATGGCAGCGTTCAGATCGGTAAGCGATGCTTGGGCGAACTCACCCACTACATCGTCAGTATTGGAGGGGTTAATGTTGAGTGTCGTCTCCGTCGCGTCGACGACTTCGCCACCAATTATGTTTCCGAACCGCTTGGGTGTCGACATGTCCTGGTACTCCGATAAAGGCGGCTCTGCAGTAGCCCGAGTCGCTCTAAATTCCGGCCGGTGCGATCCAATCAGCACCGACGTTAAACCGAAACTAACATGTAAATTTTGATATTGACAAGATAAACCTTAAAAATCGATAATAAAATTTCATATAGCGACGTAAAAATTGTGTTAGCTGAACATTTACATTCCATATTACTGAGTAAAGATGCCATGGCAGCAGCGAAGCAGTCAAAGACGACGCCGGAAGTCGGGAATCTCACCGGTTCCCTAGCTCGCGGCTTGGGTATCGTCAATGTGTTGCTGCACGCCCCGCAGCCGCTGAACATCACCGAGATTGCGGCGGCAACGCAGCTGGACCAAAGCTCTACCCTGCGGCTGGTCCGCACTCTGGAAGAACACGGGTACATAGTTCCAATCATCGGCAGTAAACGCTACGCAGCGTCACCGCAAGCCATACAGTCGCTGCCGCTGATGCATCCCGTCCAGCAACTGCGGCGGGAGGCGCACACGATGCTCACGGGCCTTGCCATGAGGCTGACTGAAACCGTGGTTCTGGTGCTTTACCTCGGGGCAGAGCGCATGGCCATCGATATCTCCCAATGTCCCGGCTCCCTGGCTCCCTATTACAGCACCTGGCTGCGGGGTCCTCTGCATGCAACCGGCGCCGGCAAGGCGTTATTGTTGAGCCTTAGCCGGACGCGCCGGCACGAGTTACTGGGCCCAGCCCCCTATGCCGCCACCACGCCATTCACGCTGACCGAGCGCGACGCCCTTGACGCCGATCTTGAGGCGTCCGCCGAAAGGGGTTTTGTCGTCGCCATCGATCAGCACCGGCTCGGGCTGACAACGGTTGCCGCAAACATTGCTGACTGGCACGGCGCCGCGATCGGTTGTCTCGTGGTTACCGGGCACACCCGGAACTTCGAGGCAGACCGGGTCACGCGCATCGGTCAGGAGGTGATCGGCGCGACCGAGCTGCTGCTGTATCAGGCGCCCAGCCTCGGTGCGGTGGCGCATTTTCTCGGTCACACTGCGATTTCACCGGAAGTGCCGGCGAGATGGAAAACGGGCGCAGTCCGGAGAAAACAATGAGGCCCGAGCGGAACAACAACACGCTCATGGGAAAACGAGTGTCGGTTTTATTGGCATCAGCCACCGGCATCCACTTGCGCAGCATCCTTCCCGCACCTTTGGAGAGAGCACATGGATTTTGAACTTAACGACGATCAGCGCGCCCTGCAGGAGGCCGCCCGCCGCTTTGCCCAAGGCGAGCTCAAACCCTTGGCACTGGAACTGGAGAAGACCAACGAGCCGGTTCCCGCGGAGTGGCTCCGGCGCTACGCCGAGCAGGGCTTTCTCGGCATCAACCTGCCCAGTGAATTTGGTGGGCTGGGCCTGAGCAACCTTGACGCAATGATCGTGCTGGAAGAATTCGTCAAGATTTCCTGCGCAGTGGCGTTCCCGGTGTTTGAAAGCAGCGCCGGGCCGATCCACGCCATCGCCCGCAACGCCGACCCTGAAATGGCCCGCAGCCTCTGCCAGCGGGTGTGTGCCGGCGACGCCGTGGTGGCGGTCAGCATGTCGGAACCCAATGCTGGCACTGCGCTGACCGACCTCTCCACCCGTGCTCGCATCGAGGGCGACGAGATTGTGATCAGCGGTCAGAAGCGCTGGTGTAGTGGCGGCGGCCACGCCGATGGCTACCTGGTGTACTGCCGGCTGTCCGACGAACCGGGTGCCAAGGGCTTGGGCGCGGTGTTCGTCGACAGCGGCCGGGAGGGCCTAAGCTTCGGTCCGCAGGAGGAGCTGATGGGCTTTCGCGGGATCCCGAGCGCTGACATTTTCCTAGATGACGTGCGTGTACCGAAAAGCCACCTCGTGGTACCGGCGGGCGGATTCCGTCGCCTGATGGAAGCCTTCGACTTGGAGCGTTGCGGCAACGCCACCATGAGCATGGGGCTAGCCGCTGCGGCGCTGGACCAGGTGCTGGCGTACGTTGACGAGCGCCGGCAGTTCGACAAGCCGCTGGCGGATTTCCAGGCAGTGCAGTTGCGCCTGGCGGATATGGCCATGCGCGTGGAAGCCTCTCGGCTGCTGATCTGGCGAGCGGTTTCCCGCAGTGACGCCGAGGGCCTGCCGTCGCTGGCCGATGCCAGTCTGGCGAAATGTTTCGCCAACGAGGTGACCCGGGAGGTTTGTGGTAGCGCCGTGCAGTTGATGGGGGGCTACGGCTACCACCGGGAGTACGGTGCCGAGCAACGTTTACGTGACTCGTGGGGCTGGGGCATTGCCGGAGGCACAATCGACATCCAGAAGGTGAATATCGCCGCCGCCCTGCTGGGCCGACGCTTCAATCAGAGAGCCTAAACCATGTCTGATGATAACCTGACCGCGCCGCTGGCCGGCATCCGGGTGCTCGATCTTTCTCGCGTGCTGGCTGGGCCTTGGTCGACCCAATGCCTGGCCGATCTCGGGGCGGAGGTGATCAAGGTTGAGAACCCCGACCAAGGAGATGAAACGCGGGCCTGGAAGCCGCCGATGATGGGTGGACAGTCGGCGTATTTTACTTGCGCCAACCGCTCGAAGCATAGTCTATGCTTGGACCTGAGAAACCCCGAGGACCGGGCGGCGGCACTGGCGTTGATCGACCGTGCCGACGTGCTGGTGGAGAACTTCCGCTTTGGCACCATGGAGCGCTTCGGCCTAGCCTACGAAACCCTGGCGGAGCGCAATCCCGGTCTGGTCTATTGCGCGATCTCCGGCTATGGCCGCACCGGTCCCAACGCTCATCGTCCCGGCTACGACTACGTTATTCAGGCAGAAAGCGGCCTGATGTCCATCACGGGTTTCCCCGACGGCCCGCCCACCAAAGTGGGCGTGGCCGTGTCGGATCTGTTCGCCGGTTTGTACGCCACGCAGAGTATTCTTGCGGCGCTGTTTCAGCGCCACACTAGCGGCCGCGGGCAGTTTCTGGATGTGGCGTTGTTCGACTGCCAGATGGCGGCGCTGGCTAATGTTGCGGCCAATGCGCTGGCCACCGACAAGCCGCCGGCGCGCTACGGGAACGGCCACCCCAACGTAGTGCCCTACGACGTGGTGCAGGCGGCGGATGGGCCGTTCGTGCTGGCCATCGGCAATGACCGACAGTTTCGCACGTTGTGTGAGGTGGTTCTGGAGGCGCCGGCGCTGGCGGCAAACGACTTGTTTCGCACCAACGCGGACCGTGCGGAGAATCGCGAGAATCTGTGGCGGGAGCTGACGCCAATCTTCGCCCGCAAACCCCGCGCCCACTGGATTGCCGCACTGGAGGAACAGTTGCTGCCGGCCGGCGAGCTGCGTACGGTGGATCAGGCGCTGGGCTCGGAGCAGGTCCGGGCGCGCGATCTGTTGCACCGATTCGATGGCGAGGACGGCACCCCGGTCCGCGCCGTGCGTTATCCGGTGCGCCTGGCGGGGGCGCAGGACAAAGAAGTCACCTGCTCGCCCGCGCTGGGCGAGGGCGGCGCCGACGTCGTCCGACGCTGGCTCGGTGACTAAATCTGATAGGCTCCTAGCGTCAGACAGAAAACAACAACTTGCCTTCTTAGCCGACACCTCCGGGCTCGGCGGGTCCAGACGAAACAGTAAAGAGGATGCGGGATATGAGTGAAACAGAGCAGTGTTATACAGGCGGAGAAATTCTCGTGCAGGCCCTCCAGCTGCACGGCGTCGACCGCATTTTCTGTGTCCCGGGCGAGAGCTACCTCGCGGTACTCGATGCGCTGGTGGACGCGCCGGACATTGCCATCACCATCTGCCGGCACGAAAGCGGCGCTGCCATGATGGCCGAGGCCTACGGTAAGTGCACCGGTCGCCCCGGAATTTGCTTCGTCACCCGGGGACCCGGGGCGACCAACGCCATGGCCGGCATTCATATCGCCGATCAGGATTCCACGCCCGTGATCATGTTCATCGGCCAGGTCGGTCGCGGTGCGATGGAGCGCGAGGCGTTCCAGGAGATCGATTACCGCCGCGTCTGCGGCTCGCTGTGCAAGTGGGTGGCGCAGATCGATCAGCCGCAGCGTATTGCCGAGATGGTCGGGCGCGGGTTTTACACCGCAACAGCAGGGCGGCCGGGGCCAGTGATCCTTGCCCTGCCCGAGGACATGCTTACCGAGCAGGCGGTACCGGTGCCAGCGCGACGCTATGAGCGGGTGGAACCCGGCCTTTCCGCGGATTTTCTGGAACGCATCCGGAAACTGCTTTCTGGGGCTGAGCGGCCGTTTGTGCTGATCGGCGGCGGTGGCTGGACCGAAGCAGCATGTGCCCAGCTACAGCGCTTTGCTGAGGCCTGGGAGCTGCCAGTGGGTGTTTCCTTCCGCTGCCAGGGCTACTTCGACGCCCTCCACCCGAACTACGCCGGCGATGTGGGTCTGGGAATCAATCCGGCGCTAGTGAAGTGCATCCAAGATTCCGACGTCATTCTGGCAATTGGCCCCAGACTCGGCGAGGCCACCACGAACGGCTACACCCTGCTGAATGTGCCGCTGCCGCGCCAGACCCTGATTCATATTCATGCCGATGCCGAGGAGCTCGGCAGCGTCTACCAGCCGGCGTTGGCGGTCAATGCCGGCATGAACGCCACAACCAATGCGCTGGCCTCGCTGACCGCGCCCGCCGCGCGCTCTTGGTCCTGTCGCACTCGCACCATCAACGACGCTTATCACGCCTGGACGACGCCGCCGAGCAATCCCGGACCGCTGCAGATGGGCGAGGTCATCTGCTGGCTCAACGCCAACCTGCCCCCGGATTCGATCATCGCCAACGGTGCTGGAAATTTCGCCATCTGGCCCAACCGTTTCTACCGCTACCGCCGCTATCGCAGCATGCTGGCGCCCACTTCCGGTTCCATGGGCTACGGTGTTCCCGCCGGTGTTGCCGCGAAATTGATGTATCCGCAACGCACGGTGGTGACCTTCGCCGGCGACGGCTGCTTCCTGATGACCGGCCAGGAACTGGCCACGGCTGTCCAGTACGATGCCCAGGTCGTGTTCATCGTGGTCAACAACGGTACCTACGGCACCATTCGCATGCATCAGGAACGAGAGTACCCGGGACGCGTCTCCGGGACCGAGTTGCGCAATCCCAATTTCGTGAAACTCGCCGACGCCTATGGTGCCCACGGCGAACGAGTGGAGCACACACGGGAGTTTGCCCCGGCCTTCGAGCGTGCCATGGCCGCGGGTCGGCCGGCGGTGATCGAGCTGATCCTCGACAAGGAGGTGATCGCACCGGGACTGACAATCAGTGGACTGCGCAGCGCGCGTTGATAAGGCGCTGCTGGATGATCGCGGGCCGGCCATAGCGTTGTAAGTTGTAGCTTGGTCAGGCTGTGGAGGTCGGCGTCATGACAGGATCTTACTCCCCAATGCCCGCTTGCTGGCAGGAATGTTGGAGGCATCGACCGTACGGCACGGGGTCCAGCAAGTCTCGTCGGCGAGCGGAAGTCAAGCTTAGCAAGAGCGCCTTGCCGGATCTGGATCCATACATGGGGCCATTCAATCAAGCGTCATAGTATGAAGCTAAGGAGCTTTGGTTTTGCGCGATGCTCACAACCATTCGATGCATTTCCAAATTTTTTTAAACCATCGTTAGCCTTACGAATCTGGTTGGCGTACTTGAGCAACACACACGCGGAACAACAAGTTGGATCGCGGATTTCATCGCTTTCTTTTGGCGTCACAATCTCGGCCATGAGTTCGGTCACGTCGGGCGGAGTATAAAATTCACCGGCCTTTGCCGCAAAGTTCTTGGCAAGGTACTCGTAGGCGTTTCCGATTACATCCAGATTCCGCTCGGGCGCAGGCTTATATGCAGCGTCAACTATCTTGTACGGACCGGCCAAGTTAATTGTCGCGCTATAGGCTTAGCTATGGGCATTCAAAGTCTTCCAGAGGAACAACCTGGCCAACGCCAGAGAGATCAGAAAAGTCTCGCCCGCATTATACAACTTACCCTTATCGACCGAGTACACATCGCCCCGCGGTGCCAGCGTTTCCACAAAGGATGTAACTGGAGGATAAGAGGTGGATTCGGTGCTGACAGATTTTCGCTCTGATTTGGTGCACAGGCACGCTCATTTTGATGTCAAGGGCTTTGGCCTCTCGGGAGAGAACTCAGGTTTCAGTGTGGCGACATAATGGGCGATGACTTGCGCATTGATCTGGTCAGTTTTGGCAAGTACGCCGATGGCTTGAGAGTACCGTCTGACGATGATGGAGTTTTCGAAACTAATCGGCAGGCCGGCCCGATCGCAAGCCTGGCCAGTCGGTAGGTGGCCTGGTTATCCCCCCATTTTTAGCAGAGTTCAAAAGTAGACATCAGGCCACCATTGCCAGTTTCTGTTGAGAAATAATACCTCCAAGGCCCATATGGGGGCGTTCGTTATTGTAACGCCAGAGCCAGCGGGTTGCGTGATTTTGGATTTCTTCTGCGCTCTCAAACAACCACTGGGACAACCAATCATATCGAACAGTCGGTTGTAAAGTTCAACATAGGTATTCTGGCGTGGCTTGCCCCGTTGTACAAATGCCAGGTGAATACCGTGGTTTTCAGCGCAGACTAGCAGCTTGCCACCAACATATTCTAGTCCGTTGTCACAGCTAATTGAGCGCGGCTTTCCGCGCCACTCAATGATTTGATCTAGCGTTCGGATCACGCGCTCCGCCGGTAACGAGAAGTCGAACTCTATGGCAAGACCTTCGCGATTGTAGTCGTCAATCACGTTCAGCAGCCGATAATTGCGCCCGTCGCTCAGCTGGTCGTGCATGAAGTCCATCAACCAGTCGTCATTGATGGTATCCGGTACCGACTGGAGTGGTTGAATGGATGTGACCAGCCCAGTTAAGGAATAATACCCTGAACCTGGAGAACCTACATGACCACAAGAAAGCTGTACTCAAAAGAATTCCTGATTACGCATGTTGATCAGCGACCATTCCACCAGCTTGACCTATACTGGAGTTATGTCCAGTAGAGGAGGCGACGTCATGGCACGCAACCCTATC
>Ga0307486_1001373_pt1 | contig 18960 bp, 4 predicted proteins | sample CBIW02metaG_FD_203663 | JGI IMG/M metagenome (GOLD analysis project Ga0307486, IMG submission 203663) | Sea-ice brine microbial communities from Beaufort Sea near Barrow, Alaska, United States - CBIW 0.2 | ecosystem: Environmental > Aquatic > Marine > Coastal | place: USA: Alaska | collected...
GAAGGCCGCACCACCAAGGAAATCCGCCGCTGCCTCAAGCGCTACCTCGCCCGCCAGATCTACCGCACCCTCGAAGCCCTCCACGCCGAACCCTCACCGGCTTGACAGACATAGAAGAGTCCGATGGTCTGGGCTTGAGCGTGCCGGCGACGTCAATCGCTTGTTGACGACGTGAGCGCGTGGTTGTGGAGCTGACCTCTGCGTCAGTGTCGTCCACGTGAGTGTTGCGGGTGTCGCCGTTGCCGGCTGGGTGGTCAGGATGGGATCGCGGCTGGTGGGCTGAGGGCCCTGGCGAGCAGGACTGTCCAGGCTGTTTCCCATGGCCAGTCGCGGGGCAGGTGCAAGATGAGTCGCCGGGCTGATAATGCGATCCTCGCTGGGATCATGATGAGTTTGCGGCGGATTGTGCCCGTGGTCGCCCTCGCCAACGCTGGCCCGGTGATGGTGACAGCGGCTCGGGTCAGATTGAACGCGATTACGGCCAGGACCAGCCAGGCGGCGTTCGCGGTGAAGATCCCTGAGGGCAGGTGTGCCAGGGCTGAGTGCTTGAGGTCGGCGTGGACCTGCTCGATGATCGCGTGTCCGCGGTGGGCCTCGTCCGCGGCCACCGTGTCCAGCATCTCCGGGTCGGTGGTGGTGAAGAAGGCGTGGAAACGCCACGTGTCGAACAACGTCTCCTGTCCGTTTCTTGCTGCCCGGGTTGAGGTCGGGGATCCGGCGCACGATCAGCCGGCCGTCCACCTGCTCGACCTTCTTCCTGGACGAGAACGCGGTGAAGTCGATCTCGGCGACCTCCGCGCGCGAGACCCAGGCGCTGGCTTGTTCGTCGTAGATCGCGTCGGTGTACTCGATCGGGGTCCAGGCACCATCATCGATCCCGGCGATCGCAGCCTTGACCTTCGGATCGAGGCGGACGGTGACCGAGACATCGGCTCCAGCACGCAACGCCGCGTTGAATGTGGCGTGGCCGTAGAACGCTGAGTCGGCGCGCACCAACACCGGGTCGCTGGTCAGCGTGTCGGTAACTTTCAGAGCGTCTGCGACCAGCCGGGCCGCGCCGCGGGGCGAACCGCACGAGCCCTTCCGCAGACGTTGCGCCACGACCACCGGCGCCGACTGCGCGGTTGAGGCCGTCGCGAGTAGGGCGTTCAGTCCACGGACCCCGGAGTAGCCATAACCCGATCCCTGCTTTTCGTGGCCGTGGACCTCGATGATCGTGTCGTCGATATCGACCATCACCTGGCCGCTTGTCGGTGGCCGGACTAGCAGCGGTGCCTGGTCAGCCAGCTCGGTCAGGAACCGTGACGCGACAGCGTCAAGCTGGCGGACGTGTCCGAAGGTGAAGGCCCGCAGGAACGACCCCAGCGTCGACGGCGCATACGCCCGATCGAAAATTCGACCCATGCCGCCGTGCCGCAACACGGCCATGTCATCAATGCTGTCGGCCCCGGTGACCATCCCGCCGACCAGCGAGGCGACTTTCAGCCCAGCGTTGGCGCCCTTGTCGCCCGGAACGCTCAGGTGCTTGCGCGACAGTTCGGACAGTCCAGCATCGGCGGCGATACGCATGACCGGGACCAGCCCGGCTGACGACACGAGATTCGGATCATCGAACACCGCAGACGTTGCGCGGCGGGTATGAGAAAGTTGCATCTACGAGATGCCCTCCGTGCGGCGGAAATTGGTGTTCTAGGCAAACTCAATTTTCCTGCAACACGAGGGCATTTCCTATTTCACACGCCGATCAGACCCCAACTCCATCGGTGGATCGAGGCTAAGACACGAGCCGTTGCCGAAAGGATGTCTCTCATGTAGTCTTTCGATATCGGCGTTCGGGGGAAAGCCTATGTATTCAATGAATGCGATGCTCAAGATCGCTCAGTCGAGCTGTACGACGACAAGGGCTGTGGATCTGCCTAGGCGCGCCAGTTCCAAAGGGTCGCGGCTGTGACGTCCATGTTTGGGTCCACGTCACCTAGCCCCTGGGCTTCGTCGATACTCATTGGACCTCGTGCTGAAAGAAGCGAGGGCGAGACTCTAGTCAGTCTGTTCGACGCTGCGGTTGCTCGGTGGCCCGAGTCTGTCGCTGTGGAGTGCCGAAACGACACGATGACCTTTGCTGAACTCCAGCTCCGGGTTCTTGGCGCGGTCACGGCGCTAGAACGGCTTAAAGTTCGACGCGGTTCAGTCGTTGGCGTGTTTATGGATCGCTCCCCCGCCATGGTAGTAGCGCTGCTAGCGGTTCTTAGGACGGGAGCTGCCTACTTGCCTCTAGGGACCGACCTCCCGCTGGCTCGGCTAGAACGTCAGCTTGACGACGTCTCTCCTGCGCTGGTGATAGCAGACGATTCCCGGGTCGCCGACCTCGAGCATGTTGCTCCCGTTGCGCCCGCGAGCGTGCTTCGAGAAAGGTACGCCGGACGCGACGAAAATGCCGCGACGCCAGACGATACGGCCTACCTCATCTATACCTCTGGATCGACCGGTGAGCCGAAAGGCGTTCTTGTCGAGCACGACGCTGTCGTAAACCTGATCACCTGGATGATTGGCGAGTTCGGGTTCGGCCCTGGGCGCCGAATTCTTCAGAAGTCACCGCTGACCTTTGACGTTTCGGTCTGGGAGCTGTTTGCACCTCTGGTCAGTGGTGCGACGCTGGTCTTAGCGGAGCCGGGTCGCCAAAACGACCCGAACTATCTGTGCGATGTCTTGCGACAGCACCGAATCACCGATCTCCCTATCGTGCCGACGGTTCTGTCCACTCTCATCAGGATGCCTGAGTTCGCCGCCTGCAGGGAACTCAGGCACGTCTACTCCGGAGGCGAGCAGTTGACGGCAGCCTTGGTCAGGGATTTCAGTGCGGTGCAGACCAGCGCACTCCACAACCTGTACGGACCCACGGAGGCGACCGTTCAGGCCGTGACATGGACTTGTCAGCCCGCGGACAACGAGGTGCAGCCGCCCATCGGGCGGCCAATAGCGAACATGAGCGCGGTAATTGTCGACGCAGCAGGTGAACCGCTGCCGGTTGGCCAGGTCGGCGAGCTCTGGCTGGCAGGGTCGGGACTGGCCCGGGGGTACTTGAACCGTAAGGACCTAGGCACGGCGTTCGTGGAGACATCGATCGCTGGTCTGCCAGAGAGTCGCGCGTACCGCACGGGCGACTTGGCGCGCGTGCGTGACGACGGTCTTCTGGAATACGTCGGACGCGCCGACCGCCAGGTGAAGATCGGCGGTATCAGGACGGAACTCGGCGAGGTAGAGACACTTCTTGAGGCGGTACCCGGTGTCGTGGCTGGGCACGTGGTGCTGAGCTCGGAGATGCCGGATGTGCCCGCGCGGTTGACCGCCTACGTCGCATTCGCGGATGAGTTGCCAACGCTCAGCGAGTTTCGTCGAGAGGTTTCCCAAGTCGCTCCAACCCACATGGTTCCGGCGGTGGTGTTCGGGGCCGTCGGCGCCCCCCTCACCCGACATGGAAAAATGGATAAGGAGGCGTTGACGGGCAGGGCGACGCGCCTGCGCGACCCGGATCCGGTGGCAACAAGTAGTAGTACTGACGCGAGCGGAACGTCGGGAGTCGAGCTCGTCCTAGTCGAGATCGTCTCTCAACTTCTCGACGTGACGTCACTCGACCGCCTGTCGAACTTCTACTCGCTCGGCGGCGATTCTATCCTTGCGCTTCAACTGCTGACGCGAGCCCGAGAGCGTAACATCGAACTCCGGCTGCCCGACGTTCGGCGTTCCGCGTCAATCGCGGAATTGGCCTCGCGTGCGCTAAGCCTTGAACCCCGGAGCGAACCGCGACGACAGGGGCCTGAATGCGGTCCCCTCCTGCCCATCCAACGACGAGCCACGACTTACAACCTTCCGCGCGCCGACCAGTGGGCCATGCCACTCCTTCTTCGGTGGAAAGCAGGGGGCGATGTCGACCGGATGGCGCTCCAGCGAGCGATCAACCATGTTGTCGCCCGACACGAGGCCCTCCGTGCCGGTGTTGACCTGGGAGCGGGGCGACAGCACATAGTCGCGAGCGAGAAAGAAGCGAACTGTCAGTTGCTGGAACGCGAAGGCGACATCAACGACGAGTCGTTGATCATGAGCGTGCTCGACGAGGCGTGCGCAGGTCTCGCGGTCCGTGAGGGACAGGTCGTGCGGGCTGCGCTCATCCACGGTTCTACCGGAGCGATGCTGGTTCTCGCACTGCACCATTTCGTCGTTGACGGCGTCTCGCTCCGCATCTTGGCCGAGGATCTCGACCTGGCTTACGCCCGGGCAACGACTCCGGAAAACGAGCCGACGTTGCCCGGGCAGACGGCATCTCTGTTCGAGTGGTCAATAGCCTGGCAGTCTGTCTCTGGGTCGCCTGAACTCGCGAGTGCGCAAACGTACTGGGCGGAGCGGTTCTCACCGCCCGAGGCCGCCGAATCCGTCGCCGCTACCCGCCACTCCGATGTAGCGACGAAGCGCATGACGTTCACAACCGATGACACAGCCGAGTTTCTGGGCGTCGCGCCCCGACTTCTCGACGCGCGACCAGACGAGATGCTGCTCACTGCGTTCGGCGCGGCGTGGATGGCCTTCACAGGGTCCGAAAGCTTCTACGTCGACGTCGAAGGTCACGGGCGCGATCCAATACACGGGCTGCCGGACATCTCGCGAACCGTTGGATGGTTCACCTGCATTTACCCATTCCACGTCACACCACGCACCAACGTCCCACTCGAAACCCTGCTTAGGACAGTGCGGGACCAGCTGAGGTCCATCCCGGTACGCGCCACGGGCTATGGCCTCCTTCGGTACGCGGCACAAGGTCAGGTCACGGACCGTAGAATCCCTAAGCCACAAGTCAAGTTCAACTACCTCGGCCGCTTCAGCGGAACCAGCCATGAGTTCTTCGACTTCGCCGACGTCCTCGTCCCGCTGCGGTCAGCTCCGGAGAACGAAATCGGTTACCGCCTCGACGTTTCAGTGGCGGTGATCAACGACAGACTGGTGGCCGACGTCCAGTACGGATCGGGCGACGGCGGGGGTCGTCATGCCCGTTACGTCACAGACCTGTTCAGGAAGAATGTCGAGAAGTTGATCTTGGAGTCCCGCGCCCGCGGAACAGCCGCGCGAGATCTTCCTGTCGGAGGGACAGACCTTGGTCTGCCCGAACCGGGTCTGAAGGCCCTGAGTCGAAGCCTGCAGAACTCACAGGCAGCGCTCGACGTTGCACCCGAGTCGGTCCGTCTGCTCAGCGGAACCCAAGCAGGAATTTTCGTTGACACCATCGTCAACCGTGGGGACGAGTACCTGATTCAAACTGTTCGCAGGTTCCGAGGGCGGCTTGATCCTGAGACGGTTCGCCGCGCCATCGATGTCGTCACGGCTCGGCACCCCGCTCTGCGTAGCCTAGTTCTGTGGGAAGGTCTGTCCCGGCCTGTGCAGGTAGTCCTCGAGCCATACCCAGCCGAGTATGGCTACATCACAGACGCGACCAGCTCGCCGGACGCCCTCGGCGACTTCCTCGCGATGGACCGAGCAGCCCACTTCGAAATGGGCGGGCATCCCTTGGTCAGATGGACGTTGCTGGACGTCCGGGACGGCAGCGCGCTGGTATGCACCCAGCACCACCTCTTCCTCGACGGGGTCGGTGCCGAAGTCGTCTGGCGGGATCTTGCCCGGACCTACGACGACCTGTTCCTTGGCCGGCCGCTCGACGCCCGATTGCCCATCAGCTCTCTGACCTCACACATGCCTGAACGCCCACGCAACGTCGACTTCTGGAGGTCCCGCATGACTGATGTACAACGGATTCCGGCAACGAGATCTGAGGGAGGCGAAACGCCTTCCCCGGTCCGGGTAGCACTATCGGATTCGCGTATGGCAAAGCTCGACACGTCAGCGAGACGAATGGGGGCCAGCCCAGTGGCTTTCCTCTACGCCGCATGGTGTCTAACCCTCGCGGCAGCAATGGGCCAACGCTCCGTTTGTATCGGCACGGTGTTCTCTGGACTGGGCTCCGCCGATGACATCGGTCTATTTGTCGGAAACAACATCACAACGCTTCCGCTGCACGTCGTGGTCATGGACGGCGCCGAAAAGGCGGACGTCGTCCGATCGATCCAGGCTGAACTGGCGGAGCTCTCGGACCATCAGTCCACCTCCCTCGGTGAGGTGAAGGCCTGGTGCGGAGTTCCCCCACAGGAGGAACTTTTCACGTCTGTGGTGGTCAGCGAACAGTTCGGCATCGAGCAGCCGGCATCCTGGGGTACTGCCAAGGTTGTGTCGACTTCCACCGAGGAAGTTTCTGTCTACCCGATCACGGTCGTCCTGCGGCCCGACCAGTCCGAGGTATTGCTGCGCGGTAACGCGGCCGTCGACAGGGAGCAGTTAGTGAAGTTCGCCGACCAGTTACAGGCAGCCATTGGGGAACTCACCGAAAATAATAGCCAGACCGTGACCGCGCAGACCTTCGAACGGATCCAGAGAGCATGAGCCGCACCTCTATGCACGACTTCGAGCAGGCGCCCCTTGTGACCACTCGTATCGCAGAGACCCTGAGCGAGGGAAAGTTATCTGTCCAGACAGGTGACGAGCGCTGGGACACGTCCCAATTGACACGCTGGGCTGCGAATTGCGCCACGAAGCTCGAACGTCTCGGCGTCGGCAAGGGTGACAGGGTAGTCCTGCATGCCGGACCTAGCGCCGCAGCGATCGTCGGACTTCTGGCGATCTGGCAACAAGGCGCCGCAGTGGTGCCGATGGACCCTGACGACCACTCCGAACGTCAGGAAGCGATTTTCAGCCGAGCTAGAGCCTCGGCCGTCCTCTGCCAAAGCGCCGACTCGCGATACGCACACCTGCCCGAAGCGATAGATCTCGACTTGTTGCGAGACGATCAGTCCTCGGTTGGAAAATCGCCGTCGGACTGGCGCTTCGAGACAAGGCCAGACGACGACGCCTATGTCATCTTCACTTCAGGCACCACTGGCGCACCGAAAGGTGTAGTAGTTGACCATCAGTCGCTGGCCAACTACGCACAGTACGCCACCGACACCTACCTCGACGACCGGACATCGCCGGTACTGCTGCACGGGTCGCTCGCGTTCGACATGTCGATCACGTCGCTAGTGGGTCCGCCCATGACGGGCAACCCCATCGTGACGTGTTCAAGTCACGAACTGCCAGAGCTCATTTCACAAGGCACCACGTTCGCGATGATCAAGGTCACTCCTTCCCATCTTCGGATGCTGGACCGGTGGCCGGGCTCGCTCCGAGCGGCGCCGGCCGCCAAATCCTGGGTCATCGGAGGCGAGGCACTTCACTGGTCGGACGTTAATTCCTGGATTGAATCGGCGCCGAACTCTCAATTCTTCAACGAGTACGGGCCGACAGAAGCCACCGTGGGTTGTGTCGTACACGAAATCGAGGCCGCGGAACGGGACTTGGGGGACGTGCCGATCGGGACCGCCATCCCAGGCGTCTCAGTGCGAATTTTGAACGAGTACCAAGCGCCCTGCTCCATAGGAGAGACCGGCGAGCTGTACATCGGCGGCAATACCCTAGCGGTGGGCTATTTCGATGATCCAGGAACTACGTCGCAGAAGTTCGTGCGTCTGGAGGAAGCTCATCGCTACTACCGCACGGGCGATCTTGTCGAAGAGTCCAGGCCCGGGTTCTTCACATACCACGGGCGAACCGACGGCCAGGTCAAGTTGATGGGCCATCGCGTTGATCTCCGAGAAATCGAACGGGTCGCGCGGGGCTGTGAGGGAGTCGACAGTTCGGTAGCGGTCGTGCAACAGAGCCAGGAACGCAACGTCGTCCTGCTTTATGTCGCCGGCAGCAGATCTCACCTCCCGTGCGCTGACCTCGTCCGCAACGAACTGGCATCGAAACTACCCGGATATATGCAGCCTTCGGCTGTCTGTCCTCTCGGGTTCCTTCCCATCGCGCCCTCAGGAAAGGTAGACACCTCCGCGCTCCCAGAGCCGCCAGCCGCAACGGGTCAGACGAACGTAGATGCGGTTCTGGGCACAGAAACGGAACGTCGAATTGCCGACGTGTGGGCACAGTTGCTTGAAATCGATGCCCTCGGGATCGGCCGCACCGACGACTTCTTCGCTCTCGGCGGCCACTCTCTGTTGGCAACAGAGCTTGTCTCTGAGATCCACCAGAGGACTGGCGTACTTATCCGACTTGTCGACGTCTTCAGACAGTCACAGCTCGCGGACCTCGCCGAACGAGTCGACACCGCAAAACGGTCGTCCTCGCCGTTGGACAACCTTGCCCGTCTGCACGAGAGGTCACAGACGGACGGCTCGTGACACGGCAGGGACCGCGGCGACTTCACCAGCGCTCAGCGAAATGGTCCAGAAGCGCAATTACGACGGGGGACGCAACACATGACGAATACCGGGCCGAAAGTTACTCCGGAAACAAAAGCCTACCGCCTTTCCAAGACCCAGGAATCGATCTGGCTGGCCTCAAACCTCCAACCGGGTCCGCTCTACACCATCCCGTACGGCCTGCACATTCAGGGAGACGTTGACGAAACCCGTCTCGAAGACGCCCTGTTCGGGCTCATCCAACGGCACGAGGCACTGCGAACATCCATCCAGGTGATCGACAACGAACCGCGCCAACTCGCGCATGACCCCGTCTTCGATTTCAGATGGGACGACGTGCGGTCCGAGAACCACACAGTCGACGCGATTCGCCGGACCCTTCGCGAGCAGATGGAGGTTCCGTTCGACCTGGACAGCGGCGAGCTTCTGACCCGATTGCGCGGCCTGCGGTTCGACGACCGGACTCGGGCGATCCTCATCACGGTGCACCACACATGCATCGACGGTGCCTCAACCAACGTCATAAGTCGCGATCTTCAGGCGCTCTACAACAACGCGGGTCCGGTGAACGACAAGACTGCACTGCAGTTCGGGACTTTCGCCGATTGGGAGCAGTCCCAGTTGGAATCCGGCGCGTGGCAGGACCAGCGCGAGTATTGGCGAGACACCTTACGAAACGGAATGCGCTCCGTTCGACCACAGCCCGAGAATGAACTGGCCTCGTCCACAGACGGGCGAACTGTGGTGGCGCCTCGTCTCGACTCGGCTCGCCTAAAAGATGTCGACGCGTTCGCACAGGCGGCGAACATCACTCGGCCCGCTTTCTTCCTGTCGACGCTCTTCACACTTTTGCACAAACTGACCAAGACGCAGGAGGCGACCGTCGGAATGCCGTTCGCTCGACGCGACCGCCCCCTGCTGAGCGAAGTGATCGGCCCCATCCTCAACACCGCCCCGGTGTCTGCACACCTTGAGACCGACCTGGTCTTCGAGGAGCTGGCCCGCTCGGTGAACACTTCGGTCCTGGAAGCGCTTGAACACCAGGATTTGCCGTGGGAGGAAGTGTCGAAGGACTTGAAAGTCGATCGCGGCGGCCGACTCTCGAACAGTTTCGACGTGATGTTCAACTGGGAGAGCCGCGACGACTCAGAGACACGTTTCGGGACGGCCCGCGCCTGCCGCGTTTACGTCGACGACCACGAGTGTAAGACACCCCTCGCTTGGTATCTGAACAACTCGGCCGAAAGTCTCGAGACCAGGGTGGTTTACCAGACCTCTGAGTATTCATCAGCGCAGGTCGACGAACTTGTCGCACAGTGGCTTCAGGTCATCGACCAGGTACTTGCCAAGCCCGATGTGCGGCTGCGCGACGTCAGTTTGGCTAACGACGCGTCCGAGAGCCGAGTGCAGAAGCTCGAAGAGGCTACGTTCGCCACCGACGTCTCCGTTCAGGAACTGGTCCGCAGGCAAGCCACGATCGCACCCGACGCCGTCGCGATCGAACAGGACGGCCGCGCGTGGACGTACAGCGAACTTGTCGCAGCAAGCGACACGATTGCCGACCGTCTCGCAGAACTGGGTCTCGCGCCGAGACAGGTGTGCGCAGTGGTCGCCAAACCGAGTCCGATCCTTCTCGCCTTGATCCTGGCGATATGGGCCCGGGGCGCCGTCTACTTCCCGATCGATGTGCGAATCCCCACTCCACGCAGGCACACGTTCCTTGACGCCTCACAGGCGGCTGTGCTGGTTGACGTCACCGGGACCCTCGAACTGGGGGAGGACCACCGAGAGCTCTGGTCCGGTGAGACCGGCCGAAGGGTAGCGGCCGTGGTCCGGACCCAGTGCGCGCAGGACCGGCTGACGTACGGCCCCGACGTCAGCTATGCGCTCTTCACCTCGGGAACGACTGGAGAGCCAAAGCCGGTGTGGGGTCGCTCCAGCAGCCTCACAACGTTCCTGCGGTGGCTGGTTGACGAGTTCGACATCGCCCCGACGGACAGACTGGCGCAGGTCAATCACCTTGGGTTTGACCCGTCGTTCCGCGAAACATTCGCCGCGCTGATCGCAGGAGCAACGGTGTGCATACCTCCCGACGGCAGCACACTTTCTGACGCCGGCATGGTGGACTGGCTGAAGGAGACTCAAGCCACGACCATCATGCCGGTCCCCTCAGTGGCGAAGTGGTGGCTCAGGTCAGCACCGGACAACGCTTGCAGCACGATACGCAAGGCGCTCTTCGCGGGTGAGCCGCTCCGACGCGATCTTGTTCAGGACTGGCGTCGCGTGTTCCCAGCCTGCACTCAAGTCTTCAACCTGTACGGCCCGGCAGAGATCACGCACGCGGCAGCCTACCTTGACGTCCCAGACCCGCCGAAGCACGAAACCCAACTCATCGGCAGTCCCCGTCCACGGACACGTCTTGTAGTGGTTGACGAGAACGGACGGCATGCAGGACTAGGCGAACTTGGGGAGTTGTATGTCGAGACCGCTCACCCGACGCTGACTGTGGATCCCCGAACGGGCGAACCCATGCCTGGATTCAGCGAACCGGACGGGGACGGCGTCTACCGCTACCGCAGCGGCGACTTGGGACGCATGCGAACGGACGGTCTGGTTCAGATCGCGGGCCGAGTCGACGACCAGACAAAGATCAACGGTCTGCGGGTCTCGCCGGCGGAGGTAGCCAGCCTCATAGCCCGCCACACGATGGTCAAGGACTGTGTCGTCGTACAGGTTGAGGGTGATGACGGATACCAGCTTGATGCCCACGTCATCCCGTCAGTCAGTGTCGACGACTCGTTCGTGCCGCTGCTGAAGCGTTGGATGAGAAGCCAGGTCCCACAAGGGATGGTGCCTGCACGCATTGGGATCGTTGATCAGTACCCACTGACGAGCAACGGGAAACTCGACCGATCGGCTCTGCCAACGTTGACCAGCGTTTCAGAGGACCGCGGGCGCCTGCCCAGGCCAGGAACGGAGACGACTGTCGCGCAGATCGTTGCTGACGTGCTCGGTCTGAGTGATATCTCCGCGACGACGGACCTCTTCGAGATCGGCGCCCACTCACTTCTCGTCACGCAGATCGTGTCCCGAATCACCACAGCGACGAGCGTCAAAGTTCCGTTCTCTCGGGTCTTCGACATTCCCACCGTGGAAGGCATCGCAGCCGCAGCGGACGGGTCCACCCCTTCGTCAGCGCAAGGTGCTTGCACCGCAGTAGCCAGCCTCGCTGACCTGAACGAGGCCGAACTGGACAGCTTGCTCGCGCACTTTAAAAGAAACGTGGAGGAACGCCATGACCAATGAGCAGATCAATTCGACCGAAACCAAGCGGCGGCAGGCAAACCAACTCCTCAACAATGCTCACGTCTATCCCGTGTCCTTGGGACAGCGTCGCATGTGGCTGGCGCGGGAGTTTGCCCAAGGATCCGCGTACCACGTCGACAACGTGTTCTCAATCGACAGCAAACTGTCTGAGAACAGAGTCCGCTCGGCGCTCACTCGCCTGGTCGCGCGGCACGAGGTGCTACGGACCGTGTATCCCGACGCTGGCGGAACGCCCGTAGCGCTGGTCGACATTTCGGGCGCCGACATGTACACCATCAAGGTCGAACACGGTGTTCACAGCGAGACAGTGGCCTGGCAACTCGTGCGCCAACAGAGGGCGCGCCCTTTCAACCTCAGTAGCGGGCCGCTGCTACATGTCTACGCAGTTGAGGTCGAGTCCCAGAGAACGCTGCTGCTGTTCTCTCTGCACCACATCAGCGCGGACGGCTGGAGCGTCGACCTAATCATCCGCGACTTCCTTCACTTCTACCGTGAACAGCAGACCCAGCTGCCGGAAGCGCGTCCTTACAGCGAGTTCGCTGCGCTCGAGCACAGTGTTGGGCAGGACCGGCTCGACGCCGCCCGCGACCACTGGCTCAAGCAGCTCGAAATGCCACTGCCCGAGTTCGACTGGGTCAAGAAGCTCGACGCGGCGCAGGGCGCGAATGGTTGCGACACCCGCCGGTTCACGATCAGTCGGGATGCACTTGGACGTATGGACACGTTTGCGAACGAGGTCGGTCTGACCCGGTACATGTCACTGCTGACGGCATTCGCGATAGCGCTCAACCGCTTCGGCGGTGACGACCTGCTGATCGGCTCGCCTGCCTCGAACCGGGTAGACCCCGCGTTCGAGCACACAGTGGGATATCTCGGGCACACCATGCCGATCCGTCTCAACGTGAGGGCCGACCAGTCTATTCTCTCATTTCTCCGTTCGGTTCGTGCAAAGGTTCTGGCAGGTCTGGAGTTTCAGGACGTCCCCTTCGATCTCGTGACAGACCTCCAGCCCAACTTCAGCTGCCTGTTCGTGCTCCAGTCCGAGCCAGTCCGGTCTGCCGCGTCCGAGGACGATGTCCGCGTGTATGCCGTCGACTCCGACCAATCCAAGGCGCCACTCTCGATGCACCTGTCGGAACAGCAGGGAGAGATCCTCGGTCGAGTGGAGTACGACCCCTCAAGAGTGGGGCCGCTGGTCGCCGACGGCATCGAGGCGATCTTCCGGCACCTCGTCAACGAGCTACCCAACCTGGGGCGCGTGTCTTTGGGCTCGCGTGAACTTCTGCCGCCTGACATGCTGACCCAAATACTCGGCTGGAGTGTCTCCGCCGATGCTGATTCCGCAGTACGACCGGAGGGTGATTCTCTCGCCGAGGTCTTCCATGATCGAGCCGTTCAAGATCCGCATGCCACGGCGCTTACAACAGGAAGCGAGGTCTGGAGCTACACCGACCTGCACCGCGCCGTCAGCGCCCTTTCAAGCGAGCTGGCCGACTTTGGAGTCCGAACAGGCGACCGTGTAGGCATCGGATTTCGACAGGGAACTGACGCAGTCGTCAGCATTCTGGCCGTCCTGCACGTCGGTGGGGTCTACGTGCCACTGGACCCGGACCAACCTCGTTCCCGCCTCCAGCTCCTCATCAGCGAGTCCCGCCTCGTTGCCACCCTCACCAACGATCCTTCCGTCGCGGCGCTGGACACACGGACCATCTATGTCGACAGAGAGCGACTGAGAAACGCGGCCACCGCTCCCACTGCTCCTGCCCCCGTCGGGCGAGATGCTGTATCTCATCTGATGTACACCTCTGGATCGACAGGCACACCCAAGGGTGTCGAGGTCAGTCACGCGTCGGTTCTCGCTCTGCTTCGGGACCTGGATTTCCTCTCGCTGGGATCTGAGTCCGCAGTGCTGCTTGCCGCACCAATCTCCTTTGACGCGGCCACACTGGAGCTGTTCCCTGTCCTTCTGCGCGGTGGCCGCATCGTGGTCTTGGAGTCCGATGCCGCCGACCTGGAGCACCTTAGCTCGACGGTCGAAGACCATCAGGTGAGTGTCGCCTGGCTGACCGCCGGCCTGTTCCAACACCTCACGGACGCACAGATCGCACGGATGCGAAACATGTCGGCTCTGCTGACCGGCGGCGACGTCGTCAGTCCCGAGGCGGCCGCCAGGTTTCTCGCTGCCGCACCAGGCGTTCGGCTTTTCAACGGCTACGGGCCGACCGAGAACACCGTTTTCGCCACGACCCACCTCATTGACCGGCCCGTTGAGGGCAACGACAACGTTCCTATCGGCCGCCCCGTCGCCACCACACGTGCCTACGTCCTGGATTCATCGGACCGCCTGGCGCCCCCCGGCGCCGTCGGAGAACTCTGCTTATCTGGTGAAGGTTTGACCGCCGGATACACAAACAATCCGAGCGCCACCAAGTCCGCCTTCGTCCCAGCCCCGAGCAACCTCGGTGACCTCGAACGCGGCCTGTACCGAACAGGTGACTTGGTCAACTGGGATGACGACGGACGGTTGCGATACCACGGAAGGTCTGATTGGCAGGTCAAGATCCGAGGGTTCCGCATCGAGCCAGGAGAGGTGCGGGTGGCGGTACTCGCGCTTGATGGCGTGAAGGACAGTTACGTCATACCGGTCGGAGAGCAGGGCGACAGGCGCCTTGCGGCCTACTACGTTCCAGCCGGCCCTGCCCTCACGCCAGCAGACGTGCGTGATCGGCTCTCGGATGAAATTCCGCCACACCTCATTCCCACGTATCTCGTTCCGCTCGAGAGACTTCCCTTGTTAAGCACCGGCAAGTGCGACGTGTCAGCGCTGCCGGACCCGCGCGTCGCGCTGGCGACCGACGATCGCCAGCCGTGGACCGAACTGACAGCGACGCAACAATTGCTGTGCACGATCTGGTCGCAAGTGCTCCGGGTCGGAAAAGTCGGTGCAGATGACGATTTCTTCGAGCTTGGCGGAGACTCCATTCGTGGCATCCAGGTCGTGGCCTCGGCGAAGAGGGAGGGACTTAGCGTCCGACCGCGAGACCTGCTCGCGCAGCGGACCGTCCGACGACTCGCCGAGGTGGCGGACGCCCGTGAAGCGCCAGCCCAGCCGCAGCCGACAACGACTAGCGACGCCCAGGCCCTAACCCCGATTCAAGAATGGTTTCTCCAGCTCGACCTCTCGGATCGGAACCACTTCACGATGTCCCAGGCCTTCGAGGTCGGCAAGTCTGTAGAACTGGGGGTTGTCACGGCCGCGCTCAACGAGGTCAAGCGGGCGCACCCGGCACTCAGCGAGCCATGCCCGACTATTGACGACGTTGACCGGGCGTCCACCCCGCTCGTGCGAACACTCGATCTCAGGGAGACGCCAAGCAAGCAGCACTACGACCGTCTTGTCGAGGCCACGAGCGAGGCGCGCGCCGGAATAAGCCTGCGAGCCGGCGACCTGCTAAAGGCCGTGCTCGCTCGGCGTGCCGACGGACCTGACTGGCTGCTCCTGATAGTTCACCACATGGCCGTCGACGCTGTCTCTTGGCGGATCATCCTCGAGGACCTGCAGCGTGTCTGTCACGCACTTACTCGAGGTGAAACGGCGGACCTCGGCGTTGAGTACGCAAGCCGAGGCGACTGGCTGGAGGCACTACGTCGCTACACAGGCGGTCTCCAGTTCCAGGAAGACGTCGCCTACTGGACTCACGCGCCGTCGGTTCCGTCACTACCCCGGGACTACCCGGAAGACGACGCTGCAAACACCCGGGCATCCCTCGCTCAACACGAGGTCACGCTCACCACACAAGAGACCTCGGATCTGCTTCGGTCGAGCTCGGAGTCGCGAACCGCCCACTTGGGCACTCTGCTGGCCGCCCTTCTTGCCGAAACCATTAGTGAGTGGACAGCAGAACCTGCGGTCTCGTTGATGCTTGAGGGCCACGGCCGCGAAGACATCGACGACTCAGTGGACCTGAGCCGTACCGTCGGCTGGTTCACCAGTCTGTACCCGGTCACCCTCAACGTCGCAGGCCACGACCACGCAGACGTTGTCCGTCAACTGAACAAGGTCCCTCAGAACGGGCTGCCGTACGGTGTCGCACGATACCTGACCGAGACCAGCCTGCCCACTCGTGAGCACCCGGCCGTGAGCTTCAACTACATGGGGATCGTCGACGGAAGCGGTCCGAGCGGACTGATCACGCCGATCGCTCTGGACGTGGCGAACGACCGACCCTCGAATGGGCCCCGCCAGTACGAAATCGAGCTGAACTGCTCAGTGGAGGACGGCAAGATGGTCCTGACCTGGAAGTACTCCACCGCACTCCACCGGCAGAACACGGTCGCCGACCTCGCTACGGCCTTCGTCGACCGTGTGAAAAAACTCGCCTCGATCCAGCCGCTACCAGCGAAGAACGAGTACTGGCCCACGGCTGGCGCGCAGGACGGACTGATCTATCACAGCTTGACCGAGGCGTCGGGCGTGTACCTGGTGCAGTGGGAAGCAACGTTCGAAGGAGACCTTGACAGTGATGCGCTGTTGGGGGCGTGGACCCGCGCGCTGGCTCGCCATCCCGCGATGCGAGTGAGTTTCGAGAACGACCCCACTGGGCAGGTTGCTCAACGCGTCCACTCCTCGGTGGACGTGCCCACCGCGACACTCGACTGGACGCACAAGACGACTGAACAGGCCAGCGAGGCACTGACAGAGTTCTTGGCAGAGGACCGCAGGCGCGGGTTCGAAATCGCTCGCCCGCCTCTTTACCGCCTCACTGCCATCCGCCTGCAGCCCAAGGTCGTCAAGCTCGTATGGACCTACCATCACGCGCTAGTTGACGGCTGGACGTTTTCGCACCTCCTCGACGAGGCTCACGCCGACTACTTGGCCCGCGTACGTCAAGGGAAGGCTGCACTCGCAGAACTGCCACCTTACAGCCTATACGTGGACTACGTCGAAAACACCGACCGAGGCGAGGACCAGCGCTACTGGTCTGAGCAGCTCGCCGGCGTTTCTGGTCCCACGACTCTACCCCCAGACCCGCAGCCAGAACTCCCGTCAGACGTGGATCGTTATGCGGCGCAGAGCACGGTCATCAATGACGGCCAAGCAGTGGCAGCAGCCGCGCGAAAACTCGGCGTCACCCTCAACACCCTCCTGCTCGGTGCGTGGGCGCTCGTTCTCGGACGCCACTCGGGTGAAACCGACGTGACTGTTGGCGTCACCGGGTCGGGACGTCCGGCGGAGCTGCCAGAGGCCCAGGACATGGTGGGCCTGTTCATCAATACCCTGCCGCTACGCGTGACGCTCGACTGCTCAAACGTCCGCGACTGGCTTGCGACCATCCAGGACCGCCAGTGGGCGATGCGGGAACACGAACACAACACCCTCAGCGACGTCCGGGAGTGGGCTGGTCTGCCAGGCGACGTGCCACTCTTCGAGCACATCTTCGTGTTCGAGAACTACCCTGCCGGCACCTCGGACACCCAAGCCTGGGGCGATGCCCACCTGGTGGCCAAGCGGTCGCACGAACGGACGAACTACGCCCTCAACGTGACCGTGAAACCCGAGGCCGGCCTCTCAATACACGTGGACTACGACCGCCACCTTTACTCTGATGCGATCGTTCACACGCTTCTTGAGCACATCTCAGCGACGGTCGAAGAGCTCATCGCAGACTCGCGGCGACCGGTACGTGACGTCCCGATCGCACGATCTGGCGAAATCGCCCAACTGACATCTCAGTTCGCACCTCCGTACAACAGCCGAGAAGACACAGGACTAGTTCACGACCTGGTGGAGCAGTGGGCGACGATTCAGCCCGAGTCCGTAGCAGTGAGCTACGCAGGATCAGAACTGACCTACGGCGAACTGGACCGGCGTGCGAACGGACTCGCGCAAAGGCTGCACGACGAAGGCATCCGGATAGGCGACCGTGTTGGGATCTGCACAACACGATGCCCCGAGATGATGGTCGGGATCCTCGCGATCCTCAAAGCCGGTGGCGTATTCGTTCCGATCTCCCACAAGTTCCCGCCCGGTCGGATCGAGCACTTGGTCGAGGTCGCGAACCTCAAAGCGATGGTGACACGCGACGACCTGGCAGATCCCATGCCGGTGTTCCGGCTCCCGGTCTACGCCCTGGAACACTTCGACGCTTCCGCTGAAATCGACGAGATGAGGACCCCTGTGGCGGTGTCGCCAGAGGATCTCTGCTACATCTATTTCACGTCCGGTTCGACCGGAACACCGAAGGGGGTGCCCGTCAGCCACCGGGCACTGGCAAGTCTGTACGCGGGATGCCGGGACGTCCTTCGACTCGAAGACGACACCTCGGTGTTCCTGCAGATGGCGAACATGTCCTTCGACGTCTTCACCGAGGACTGGGTGCGCTGCCTGTGCTCCGGTAAACGACTCGTCCTTTGCCCAGGTGAGACGCTTCTGGACGGTAAAGCGCTGCTCGACTTGATCGAGGCGGAGAATGTGAACTTCGCCGAGTTCATCCCGGTCGTCCTGCGCTCACTGCTGGACTACGCCGAGAGTGCCGGACGAGATCTCTCCCAACTGAGCATCGTCGTGGTCGGCGGCGATGTCTGGTACGGGGAAGAGTACACGCGAGTTCAGGCGCTTGGTGGTCCAGACCTGCGAGTCGTAAACTCCTACGGGGTGACCGAGGTCGCCATCGACAGCGCCATGTTCGAGGCGCCGCCGGGCCATCGACTCCGCGCGGGTGTGCCTGTCCCACTGTCACGGCCGTGGCCGAACCAGCAACTGTTCATCCTCGACCAGGCCGGCCGTGTTGCGCCTCGTGACGTGCCCGGCGAACTGTGGATCGGTGGCGCCGGAGTTGGCACCGGCTACCTGAACGACACGTTCCTCACAGAGCAGCGGTTCACAGTCTGCCCCGCGGACCCTCAGGGAGGACGCGCGTACAGGACCGGAGACCTCGCGCGCTACACATCCTCTGGGCTCATCGAGCTCTACGGTCGTATCGATTCGCAGGTGAAGATCCGAGGGTTCCGGATGGAACTGGGCGAGATCGAGCGCGCAATGAAGGCGCATCCGGGTGTTGCCGACGCTGTCGCTGCGGTGCATCGAGACGAGGACAGCCGTGACGATGCGGTACTTGTCGGCTACTTCGTTCCGGCTGAGGGAACGTCACCGACGGCGACCGAGATGGGCCGTCATCTGAAAAAGCAACTTGCCTGGTATATGGTTCCCGGCTCATTCGTGAGGCTGGAGCAACTGCCAGTCAGCCGCAACGGAAAGGTCGACCGGTTCGCTTTGCCCAAGCCGTCCATGCACCGACCT
>Ga0307486_1001376_pt1 | contig 18903 bp, 8 predicted proteins | sample CBIW02metaG_FD_203663 | JGI IMG/M metagenome (GOLD analysis project Ga0307486, IMG submission 203663) | Sea-ice brine microbial communities from Beaufort Sea near Barrow, Alaska, United States - CBIW 0.2 | ecosystem: Environmental > Aquatic > Marine > Coastal | place: USA: Alaska | collected...
CTGGACTTAAAGCCATACGTGAAGCATTGGTAAATATGCTAATGCACGCCGATTACTTTGCGCCTGCTCATTCACGCATACGTATTTTTACAAACCATATAGAGTTTTATAACCCTGGCGGATTGCCGAAACCAATTGAAGAATTAAAAGCAAAGGATCTATCCTTACCGCGCAACCCGCTCATTACCAAATTATTTAGAATGGTGCGGCTTGCAGAAAATGCTGGCTATGGTTTTGACCGTATAGAAGCAAACTGGAAAACGTATAACAATACAGCACCCGAATACGACATTAGTTTTGATGCTACTATTTTAAAACTATACACGAAATCGCAGGAGGATACAAAAGAAACTTCGGAAACAGTTCAGAAACAGTTCGTAGCGGTTTTAGAGAGACTTCAAAACGAACTTAAAAAAGAACCTGCTGACATAGCGTATGTTATGGAGTTATTGGAAAATAACTTTAACAGTTTTGTTCAATATACTTCTGAACATTTCGGAGACTCTTCGGAGACTCTTCGGAAACACTTCGGAAACTCTTCGGAAAGGCTTCGGGAACACTTCGGAAATAACACAGTTGTTTTACTATTACATATCATTTTTGATAAAAAGACAACTGCAAAAGATGCAGCAAAAACGATAGGGGTAAGCGATAGAACTGTGGAAACCTACTTAACAAAACTTAAAGAAGCTAACGTTATAGAACGTGTTGGAAGCCCAACATTCGGAGGCTATTGGACTTTAAAAACAGATAAAAAATAAATGAACACCAACCAACTAAAACGCTTTGCACAAGAAGCACGTATAAAACTCATAGACCAAATAGGAGCTAAACTAGAGAAGGTACTAACTAGTGATAGTGTTGCCTTGCGTGAAAAAGCTGGTCATTTAAAAAAGCTACAAGAAGCTATTAACAAAACATCTAAAGCAGAGGTAATAGATACCGTAGCTTATACGTGGTTTAACCGTTTTGTAGCCTTGCGTTTTATGGATATAAATGGGTACGAACCTTTAGGCACTTCTATAGTGAGCCCTATAAAAGGTGGCACATTACCCGCTATATTACAAGAAGCCAAACAAGGTAACATATCAGAAGAGCTACCTGTACAACAACAGCGTATTTATGATGTGTTGGATGGCAGAATACCAAGTACAGATGCACAGAATGAAGCATATGCAGCTTTACTAGTCGGCGCTAGTAATCATTTAAATAACGTTTTCCCTTTTCTATTTGAAAAGATAGATGATTATGCAGAGCTATTATTGCCAGACGATTTAATTTCTAGTTTTTCTATTATAGAAGATTTTAGAACAGGTATGAAACCAGAGGATTGCCAAGAAGTTGAAATTTTAGGCTGGTTGTATCAATTCTATATTTCTGAGAGGAAAGACGAATTAATCAATGCCAAAAAAAGGTATAAGGCAGATGAAATAGCCCCTGTTACACAATTGTTTACTCCCAAGTGGATAGTTCAGTATATGGTAGACAATACTTTGGGACAATTATGGAAGGAAGGAAGACCAAATTCTACCATTATAGATGGTTTAGAGTTTTATATTAAGCCCAATAATCCAGAGCTAATTCCTTCAAGAGAAATAAAATCTGTAGAAGACTTAACGTTCTTTGACCCTTGTGTAGGTTCTGCACACGTGTTATGTTATGCCTACGATATTTTTCACAAAATGTATGAAGAAGAAGGTTATAACCCATCAGATATACCAGAATTAATTTTAAGTAAAAATTTATATGGAATAGATATAGACGATAGAGCAGCGCAATTGGCAAGCTTTGCCTTAATGATGAAAGGCAGAAAGAATCATAGGCGCTTTTTTAGAAAAGAAGTTGTTCCAAACATAACAGCTTATCAAAATATAAATTCGCATCCTAAATTTGACAATGCTAAGATACTTGGTTCTCTTATTAAGATTACCAAGGAAGAAGCTGATAAAATTATAGTTGATGAAACATCTCTTTTTGCACAAGAACAAATTCAATTAAAAAAACAGGCAGACCTTTTAGCAAGTAAGTATGATATAGTAGTAACAAATCCTCCGTATTTGAATTCTTCATATATGGAATCGTCATTAAAGCAGTTTGTAGAAAAAGAATATAAAACGACGAAATCCGACTTATTTGCTTGTTTTCAAATGCAAGTATCTAATTTAACAAAAGATAATGGACTCATTGGGTTTATTTGTCCTTATGTCTGGATGTTTTTAAAGTCTTATGAAAAGCTAAGAGAAAACACTATCGAAAATACAACAATCGCATCTTTAATTCAATTAGAATATAATGCTTTCGGGCCAGCAGTGGTACCTATTGGAACTTTCGTTTTACGTAATAATTTCATAGATAATTATAAAGGTTCTTATGTAAGACTATCTGAATTTAAAGGAATAAATAATCAAAAGCCTAGGACGTTAGAAGCTATTAGAAATCCAAATTGTGGTTGGTTTTATATTACAAATCAAAATGATTTTAAACAAATATTAGGAATGCCGTTAGGGTATTGGATTTCTAGTAAGATTTATAACCTTTTTAAAGAAAATGAAATAATGGAGTCTCGTATTCCTTCCTATCAAGGTATGGCTACTACTGATAACAATCATTTTATGAGAAATTGGATTGAATTAAAAACAAATTCGATCGGGTTTGGTTTGGATAGACAAGAAGCTTTGAAGTCAGATAATAGATGGTTTCCATACAATAAAGGAGGTGAATTTAGAAAGTGGTATGGAAATCAAATATTCTTAGTAGATTGGAATAATGATGGTAAAAATATTAAGGATAGCGCTAATAAAAAATACCCTTATTTGAATGGCAACATAAGTTATGTGGTTAAAGAAAATAATCCTTATTATTCCCCTTCAATTTCTTGGACAGACCTAACAACAAGAGGCTTAACTGCGAGATTTTACCCTAAAGGATTTTTGTTTGATGTTTCTGGTCATAGTGCTATTTATGATAATGAAAAAATTCAATTGGGTTTATTAGGTTTTCTGAATTCTAAACTTGCGGATATTTTATCAAAGTTATTGAATCCATCAATGCACTTTCAAGTTGGAGACTTTAGAAAATTACCTTACTTGGGGAAAATCATTGAAAATGATTCATTCCAACATAAGGTATCAGAGAACATAATAATTAGTGCTAAAGAGTGGAATTCAAGAGAAACCTCTTGGGATTTTGAACAAAACGAGTTAATACGAATACAAGGTCAGGACCTTCAAGAAGCCTATGACAGCTACTGCCAGTATTGGCAAAACAAATTCTTTGAGCTACATAAAAACGAAGAAGAACTCAACCGTCAGTTTATTGATCTCTATGATTTACAAGACGAGTTAACACCAGATGTGCCTTTAGAAGATATTACTATTCTTAAAGAAGAAACCATCATTAAAAAAGGTGGTTTGGTATTTCGCGAAAGTGAAATTATAGCGCAATTTATAAGTTATGCTGTGGGTTGTATGTTTGGGCGTTATAGTTTAGATAAATCAGGTTTAATTTTGGCGAATCAAGGAGAAACGCTGGAGGATTATCTAAAAATTGTTTCACTTAACGCAGACGAAGTGTCCTTTCTGCCAGATGATGATAACGTAATCCCAGTTCTAGACAACGAGTGGTTTGAAGATGATATTGTAAATCGTTTCTACGATTTTTTAAAGGCCACATTTGGCAAGCAAAACTTTGATAAAAACCTTGCTTTTGTAGAAGACAGCGTTGGCGATATACGTAAGTACTTCTTAAAAACATTTTATACAGACCACGTAAAACGTTATAAAAAACGCCCTATTTATTGGTTGTTCTCTTCGCCTTCTGGTGCATTTAATGCATTAATTTATATGCATCGATATACACCAGATACATTAAATACAATGCTTAATGGGTATTTAAAAGAATACCAAGAAAAACTGAGGGCACAAGACACCCAATTAGACCACGTTAAAAACGTAGGTACAGATCGCGAAAAAATAAGTGCAGAAAAAGAACAAGCACGTATTAGCAAAGTGCTTATAGAATTACAAGAATACGACCGTGAGTTATTTAAAATAGCTACCGAGCGTATCGCCATAGATTTAGATGATGGTGTTTTGGTTAACTATAACAAGTTTGGAGAAGTTATAAAACCAGTATCAGGTTTAAATGATAAAAAGACAAAAAAGAAAGTAAGAGAGTTTGATTGGATAGATGTAACTGAGATACAATAATAAAAAGGGGGAATGAAATATATAAAACCAGAAATAATTAGTCTAAAGAACAGCCAAGAGTTTAATGAGAAATGGCTTCAGGCACGTATAGAAGAAGACCCTGGAATATTAGGGCTTGGTGAATTAGATTTTAGAGATACAGAAAAAATGATGGTTGGTGGTGGCCGTTTAGATACTATACTTTATGATCCGGAAGACAAAAAGCGGTACGAAGTTGAAATACAACTTGGAAAGACTGACGAATCACACATAATTCGCACCATTGAATATTGGGATTTAGAACGTAAAAAAAATCCACAATACAATCATTGCGCTGTCATAGTAGCGGAGGATATAACCAGTCGTTTTCTTAATGTAATATCACTTTTTAATGGATTTATTCCTTTGATTGCTATTCAGGTTAAAGCGGTGCGATTTGGCGAGAATATATCCTTATTCTTCACAAAAGTACTTGATGAAGTAACATTCGAATTATTGGATGAGGATATTATTGCTGAGCCTACAGATCGTAATTACTGGGACAAAAAGGCTTCAAAAAACTCGGTAAAACTTGCAGATAAAATACTTGATAATTTAGGGGAGTTAACAAAAGAATATAAATTGAAATTCAACAAATACTATATAGGTCTTGAGAAAGATAATATGGCAAATAATTTTATTTCGTTTATACCAAGAAAGAATGTTGTCATACTCAATATAAAACTTGAGAAAGTTGAGGATATAGATGAATTGTTAGAAAATGTGGACTTCGACACCCTTTCCTATGATAAGCAATGGAAATATTACAGGCTAAGATTAAATGCTAATGATATTTCAAATAATATGGATTTGATTAAAAAATTAGTAGAAAGAGCTAAGGCCGAATATCATAATTAAAGGACTTTACTAATGGGTTTAGAAGTACTATTTAATAAAACTGAAAATTTACACGAAAATGTGCAGTTTAATCGTATTGTAAAACGATTGATTCCATTTTTTGAAGAGCAAGGTTGGGATGGATTATTAATAGGGAATCCTTCAAACGATGATTATCCTAGATTTAGAGCAGATGCAATTTTACTTTACACAAATGGTATTATTATAATAGACTTTAAAGATTATGCTGGGGAAATATTAATGCCGTTAAATGATGAAGATTTTGGAAAAAAATCTTGGTTTATCAATGTAGAAGATGGTAATAAAATAAAGATTGAAGCTGGCAATAATCATACAAACCCATACCGACAGCTTAACTCATATCGTGGTGTAATGAAATCTATCATAGAAGATGATTCATTGATGCGTTATGTTATAAACAAAGGGCGCATTTGTGCTCTTAATATTTTTTCTGGACCCATAACGCTAAATCGTAAAACATCAAGAAAAGTTCCATATTACCAACTAGTTCAAGAAATAGATTTACATACTTTTCTAGACGCCTTTCCTAGTGATAATAAGTACGAGGAAGCTATTGCTAATAGGTTTAAGTCTTTATTCCCTTCTGATGAATGGAAAGGAGATTTAACGATACAATTAGATAGTCCTATTAAAACAGTTCAACAGACTTACAATTATATTGATCAAAATATTCAGCCAATATTAAAAGAGTTTTTTACTACGGAAGGTTCAGGAATTTTAGTTCTTGAATCAATGAGTTCTAAATTAAGAGGCCAATGGTTACAAAATGTAAATACTTTTGCTTTAGACCAAGAAGTTCCCGAAACAGATTTATGGTGTCACTCTTCGAGAATTGCCCGTAAATTACAACGTAGTACGGGATTTGATATTGCTAGTTTATACACCGTTATTTATGGAGGAAAGGGCAAAACTGAAATACCATCAGATGATGAAGAAAATGGAGATGAAGAAACCGTATCTCAAGAACAGATTGGTATAAAAAGCGATAGAGATATCGATGATGCCGCAGTGATTATTATTCCAGAATCACATCTTGTATCTAGAAGTTTACATCAATCAGACTTACTTCGGTTTGGTTCGGGCAGATTACTAGAAGATTTGTTTCACTTTTTAAAACTGAAATCAAATAATAGGAAGTTAGTTTTAATAGGAGATCCATATATGCTTTCTTATGGCAAAAATGAAGATTCTGCATTGAATATTGAGACATTAAATGAATTATTCCCAGATGGAAATATTTTGCATTTTAGACACGAATACAAGGTTCAAGAAAATGATAATAAGCTCTTAAAACTAAGAAGGTCAATTGCTGGCTCTATAGATCATTCTATTTTTAATTATTTAAAATTCAACTACGATCAATCTGTTATTTTAACCGAGCACGAGCAAGCGACAGCGCATTTACAAGAATGGTTTAGCGGGCCAATAGAAAATGAGCCTAAAGATGCCGTATTGTTATATTCAAAAAAAGAAGTAAGAACCACAAACAAGTGGATTAAAAATAATGTACTAAAAAACGGGACAAGTCTTGCCGCGGGCGACTTACTTCTATTAAATAACAATATTAATATTCCTGATCAAACAGGGTTTGGGACACCTACAAAAATTGTCAATGGCAGCTATTTTGTAGTGCAAGAAGTTTTACAAGTGGACAATGAAGATGTTATAACTAAAAGAGATGGGCTTATTGCAAGATTAAGGTATAGACATCTTGAAGTTAAATTGCTCGCAAATAATGCTATCCCAAACTTTAAACTAATTATTCTAGAAAACTATTTTGATGGTGTAGAAGATTTAACACGAGAAGAATTGAAAGCTGTTAAGATTTTTACATCCCAAAAACTAGCTAAACTTAAAAAGCAAAACCCTTTTGAAGAGAGCTCAGATTATCAAAACCTTGTATCTGACAAAGAATTTATTGAGTTTCAATTAAAAATTGAAAACTGGCAAAAAGCCAAACAGAATAATGAAAAGGTTTTAAAAAAGGATTTGAAAGAATTTGAAGTTGGTCGTAACAAGATTGAAAGATCTTATAAAAGTAATTACACTTCTCAATTACTGTTTCAATTGCGCAAAATGGATCCCTATATTAATGCCGGTCTTGTAAATTATGGATGGGCAATTACGGTGCATAAATCAGTTGGCTCTAAATTTGAAAATGTGCTTTTTAAAGCGCTACAGTTAGAAGATTCAGGTATTACCAATGAAAGTTATTTTAGATGGCTGTACTCAGGATTAACTGCATCTTGGAAAACGATTCACGTATTAAATCCACAAGCAATAGATCCGTTCATCAATTGTCATTTTACTGATGAAGTTGAGATTACTGATGAAGTTAGTCTTAATATCAATACTCAAATGCTAAGCTATGACAATGAAGTTACCTTGGATGAATTATCAGGGTGCTTTCCGGATAGCTTAAAGCACAATACAGCAATTTTTATTGGGAAATTATATGTAGAACTCAGTGATTTTAAAATAGATTCTGTTAGAAAATATTCTGATTATTTGAGTAAAGTTGTATTTGTGTCTAAGAATGGAAACAACGTAATAGTTGCGATTAATAATCGTGGAAACGAAGAAATATCGTCTGTGCGAATTGAAGGAAATGATGCTGAGGATGGTTTAGTTCAGAAAGCTATAGATAAAATCTACGAACTACAGTCACAAAGTTCTTTTCCAACAGATTACCGAGGGGATATTTACAACCAATGGAAAGCGCAATTGGTTTCTGAAGAAATTACGCTACATCTTTTAGAATGTCACAGTAATGAGGATAGACTTGCTGTAGTGGATGCAGATGATATTGTAAAATTTAATCTAAGATATACAACAGGAGAAAGAAACGGTGGGTTTTTTATATCACTAGAGATAAAGGAGAAATCAAATCAAGCATTAGTTGAAGCTGTAAAAAAATTGCTGGATGAAAAGTAAAAGAGAGTTTCAAGATGAAGCAAAACAATTGCTAGAAAACGATCCAAGTAAATCTTTGGACGTATGTCTTGAGATGCATACCAACTATCCAAGTGAGTTTAATAATTATGATGCTGTAAACCTATTGCAAGCTGCAAGAGCTTCTAAAAGAGTAGACATTAATAACCTCCCTGAGATTATAGAAAATTTCAAGGATTATGAAATTGTATCAAGTTTATGCGGTTGGTATGTGTTTGATAATTTTATAAAACACAAAACGCCTCAGGTTATTTTAAATAGTGAAAACTTAATAAATAGTTATTTAAAAATTATAAAGCAAAAAGATATAAGCATTGATGATAAGTATCCGTGTCCTTTTTCCATCATTCTTTTTAATTTAATGGAGGCTCACTCCAATAATCTCTTCAATGCCAATAAAATCTATGAATATTGCAAGAAAATAAATCCTGAGTACCTTTCAAAAAAGACATCTGAATTTGAAGACAAAGAGGGAAAGACGAAAGAAAACCCTTCCGATTTAGAAACATATTATCAATACTACACTAAAGCTTGTGATAAATTAAATAAAAATAATGAAGCCATTGATGCTTGTGAGCAAGGACTAAAAGTAATTATTGACTATCACTATGATAATGATCTTTGGTTTCAAATGAGAATTGCTAGAGCTTACAGAAATTTAAAAGATTACGACACAAGTGAAAAAAAGTATTTAGAGATTATCAATTCAAGAGCTGGTAGTACCAAATATTTTTTATTTAAAGAATACTCTGAATTGCTATATGAACAAGAACGTTATGAGGAGAGCTGGACTCAATCTTTGCGTTCGGGAATTCAATTATATGATGTACAATTTAGTGCAGGCATACTTCTTCATCAATCCAGATTGCTTGCCAGATTAGATCGAATAGATGAAGCAAAGAAATTTGCAGAGATAATATTTTTAGGGGTTAAAGAAAATTTATGGAATAACTCTACGGATTATCAAAAGTTAATTAATTACTTCAAAATTGAAGAGGTTAAGGGAAATGCCGAAAAGTTCTTTAAAGAATTGTACAAGACGTTCAAGGATGAACTTTATTCTGATTCAAAAATTATTCAAGGCGAGATTGTATTTATACATCCTAGAGGAAAGTTTGGGAAAATTAGATACTCAAATAATGCGAGCATTAATTTCTCAAAAAACTCATTTAATAATAGGGTTAGAAATCTAGACAAATTTGCTGGTGCAAAAGTTTCCTTTGTAATTGATTACGATTACAAAAGTGAACAGATTGCAGAAAATATAAAAATAGATAGTTTGAAAGTCCCAGAAGTATTAGTTGGGGAAACTTTTAAAGGGAAAATCCGGAATATTGTTGATTTTGGATTATTCATAGATATGGAAAATGGTAAAACTGGATTAGCACATCAATCAACTTTACCAAAGAATTTCAAAGAAATTTACAAAGTAGGTAATACTGTGAAAGTACTTATTGATAAAGAAACCGAAAAAGGTTTTAGCTTAAAGTTAACGGAATAGGAATATGAGTATTAAAATACAAGAAGCGTTAGAAAAAAAGTTCCAAGATCACGATGTGATTTTTTGGTACGATGAGCGTAATGAATTAAAAGAAAGCTTTGATGACCTAGATTTAAAGGGTGTTGAAAAATGCCATATACAGGGTAATGAATTTGAAATAAAGTATAAGATTACATCGAATACCACTAAGATTAAATTTTTAGTGTATAGCAATACCCCTAAACCTAAACCCAATGAAAATTGGTTATTAGATTTAGAACTGGCATATCATATTTTCCACACCGACCAAGAAGCTATTATTCTTCAAGATTTAGGTTTAGAGTTTAGTTTTAAAGAATTAGTTGGGGAACATATTCAATTCTTTAAGTCAAAAGATCGCGTTGACAAATTAAAAGAATTATTAGGTAAAGGCGACTCTCACAGAGACATTCGCTACAAAATGGTGGCAGTAACCCTAAATACTGATTACGTTAATCTTAACACCTTTATTCACGCACACGGAACAGCCTTTGCTAATGGTAATGAAAAGCTGCAAAGAGATTTAGAACGGTATGAACTATCAGATTTTTACTGGAATCAAATTCTAAATAAGTTTAAATACACAAGTAAAACGCCATCGATCTATGATTTTCTTGTAGAGGCATTTACAGATAATTTTAATGCTACCGCTAGCCCTAAACTTTCTAAAGAAACTAGACTCTTATTAGCCCTTTGGAAAGATACCATTACCTACCGAGAAGGGTTTGATAAAATTTCTTTGCAAATAGCAAGCGACCTGCAAATTGAAAGTATTCTCAATACGTTGCCTTTAGAAAAAGCGGTAAACGATGAATTATTTAAACTCACAGACAAAAAAATAATTCACGATCTCGTTCAGCGTTTAATTACAAATGAAATTTCAAATGAGTCTTTACAAAATATTGTAAAACAAAGGGAACATACGTTTTGGTATAACCCGCATTTTGTGGCATTTTACGAAAGTGTATCTTTTGCTTCACAACTGCAATATCAGATTCAAAAACTTAAAGTAGAATTTAAGTCTGTTGAAAACGGTTTAGAGCAATACACGACGTCGCTTTATGAAATTGATTATCTATATAGAAAGTTTATTCTAAACTACCGAAGATCCAATCAAGATAACATACTTACCGGTTTGGCTCAAAAAGTAGAAAAATTATATACCAATGACTGGTTACTTCATTACAATGATAAATGGCAATCTATTATTGATGATTTAGAAAACTGGCCAGTAGCCAAAAACTATAGTCAAAGACAATTTTTCAAAAACCACATCCAACCTTTTGTTGAAAAAAAGCAACGTGTGTTTGTCATAATATCTGATGCATTACGATTTGAGTGTGGTGTTGAGTTAAATAAAAGATTAACTCAAGAGAATAGATATGATAGTGAAATTGAAGGTGCGTTAGCGTCATTACCATCCTATACACAATTAGGGATGGCTTCTTTGTTGCCTCATAAAGAACTATCAATAAAAGAAGGAACAGACCAAATTTTAGTAGATGGGATGCCATCTATGGGTATTGCATCTCGCTCAAAAATTCTAACAGAAAATTCTGAAGCACGAGCAACAGCAATTTTAGCTGAAGATTTTATGAAGTTTAGTGCCAATACAACAGGTAGGGACTTTGTAAAACAATATGATGTTATTTACATCTACCATAACAATATAGATGATACTGGTGATGACACAACCTCGCAAGACAAAGTATTTGATGCGGTAGAAAGCGAGCTAAACTTCTTTATGGACTTATTAAAGAAGATTTCCAATATGAATGGTAATAATATGATTATCACTTCAGATCACGGGTTTTTATATCAATATGAAACATTAGAAGAAAGCGATTTTACAACGGCTGATATAAAAGGTGTAGTTGATAAGCATAATAGAAGGTTTGTACTTGGAACTGACATAACTGGGAATGATGCAGTAAAGTCTTTTACGCACGAGCAACTCGGACTAAAAAGTACCGGTAATGCATTAATTCCAAAATCGGTAAATAGATTACGAGTTAAAGGTTCTGGATCTAAATTTATTCACGGTGGTGCATCGTTACAAGAAATTATAATACCCGTAGTAAAAGTGAATAAAAAGCGTCAAGATACTACAGCTCAGGTAGAAATAGATATTATAAAATCTACCGACAAGATAACTACAAACTTGCTCGCGGTTTCATTTATTCAAACAGAGCAGGTAGATGACACTATGTTGGAAAGAAAAATTAAAGCATCCATTCAAGCAGAGGATGGCACGTTGTTAAGTGATCAGTTTATCTACACCTTCGATATTAAAGAAGAAAATCAACGTCAGCGAGAAGTTAAGAACAGATTCCAATTAACCGCTCAAGCAAGCGGTAAATATAAAAATCAACGCGTAAAACTGGTATTAGAAGAACCAATGGATCGCGCTAACAAATGGAGAACTTACAAAGAGTATTACTATACCCTCAATATTTCTTTTACTAACGACTTTGATGAATTTTAAAACCTATGAACGCACTAAATGTAAAAATAAACGAGCACTTTGCAGGTAAGGTAGTTCGTAAGGATTTAACCAAATTAGTAAAAGGTAATGCTATAGTTCCTACCTATGTCCTTGAATATTTATTAGGGCAATACTGCGCTACAGATGACGAAGCAACAATTAATGAAGGTGTAGAAACGGTTAAAAACATTATTGCCAAACATTTTGTGCATCGAGACGAGTCTCAAATAATAAAATCTACAATTAGAGAAAAAGGTTCTCATAGAATTATAGATAAAGTAGCGGTTCAGCTTAATGACAGACAAGATAGATATGAAGCTTCATTTGCTAATCTAGGTTTAAACCGTGTTCCAATTTCAGATGCACTTATCACAGAGCATCAAAAACTACTATCTAGTGGTGTTTGGTGCATTTTAACTTTGGCTTACGTTCCTTCCGAGGAAAGGGATCATATTCCTTGGATGGTAGAAAGTTTAAAACCTATTCAAGTTTCTAATGTAGATATTGAAGAATATAAAAACGTTCGGAAACATTTTGGCAAGGAAGAATGGATGGATGTTTTATTACAATCAATTGGACTTAATCCAGAAGAATTTACATTTCGTTCAAAACTGCTGCAACTAACCAGACTTGTTCCATTTGTAGAGAACAACTATAACTTAATTGAACTAGGTCCAAAAGGAACAGGAAAGTCGCATATTTATTCTGAAATGTCGCCACACGGTATTTTAATTTCTGGTGGAGAAGTATCAAAAGCGAAACTATTTGTAAATAATAGTTCAGGTGATATAGGGTTAGTTGGGTATTGGGATGTTGTTGCCTATGATGAATTTGCAGGTAAAACAAAGCGTGTAGACCGTGGCTTAGTGGATATAATGAAAAATTATATGGCTAATAAATCCTTTTCAAGAGGAACTCAAGTCTATGGTGCTTCTGCTTCAATGGTATTCGTTGGAAACACAGACCATTCAGTAAAATATATGATGAAACATAGCGATCTTTTTGAGGCCTTGCCTAAGGATTATTATGACACAGCTTTCCTTGACCGTATGCACGGATATCTTCCAGGGTGGGAAGTTCAGAAACTACGAAATGAAATGTTTACTTCGCAATACGGTTTTATTGTTGATTACCTTGCTGAAGTATTAAAGAACCTAAGGAAAGAAGATAGAACGCACGATTATACAAAATACTTTGAATTATCGAGCACAATTACTACCCGAGACAAAACATCAATTGCCAAAACATTCGCTGGTCTAATTAAAATAATCTACCCAGATAATGATTTCACTGAAACTGATGCGAAAGAAATTTTAGATTTCGCTATTGAAAACAGAAAGCGTGTTAAAGATCAACTTCGTAAAATGGATGAAACCTTCGAAGAAGTAGATTTTAGTTACGTTAGTAAATCAACAGGAGAACATTTTCCTATCTTGACACTAGAAGAGATTGAAAATGAAGTAAAACTACCTTCTCAACAACAAGATGAGATTGTTCTTAACGAAGAAACTAAGAAAATTGAGGGATTTAAGTTGATATTAGAACCAGGTCAAAAAATAATTAGAGATAATCAATCTGGTATTTCCTATGATAATTTGTTTGGAGCTTATTTATTAAATGCCACTGATTTTAATATCACAGACCCATACATTAGGCTTCCCTATCAGTTGCGCAACTTTATGGAACTGGCAAAACTGATTAGCGAAAAGAAAGATCCCGACACAGAAGTTAAACTGCACTTAGTAACTAGTAATAATGAAGATTTTATAGAAAATGCGAAAGATGCATTTGAACAAATGCGCTATTCGTTGGAATCAATGGGTATCCTATTTTCCTATGAGTTTGACGATTTTATTCACGACAGATCTATTGAAATGAATAACGGATGGAAAGTGATTTTAGGGAGAGGACTAGATATTTGGCAAAAAACTGGCGGTTGGTATGATATCAATGAATACATCCAAGAAAGAAGAGTATGTAAGGCTTGTGAAGTGACTTTTGTAAAGGTTGGTTCTTAGACATCTTTTAAGATAGATAAATTGCGTTTTCCCTTTTATGAAGAAGTTAGCTCTAAAAGCCATAAAGACCTTGATAAACTGATAAGCTAAAACAACTATTAATTTATGTATTTATCCAACCTTTTCATCCAAAATTTCCGTGGAATCAAAGAAATGAAACTCAATTTCAATCGAAGTATTAATATACTAATCGGAGAAAACGGAAGTAACAAATCAGCAGTAATTGATGCTATAAGATTACTTTATAATATGGGCGAACCTATCCGAGATATTTCTGTTGGATTCGCTGATTTTCACGAAAGTGTAGAGAAAGATGCTGAAGGCAAACTTACTATAAAAAAGGAAGAGAAGATTACTATCGCCTTTTGTTTTAGAGGCTTGTCCGCTTCTCAAAAAGGTGCATTGTATGAGTATATGGTTATAGACCCAGATGACGATACAAATGAATACGCAAAGGTAACTTTGACCTATGAAAATAAAGGCGGTAAATATCCGATTTCATCCTTCTTTACTGGTAACGTAGAAGGACAAAAAGCAGACTATAACACTTTTACAATTTTTCAACACTATTATTTGAGTGGTTTGCGAGATAGCACGAGGGATTTATTGACCAATCGAGGTAATGTTTTAGGTCGTGTTATAAAAAGAAGGGTCGAGAAAAACGAGTCCGAAGAAATTATCGAAGGTATTATGAGAAAAGCCAACGATGAGCTTTTAGCGCAGTCTGAAGTTTCTGAAACTCGTGATGGTGTAAATGATAATCTTTCTAGAATCTATCAGCGATTTAAAGACAATCAGATTGGACTTCAAATTGAGCAATCCAAAACCGAATATATCGTAAACGCCATCAAACCTTTTTTACCTCATAATCGGGATAGTTTGGCGGGGGATGGGTTTTCACTTTGGCAAAATAGTCTAGGCCAAAATAACCTTATTTATATCGCTACCGTACTTGGGGATATAAAGGACCAAATTGAAGAAACTAAAATTCCACATTTTGCTTTGCTTATTGAAGAACCAGAAGCACACCTTCATCCACAGCTTCAATTAAGTTTGTATAGTTTTTTACGAGATTCCAGTACTTCTAAAAATAGCCAATTATTTATAACTACCCATTCGCCCACATTAACATCAAAAGTGCCTTTAAAAAACTTAATCTTATTGGATGGCAAGGCATTTCGATTAAACGAGCAATTTCAAAATAGGGTTGTGGAAGAAATTATTGAAGATACTGTCAAAGCTAAAAAATTGGCGGATGCAAATTTTAAATTTAGAAAAAATCAATTGGAAAGGTATATCGATGTTACCAAATCCCAATTGTTATTTGCCAAATCTGTTCTTTTCGTAGAAGGCATTTCGGAAGAACTTTTAATTTCAGCTTTTACAGCAGTTAAAAAATACCGGTTAGAAGATTACAGAATTGAACTTGTTAATATTGGTGGCACAAGTTTTTATCCGTTTATCCACTTATTTAATTCAAATCAACCAGACAAATCAATTGATAAACCTGTTTCAATTTTAACGGACAACGATAAGTTTCCTGCCTCAAAGAGAAAAGAATTTTCATTTGATAACCTTCTTGTTGAGGATTATAAAAAACTTAATGAACTGGATGCTGCTATTCAAGATGCGGAAGTCTCCTCCAGAATTCCAAACATTACTTCAGCCATCAATGAAAAAGAAACTATCAAAATTTTCTTTGCCGAAAAGACACTCGAATATGAATTAGCACTTGCTAATATCGCCAATACAAAAGAGGGTATCGAAAATAATTTTCTCTTTAAATACATCAAGAAGAAAAGGCCTGAGAAAGCGGAAGCTATTTTAAACTATATTGATGCTGTGATTGCTGAAGAACTAACTGATGATCAGCAAAGGAAAACAGCTATTCTACTTTGGAAATCATTTCCAGCTAAAGCTGCTTTCTCGCAGAATTTATCTCTCTACATTCTCAAAAATTTAAAACGCGCCCAGAAGGAATTTATAATTCCAAAATACATTCGCAAAAGTCTAAATCATTTGAAGGGTACGGAATGAAGTTAGATATTACAGAAGAATTACAAGATTATTTAGATGCCAAGGGCAGAGTGGTCTTAAATGCCTGTCCTGGCGGTGGTAAAACAACTGCGATTTCGCAAAAAATAATCAATCTTGAAAAAGAATATAAAAGTAAGTATGGTAATCATTCCGGAATTGCTTGTCTTTCCTTTACTAATGCTGCCAAAGATGAAATTAATCTAACATATAACGAACTTAGTGGTCAAACCTTACATTATCCGCATCTGGTAAGTACTATTGATAGTTTTATCAATACTTACATTACTTTACCCTTCTACTATCTCTTGGAAAGAAATTTTGCCAGGCCACAAATTCTGGAAAACAACAAAAGCTTAGATTCATTTTGGAAAACAAAATACAAAAACCACAGTGGTCAGTTGGTCGATGGTCTCAGAAATCCTATGAATTCCTTTAAAGCAAAGACCAACAGAAGTGTCTATTATCAATACTTACCATCAGAAATAAGATTAGAACCGGATGGAAGCTATTCCGTTAAAGGTAACTCCCCGTCAGCTGACAAAGTTGATATAGCCGTTTTTAAAAAGTATTGCGAATATATCAAGAAATGGCAATTTGAAAAAGGCCTCATAACTACCAATGATTCAGCCTTCATTGCCTTAAGACTACTCAAGAAAAATCCAAATATCTGTAAATGGTTGGCAAACAGGTTTCCGCACATCATTGTTGATGAGGCGCAGGATAATTCCTTAATGCAGCATCAAATTTTTGAAGAATTAAATAGTCAAGGATTAAAAAATATCGAATTCATTGGCGACCCTTATCAAAGCCTTTATGAATTTAGAGATGCCAACCCACAATTATTTCTCGATAAATACAATAGTGAAGATTACATAAGTTTATCCTTATCAAGCAATAGAAGGTCGCCACAGCGCATTATAGATTGCTTCTCATTATTAAGACCTATCGCTGAGCGGACAATAAGAAGCGCGTGTATAAAAGATTTAAAAGAGCCTTTATTTGTATACAGATATAAGGAAGATGAAAGAGGCGGTATAATAAATCATTTTGAACAGTATTGTAATGAAAAAGATTATAAAATACTTAAGGTGGTTGTACGTGGAAATAGCGTAAGAAACAAAATGCTTGGTAGAGATGCTCAACAGAAGCCTTGGCATAATCCATTTGCTTACGAACTCATTGCTGCAAAAATAGAATATGATGACAAGAACTTAAGAGATGCTATCAACATCGCCAGAAACGTAGTAATTCGTTTGGAAAACCAAGACCTCTCTTTCTCTGAATTTGGCCATTTGAGAGCTAAACTAAAAACAGATTTTTTATTTAATGCGCGTATTATCAAATTTGTAGAAGGACTTCCTGAGATGTCCCATACTGTGGAAGACTGGTCGAATTTATGTCCTATATATATCAAGAAAACATTAAAACTCGATTTTGATATAAATTTTGGCTTAAAGAAAACATCAAAATTCTTTGCTAAAGCTACACGCACGGAACCAGTTTCAGACCATTTCAATCGGGTGGATATAGAAAAGAAGAGCTCGCTTACCACAGTTCATAAAGTAAAGGGGAAAACATTAGATGCTATTCTCATCTTTTTTGACGAAAGAAATCACGCTAGTAATATTAACTTTAGAGATTTAGAACCTGATAATGATGGTTTTATTAAAGAAAAGAAGCGCATAATCTACGTCGCTATGTCAAGACCTAAACACTTACTGGCTATGGCATTTCCAGAAAAAATTACTGAAGCCCAGTTGAAAAAAAAGTTTGGAGATGATATTTCAGTCATAAAGCTTGAATGAAATTTCCTAGTATTTCAATTAAATATCAATCGCACCTCATCATATATCCGTTCAAAGTTAGCCAATAAATCTGCCTTAGAAAACTCCTTAAGGTTTTCTGGATGCTCCCGTTCAATTCGTTGCAATTTAAACTGCACCTTCCTATCCTTTCCATCTGCATAGGTAATGAACTCGCCCTGTTTCAATCTAAAGAACACATCTGCCCTAATTTTCGGGATTTCCTTTTCACCCGTTGTAATACGTGTGTCAAAATCGAGATTATACCCACGGCTAATACTTTTTGTTGGGTCTTTTATGATTTCAAAAAAGCGTTCGTAATATTTTGCTGTGTCCGGGTCATTGACCTTCCCAAAGAACTGGTAAGATAGGTTGCTCAAAATGGCTTTGCTTGCCTTATCGCCATACATCATATCATTTTGAATCTTGTCCTGCATCACGTAAATGGTCGAGATGTTATAACTACGTAGCGTTGCCGGAATACGGTGCATATTCAAAAGTCGTATTGTAGGTGCTTCTTCCATTAACAGAAATGATGGTTTTGAATTCCGTACGCTCATTTGCTTGGTAATAGTGTGAATAATTGTAGCGATGACAGGCGAATACGAAGTCTCAAATTTCGGATTATTGACAATCGAAATCACACAAGGATTTTTAGGATTATTGATATTGAGTGGCACTTCATCTGCGGATAATGCCATAAATATTCGTTGTGTACTGATTCGTTTCAGCGCATTGGCCAAGGTGCTTTTTACACCTGCTGTCTGTCTTTCGGAATCCTTACCACTTATAAATGCATCTGCCATTGCTCTTGATGTGGTATTGGTTTCCAAGAACTGGATAAGGCTGTCCGTGTCCAGATATTGATAAATAGCGATTAGATGTGGTAACGTACAGAATTTAGGATATGTGGTTTTTAATTTCCAAATCAAACCACCTATCAATCCTTCAGCTGCATCGTTAAAAAATTTAGTTGTTCCGGTTG
>Ga0307486_1001377_pt1 | contig 18847 bp, 20 predicted proteins | sample CBIW02metaG_FD_203663 | JGI IMG/M metagenome (GOLD analysis project Ga0307486, IMG submission 203663) | Sea-ice brine microbial communities from Beaufort Sea near Barrow, Alaska, United States - CBIW 0.2 | ecosystem: Environmental > Aquatic > Marine > Coastal | place: USA: Alaska | collected...
TTCAGCAGTGTTCGTTGCTCTTTGAGCGTGCGGTACAGCGGCTGTGGTCGGTCTGCTTTGGGTTTGCTTTCGGCACGACGAGACTGGCGTTTCTGCCGCTGCAGAAGCAGTTCGCGCACCTGTTCGGGTTCCAGAATGCCCGGCAATCCAATGAAGTCGAGTTCTTCGTCGCTACCGGTCTCTGCCGCAAATCCAAATTCGTTGCCGTCGAAGAGCACCCGGTCAAAGTTCGCATCTGACTCAATCGCTTCCCAAATGAACTCGTCAACAAGCTCGTCGCTCGTTTTCTCTTCACGGTTTTCGCTGTCAAGAAGGCTGTCGTCGAGCAGTTCATCTTTTGCACTGTCACGATCGAGCGCGTGGTCGCGTTCTTGCTCTAGTTTCTCTGCGAGAAGCATCAGTGATGGCACGCTGGGCAAGAAAATTGAGGCGGTCTCTCCGCGACGGCGTACGCGCACAAAACGTCCAACAGCCTGCGCAAAATAGAGAGGCGTAGACGCTGACGTCGCGTATACACCGACGGCGAGCCGTGGAACATCGACGCCCTCGGATACCATGCGCACGGCAACCATCCACCGACTGTCGCTCTCCGCGAACTTCTCGATTCTCGCGGAGGACGCTTTCTCATCAGAGAGCACGATCGTTGCCGTCTCCCCCGTGATCTCTTTAATGAGCCCGGCATAGGCGCGGGCAGCGATCTGGTCGGTGGCAATGACGAGTCCGCCAGCATCCGGGATGGAGTGCCTCACTTCGCTGAGACGGCGGTCGGCTGCTCGAAGCACGGCCGGCATCCATTCGCCCTTGGGGTCGAGAGCGGTGCGCCACGCTTGGGTGGTGACATCTTTAGTGTCACCTTCGCCGAGGCGCGCTTCCATTTCGTCGCCCATCCGGGTGCGCCAACGCATTTTGCCTGCGTAGGCCATGAACATCACCGGGCGCACCACTCCATCGCCGAGAGCTCGGCCGTAACCGTAGCTGTAGTCGGTCACCGAAGTGCGGATGCCCGTGCCGTCGGGTGCGTAGGTGACGAAGGGAATGGGGGCGGTGTCACTGCGGAAGGGCGTTCCGGTGAGGGAGAGCCGACGGGTTGCTCGGCCAAATGCTTGGTGAATCGCGTCACCCCAGCTGAGCGCATCACCACCGTGGTGCACCTCGTCAAGGATCACGAGGGTGCGTGCCGAATCGGTGATCTCCTGATGTATGGATGCTTTCATCGCGACCTGTGCATATGTGACGGCAAGACCGTTGAATCGACGCCCGCCCCAGGCGTCACCGTTGGAGAACCCAGGATTGAGGCGCAAGCCAACGCGGTCGGCGGCATCGGCCCATTGACGTTTGAGGTGATCGGTGGGTGCGACGACGGTGACGCGGTCGATGACACGTCGTGCAATTAGCTCTACGGCAAGACGCAGCGCGAAAGTGGTTTTTCCTGCACCGGGGGTTGCCGCTGCGAGAAAGTCTCGCGGCTCACGCTCGAAGTACAGATCAAGGGCTTCTGCCTGCCAGGCTCGCAGCTTAGATGCCGTGCCCCTGGCGGCTCGTTCAGGATATGACGGTGAGAGATGTTCCGCCGCAAACGTGCCCACGGTTGGGCCAGGCAATGGAGTGCTCACTTGATAAGACTTTACCGTTTCTCACTGACATCGATGGCCGCCTGTGCAGAGTTTCGCTGCTGGTGGGCGCTAATCGCGTTGGCCGAGTCTCGGACGCTCCGAGCGTTCGGCACCCAAGAGCCGGGCGGGGCCAAGTGCTCCGCGCCCGAAACGTGCTGATGCGGCCTCCATCGCCTCTTCTGCATCTCGCCAGCCATCGGTGGTGTCCCACAGACTCACCATCGTGCCGCCGGGTTCCACCAGTTGTTCACCGCGGACTCCCACAAGGCGCACCGGGCGTTCCTCGGCCGCAAACTCCGCGTAGATGCCGCGAACAGTTTCGTACAGGGTGCGGCCCAGGTCGGTTGGCTCAGGAAGCGTGCGCGAACGAGTCACTGTGCTGAAATCTTCGAACCGCAATTTCAGAACTACCGTGCGCGCAACCATCCCGGAGGAACGCAGCCGGATAGCGACCTTTCCCGACAGCCTCAATAGTTCGCGGCGAATCTCATCGGCATCGAGCACGTCATATTCAAACGTCGTCTCATGTCCCATGCTCTTTTCCGCCGGCCGCTCCTCGACCTCACGCTGATCATTCCCCCATGCCAGATTGTGGAGCTTTACTGCGCTCGACTCCCCCACCGCGCGAGTCAATGACACGCGATCGGCATGGGCAATATCGGCGATGGTCGTGAACCCTCGCTGCTGAAGAATCTCCGCGGTCTTGCCACCGACACCCCACAACGCAGAAATAGGCAATGGATGCAGAAACTCAGTGGTCTTGTGTGCAGGTATCACCAATAACCCATCTGGCTTGGACAATCCCGACGCAACCTTGGCTACATATTTGGATGCCGCAGCACCGACCGAGCAGACGAGGCCAGTCTCAGCGAGCACCCGCGCGCGCAGCAGGGAAGCGACCTGCCTCGGTGAGCCATAAATAGCGCGGGCACCAGCGACATCCAGAAATGCCTCATCGATGCCCAAGCGCTCCACCTTGGGTGTGAGCTCATCGCAAATCTCGAAGACCTTCGCCGAGAAGTACTGATAACGCTCGAAGTGCGGTTCGAGCACGATAGCTCTGGGGCAACGACGAAGCGCGAGTGCCATCGGCATGGCGGAGTTCACGCCATACTTGCGTGCTTCATACGTTGCGGCCGTCACTACCGAGCGCGTTGAGTTGTGGCCGACGACTACGGGCTTTCCGATAAGCTCTGGATGATCGAGCAGTTCGACTGAGGCGAAGAAGGCATCCATGTCTACATGCAGGATGGTCGCGGTGCTGTCATCAACGTCTAGGGCGGAAACGTGCCGCGTCAGTCCGTCTTGCTTGCCCATGTGACTATTGTCTCAGGAACCTCCGACTGTGCGCGGCCCGTTGTGTCGTGAACGAGTTAGCGACGTGAGCCGCGTGTGACGAGTCCGTAGATGAACAGAACGAGGACCGAGCCAGCAATTGCTACCAGCCACGTCTCGATGGAGAAGAAGTCTTCGATGCCTACCCCAAAGACCCTGCCCCCAATAAAGCCACCAACAAGTGCTCCGACGACACCGAGGATCAGTGTTGCGATCCAGCCGCCAGCTTGGCGCCCGGGCAGAATGGCCTTAGCGATAGCCCCGGCAATTAGTCCGAGAAGAATCCAACCGATGATTGTCATTGTGTGTTCTCCAAACGGTGGTTGAGTGGTCTTCCGTGTGAAGACCTGAATAAACTTAATATGCATCCCAACTGGGGGTCAAGCCAAATATTTTTCTCACAGAGATTACTCGGGTAGCACCTACATCGAATTTGGGGCAGGCTGGAGCAATGCAAGAACTACATCCGTGGACCCGATATGTGGCGATTGGTGACTCATTTACCGAAGGAATCGGTGACCCTGAACCTGACTCTCCTGGCGGCAATCGAGGCTGGGCTGACCGAGTCGCCGAGGTACTTGGCCACAACAAGGACGACTTCTCGTACGCGAACCTTGCGATCCGCGGGCGCTTATTGAACCAGGTGCACGCCGAACAGCGTGACGCAGCGCTGGAACTCAAGCCTGATCTCATCAGTGTCTCTGCGGGAGGCAACGACATCATCCGCCCCGGTTCAGACCCCGATGAGGTCGCTCACCGCGTTGAGGCGCTCGTTGCGGGCCTGAGTCACGTCGGCGCTACTGTCGTGCTCTTTACGGGCCCCGATATCGGAATGACGCCCGTACTGAATCGTATGCGCGGCAAGGTAGCAATTTATAACGAGAACCTCCGTGCCATTGCGCAGCGGCACGACGCGGTCGTGGCCGACATGTGGGCGTTGCGTGAGCTTGCTGATCGGCGCATGTGGGCGCCAGACCGGCTGCACTTCTCAGCGGTTGGGCATCACACGGTTGCCCGTATGGTGCTTGAGTCGCTCAACGTCTCGAACGACCTTGAACCATTTAAGCCAGAGCCCTTACCGCCTCGGCGGTGGCGTCAAGCCCGTGTCGAAGACATAGGCTGGGCACGCGAACACCTGATGCCGTGGGTGCTACGGCGTATTCGTCATCAGTCTTCGGGCGACAACATCACGCCTAAGCGGCCAGGTTTCTAGAGTTGCAAGCCAAAATGGGCCTCTACCAGCTCGGTAGAGGCCCATTGGGTGTTAGCGCTGGTTGTGCCTTAGCCGGTGTAGCCGGTTCGGCCCGCTGCAGGGCAATCGAATGGGTCACCGTCGGCGCCGAGCCCGACCTCATTGAGGTGGCGGATCACAATTCCGTACGAGGTGATCAGGCCGACCTCGGTGTATTTGATGTCCTTGGTCTTGCAATATTCCTTGACCATCTCTGCGGCACGAGGCAAGTGCGTGCGCGGCATTGTGGGGAACAAGTGGTGCTCGATCTGGTAGTTCAAACCACCCATGAAGTGGTTCATGAAATGACCGCTACGAATATTGCGGCTCGTAAGCACTTGACGACGCAAGTAGTCGACTTTTGAGTCTTTCGGCAAAATCGGCATTCCTTTGTGGTTGGGCGCGAACGATGCCCCCATGTACAGACCAAAGATGCCCATCTGGATCGCAAGGAAAGCGAACGCCATGCCGACAGGCAAGAACGTGAAGACGACCGCGAGGTACCCAATGTTGCGCACCAGTAGCAGCACGATTTCGAGTGCGCGCTTGTCTACTTTCTTCTTGACGTTGAAGACCTCTTGAAACGCGTGCGAGTGAAGGTTGAGGCCCTCAAGTAGCAGTGCGGGGAAGAACAGGTAGCCCTGGCGGTGCGCCATGAACTTGGTGATGCCCGTGAGGCCGACAGCCTTCTCTTTCTGGAAAATAATGAAGTCGGTCTCGATATCAGGATCTTTGTCAATCGTGTTGGGGTTCGCGTGATGACGTGAGTGCTTGTTCATCCACCAGGCGTAGCTGATACCAACCACGAGGTCGGCCATGAGACGCCCTATCGTGTCGTTAAGCTTGCTTGACTCAAACACTTGACGATGAGCGAGCTCATGGGTCAGGAACGCATATTGCGTGAAGATAATGCCCATGACAGGTGCAATAAGCAGCACATACCACGTACCTGCGAGCATCGCGAAACCGAACCATGCTGCGACCATCGCGATAGTAATGACGGCAAAAGTGAGGATGTAAAAGGTTCGGCCGCGGCGCAGGAGGCCAGCTTCGCGCACGGTGCGTAGCAGCGCGGCGAACTCGCTCATCGGACTGCCAACACCACGTGGGCCAGTCTTAATTACACGTGTGGGATCGGTTGAGATGGAACTACTCACGTGACCTCAGAAGTTTCGAATGACTTCTCAGCCATGCTTGATAGGAGCGGGTGCTCAAGATGCACACCACCCTATCCCGAGTGCCTGTGAGCTCAGTGTTTATTCGACTACTAAAACAAAACTTGTGGATGCGTGAGCCGCCACCACGGCCCCGGATCACCAATTTCGTCGCTAAATTCCAACGGAATATCGATGGACTCGGTGCCAACACGTGCGCGAACGAATCCCGCACTCATGCCGACATCGGCTGAGCGCACAGGGGCGACATCCACCGTTAGCTTGATTTCATCGTCTCCCCATACGAGGCGCGTCACCGTGTCGGAGGCTACTGCCGTGGTGTCGTCGCCCCACGGCGTGTCGTATTCCGCGAACCCGTCTCCGGCACTCGCGAGAGTTACCTCTATATAGCCCTCCGTCGCATCCTGTATCAGGGCACGGATTGCTGCTGCGATTGTCGCATGATCAGCCCCTCCGATCACGACGCCAACGAGAGTCTTGGTCTCGTCACCGATTGTGACATCTGTTGAAAAAAGTAGGCAAGCCCAATCGTCATCAAGCGTCCCCGTCTTGATACCGTCTACCCCGTCAACGCCGAGCAGTTGGTTGCGGTTTTTGACTGTTCCGAGCCCCGGAACTTCGGTCGATGGCGTCGACACAATGGCGGCAACGACCGGACTGCTGATTGCGAGCCGAGCAAGTTGCGTAAGGTCCTGCGCGGTACTCCGGTTGGTTTCTTGGATGCCGGATGCCTCGGTCAGCGTCGTATTCTCTAGGCCGTGAGCCGTCAACCACTTTGCTGCCGCCGCGACAAATGCCTCATCAGAGCCGTACGCCCAGCGTGCCAGTGACTGCGCATAGTTGTTCGCTGAGGCCAGCAGAACAACATTCATGACCTCGCGTTGCGACAGCTCCTGGCCATCGAATACTGGCCATACGAGGCCATATTGCGACTGTTGTGTGTAGTAGTAGTCGAGATCCGCCGGCCCGAATGTGATCGTCGGCCCCGCTTCATCCGCTCCCAGCGGCTTCGTATCAAGCACGACGAGGGCGGTGATGACCTTGGTGATCGAGGCAATCGGCAAGGCCTCATCGCTGCCCGCATGCGCGAGCACGCCAGGTCGATCGATGTCAGCGATCGCGGAGGCGCCGTAGCTCGGGAACGTGAGTTCGGGTTTTGCGAGTTCGGGGCTCGCCGGGGCTATGACCGTGGCAGATACCTCGCCGAGCGGTGCAAGTAGCGTCATCGGTAAGTAGAACGCCGTCGCGAGTGCAACTCCGACTGCAGAGAAGACAACAATGCGACGTCGACGAAAGACTTGTCGTTGAATCAGCGGCACCACATAACGCTAACAGTTTGGTGGTGATTGAGCGGCAACGTCAGCGCACGCGAAGGGTGTACATCCCCACCGCACTGGCGGCGGCGACGTTCAGCGAGTCAACTCCGTGCATCATCGGGATCTTTACCACGCTGTCAGCCGCATCAATCGTTTCACGTGACAAACCGTCACCTTCTGTGCCGAGAATCAGCGCAACCCGTTCAGGCGCATTTGCCGCGAACGTGTCGAGATCAATCGAGTCTTCGCTCAGTGCGAGCGCCACGAGATGGAATCCAGCGGCCTTCAGCTGGTGCGCGTCCGCTGGCCAGTTCGCAATTCGAGTCCAGGGAACTTGAAGCACTGTGCCCATACTGACCCTCACGCTGCGGCGGTAGAGCGGATCGGCACAGCGCGGTGTGATGAGCACCGCATCCGCGCCGAGCGCCGCGGCAGAACGGAACACGGCGCCCACATTCGTGTGGTCAACGATGTCTTCAAGGATCACGATACGACGAGCACCATCGACCAACTCTGACACGGAGCGCAACGGTGGCCGGTGCATCGATGCCAAAGCGCCGCGGTGAAGATTGAACCCGGTGAGCTGTTCGAGCAACTGCGGCTCCCCCACGTAGACCGGGGTATCAGCATCGCCGAGCAGTTGCGCGACGTTGTCGAGCCATTGCTCGAGCACGAGAACCGCTCGCGGGATGTGGCCGGCACGCAGAGCGCGAGCAATAACTTTCGACGACTCAGCGATGTACAGTCCACCCGCGGGCTCAGTTCGGCGCCGAAGTGCACCATCGGTGAGATTGGCGAAGTCACTCAACCGCGGATCGGAGAGATTGGTGACCCGTACGACATTCACTATGTGTTCCCAACTGTGCAAATTCGCGGCCAAGACAGTCTCAACTCAGCAATTGTGCTGCTAGCAGTGTCTACGCTGGAGGTGTGCAGACACAAAACGACGGCAACGACATCGACCGTGCTGCAGAGCTACTTAGCGGAAAGCTGATTAGCGTACTCACGGGCGCTGGCATCAGCACCGATTCTGGTATTCCCGATTATCGCGGTCAGGGCGCCGCAGTGCGCAATCCGATGACGTTCCAACAGTTTCAAAGTGCAGCAGATTTTCGCAAGCGCTATTGGGCCGGAAGCCACGTGGGCTGGAAGCGGTTTGCCGCCTCCGACCCCAACGACGGTCATACCGCTCTCGCCGAATTCGAACGCCGAGGGCTTAGCAATGGTGTGATCACTCAGAATGTTGACGGACTGCATTTGCGAGCCGGTTCAAGCCGAGTTGTGGATGTTCACGGCAGCATCGATAGGGCCCGCTGCCTTCGGTGCGGCCAGTATTACGCCCGCACCCCGCTTGCTCAGCGAATATCCGAACTCAACCCGTGGCTCGAAGAATCAGAGTCACACACGCTTAACCCCGATGGCGACGCAGAGATTCACGACGTTGATGCCTTCGTGATTCCGGAGTGCACCGTGTGCGGTGGTGTGTTAAAACCGGATGTCGTCTTCTTTGGCGAGTTTGTGCCCACAAGAAAGTTCCAACTCGCTTCGTCGCTTGTGGATCAGTCGGACGCGCTTATTGTCGCAGGCTCGTCGCTCGTCGTGAACTCCGGCATCCGTCTCATTGAGCGCGCGCTGCGCAAGCAGATTCCCCTGATCATCATCAACCGCGGAACAACAAAAGCTGATCGGCGAGCCAACATTAAGATTGACGGCGGAGCATCAATGGTTCTTGGTGATTTGTTGGAACGACTAAGCGGCTAATGGCGCGTACGGCACAAATGGGTATGCCGTTATTGAATGGAGTTATGTGTTTATCTACCTTGTGCGCCACGGTGAAACCGACTGGAATCGTGAACGACGAATCCAAGGTAGCAGCGATATTCCGCTGAACTCGACCGGTCAGGCTCAAGCAAAGACCACGGGAGAGTTGCTCTCTCGCCGCCAGTGGGACGGCATCTTCACTAGCCCCCTCTCACGCGCCATGGAGACGGCACAGATCATCGCGGACCAGGTCGGCCTCCCAGCACCCATCCCTCTGTCCGCAGTCGTCGAACGCAACTACGGCGATGCCGAGGGGCGTACAGCTAGCGAAGTTGATGAACTGTATCCAGGAGTTACCGAAGTTCCGGGCCGCGAGTCACGGGAAGCAGTAGTCAAACGAGTAGTTCCGGCTCTCGTACAGCTCGCGGAGAAAAACCATGGGAAGTCCGTGATCGTGGTAGCCCACGGTGGTGTTATCGCCGCAATTTTAGCCGCTGTTGCCCCCGAGCGACCGCGTACTCCGATCGTCAATGGATCAGTTCACAGCTTTCGGCATGACGATGGAACTCTTCGCCTGATCAATTTTAACGACCCCATTGAAGCCGAGTCAGAAAACATGGGCGGCGAGCCCTTTGATGCGCAGAATGCCATTGCGCGCCGAGAAGCGTCGACTCAGTAGTTCAGCGCGCTGCTCGCACACGTCACTTCTTGCGTGATTGTGTGCGCGCGGTGACGGCATCCTGCAGCGACTGAGAAAGCGTTGCGGCGCCCTTAGCCCACGTGAAGTCTGCGGATCGGGTTCGCGCGGCTGTCGATCGCGACTGCCACACTGCAGGGTCTTCGAGTGCTCTGACTTCACGCACAAGTTCCGCTGGCTCATCCGGACTAAAAAATCCGCCGGCGGGGCCCGAAATTTCGCGGAAGATCGCAATATCGCTCAGCAATACGGGCGTTCCGAGCACCATCGCTTCAACCTGAGGAAGCCCAAACCCCTCGTCCCGCGATGCGGAGACGAGTGCTGTTGCTCGTGACAGCGTTTCGGCATACACCTCATCGCTCGCTCCGTTGTGGAAGATCAAGCTTGAGTCCGGAGCCAGCGCTGTCAAGCGTGCTTTCACCTCGGCGTTGGTACGACTCATGAGATGAAGTGTGTAGCCGGGAAGGTCGCGGAGCGCTCGTGCGATCGACTCAACATTCTTGTACGGCATGTAGGAACCCATGTAGACCAGTTCACGTGACGTGGGAACCGTGCGAACCGCGTGCCCGTCAGGGCTGTCGGTGCCCAGCGTCACGACCGTGATGGGCTTCGTGGTGAGACGATGCTCTAGCATTTGATCGCGAGTCGTGCGCGAGTCAGTGACATGTGCGTCGGCACGGTTCAGGAGTGCCCGCTGGAATGCCCACGTGAGGTGGTAGATGCGCCACATCACTCGCACTGCCCACGGTAGGTTGAGCGGCGGCGTGGGGTGCTTGTAATAGATCAGATCATGCACGGTGGTGACGAGGGTGTACTTGCGGCCGAACGGACCCATAGTCTGCATCGGCGTGAACACGACATCGGGGTTGAGTTTGTTGACCTGCAGGGCAACAAAAGGTTCGCGCACAGCGGTGGGAGACGTCACAAGCTCCCACGGAAGATCGGGGAGCAATTCCCGTTGACGCAGATCAGAAATCAGCATTGTCACCGGGTGTAGCTTGCTCAATTCTTCCACGAGCCGTGAGCCATAGCGACTGATTCCGTCGTGTTGGCCAATGCGTGTATAGCGACAATCAAAAACGATTTTCATGTGCTGGACTCCGCAACTGTTCCCGCATTCAGGAACGAAACAATGAGCTCGGCCGCTTCCCGCGGCCGCTCGTAGTGGATGAGGTGACCGACATTGTCGAAAATCTCAAGCTGGGCTTGTGGGATCAATGTCGCTAGCCGTTGCTGTGCTGACACAGGACTGATGGGGTCATTTCGCGCCCCGATGAGCAACGTTGGCACGGAAATCTGCTCGGCGAACATGCTGACGTCTGAGCCGATAGATGCCTCAAAACCTTCAAGCACGCTGTCGCGGTTTGCGTAGCTGCTGAAGTAGGCGTGGTGTTGTTGGTGCACCCAACGCCGAAGCAGAGGATCACGAGTTTTGATCATCGCAAGACTCATCACTCGCACGGCGACCCAATTGCTGAGCAGTGGCGCCCCAAGCGCGTGCGGTAGTGCGCGCGCTAGACGATAAAATCCGAGCGTGATCCTGCTGAGGATCGCGTTCGGGCCAGCGAGTGCCGGTGCCGCGATGGGGTTGATAAGGATCAGCTGCGGTGTCTCAAGACCGCGGGCCATGGCCGCAGCGACAACAATCGAGCCAAAGGAGTGGCCGAGCAATATTGCGCGACCGCTGAGCCCGAGAGACCCAACGAGGGCCTCTAACCAGAGTGCGTAACCGGTGATGTTGTGTGCGTGGCCGTTGAGTGGTGCAGACTCACCGAATCCTGGGAGATCAGGGCTAATGATGCGGATGCCGCGGATGTGCGCACAGATCGCGTCGAGACCGTGGTGGTCGCCGCGAAAACCGTGCACAAGCACAAGCACGATTTCAGCATCCGCGGGGCCGTATTCCCAGTAACGCGTCGGGGCCCCGAGCACGTCGATGGTGGAGCTTCTCTCCGGGTTCTCATCGAGCAGTGCTCCGAATGGCGATGCGGGTCTCATGTGAACAATTCTAGGCAGTCGTTGGGAACTTGCTGACATCTGCTGTGTTGTGCCAACACCACGGCAGTTTCCTATGATGATTTTCGCGAGTCGCGTTCACGCTGTCAGTGCGTCCACCTACGCTAAGTTTATGAGCACCTCGGGCACCCTAGCCACTTTCGATCTTGAGACCACCGGCGTTGACGTCGAAACGAGCCGCATCGTTTCCGCATGCATCGCGATTGTCGACGCCTCTGGCGTAGTTGTTTCGCGGTGGGACTGGCTGGCAGATCCCGGAGTCGACATCCCTGAAGGGGCAGCAGCGATTCACGGCATTTCTACCGAACGAGCGCGCTCTGAAGGCCGTCAGGCGGCCATTGTTGTGGCCGAGATCGCGCAAACCCTCAAGGCCACCTGCGCCCTCGGCATCCCACTCGTTGTCTACAACGCTCCCTACGATCTCTCGCTGCTCGATAGGGAGTGCCGTCGATATTCGATCAACGGCCTCGTCGAACCGTACTTTGTTATCGATCCGCTCGTGATCGACAAGGCGGTTGATCGTTACCGGCGTGGAAAGCGCACGCTTGAGGTTACGTCTGGGCTCTACGGTGTTGCGCTCGACGACGCTCATGATGCTGGTTCCGATGCAATCGCGGCTGCTCGCGTCGCCCAAGCACTGCTGGCAAAGTTCACCGAAGAGCTGAGCATCCCGTTTTCAGAACTCCACGATCGCCAGCGTCAGTGGTACTCCGACCAGGCTGTGAGTTTTCAGGAATACATGCGCTCATCGAAGGGTGATCACAGCTTTGTGGCGAACGGCGAATGGCCGGTACGGTCGTTCCCACAGTAGCTGAGCGCGAACACGCGACCCGCCGAGACCGTGTCCGCACCTCTATTAACCACTGAAGGCGACCGGTATTCCGGTCGCCTTCAGTGAAAAATGGGGTGTTACTAGTTGCCGAAGCCCTTGTAACGGTTCTTGAACTTCTCAACGCGGCCGGCGGAGTCCATAATGCGCTGCTTACCCGTGTAGAACGGGTGCGACTCAGAGGAGATCTCGACGTCAATTACCGGGTAGGTGTTGCCGTCTTCCCACTCGATCGTCTTCTCACTCGTCACCGTTGAACGCGTGAGGAACGTGGAGCCCGACGCGAGGTCGCGAAAAACGATGGGCGTGTATGTGGGGTGGGTCTCGGACTTCATTGGATTTCCCTGGGTTCTGGATGAAAAGAAAGACGTAGGCGGTCACGCGGACCGACACACAAGCCTATCAGAGGTTTAGGCGGCTCGTGCGGTATAGCGACCGGCGTCTCTAGTGATGACAAGCTCAAGCCCAAACGCAGCGCTCAAGTTTTCAGACGTAACAACATCGTCAATTTTACCGGCGCTATGCACTGAGCCCGCGGTGATAATTAGCGCGTGCGTAAATCCTCGAGGAATTTCTTCTACGTGGTGGGTGACCATCACGATCGCTGGAGCACTCTCGGCCTTCGCATAGCCACTCAACAGCTGAACAAGTTCTTCGCGTGCACCAAGGTCGAGGCTTGCTGCTGGCTCATCCAACAACAACAACTCTGGATCGGTCATCACTGAGCGAGCAATCTGAACACGCTTCTGCTCACCATCACTCAGATCACCGAAACGTCGCTCTTCCAAGTGCGACAGGCTCCACTCCGAAAGAACACGGCGGGCACGGCGAAGATCAACTTTTTCGTACTGCTCGTTCCAGCGACCAGTAACCGAATACGCAGCGGTGAGCACCACGTCGATTACTCGCTCGTTGTTGGGAACACGACGCGCAAGCGCTGTCGACGCGAAACCGATTCGCGGACGGACCTCAAACACGTCAGCAGAACCAAGCGTGCTCTCAAGAACAACGACCTCACCCGAACTCGGGTGAATTTGCGCGGCAGCCAATTGAAGCAGCGTGGTTTTGCCCGCACCGTTAGGTCCCAAAATCACCCACCGGTCGGACGCTTGCGCGCTCCACGAAATCGAGTCGAGAATCGTGGTGCCATTGCGAGTAACGGAGACATCAGAAAAGGTGAGAACACTGGCCATGATCCCCCATCATATTCGCTCAGACCATCGAGCGTGTGAGCCACTCGTGTGATCCCGATAGTCTGTCACTCGGTGTCGTGCGGTTCCGACCCACCACGAACACAGCTATCGCACGAAAGGCCCACGGTTTGGCAAAATTTCTCGTCGTTCTCGATGTTGATTCCACTCTGATCGAGAACGAAGTTATTGAGTTGCTTGCCGCTCATGCGGGGTCTGAGGCGGAGGTCGCCGAGCTCACCACGCGAGCCATGAATGGTGAACTCGACTTCGAGCAGAGCTTAAGGTCGCGGGTAGCAACGCTCGCAGGCCAGCCTGTGTCGGTTCTCGCTGAGAGTGGGCGCGCGATCCGGGTGACGCACGGCGCCCAGGAAATGATCGCTGCGGTTGTCGCTGCTGGTGGGCACGTAGCGGCGGTTTCCGGCGGCTTCCATGAACTTCTTGATCCGTTAGCCCACTCACTTGGACTGAGCTACGCACGTGCCAATCGCCTCGAGGTCCTTGACGGAAGACTGACCGGCAGGCTTGTCGGCGCAGTTATTGATGCCCAAGCCAAAGCAGATGCGCTCCGTGAGTGGGCGCGTGACTCCGACACTCCCCTCTCCGCCACAATCGCCGTCGGCGACGGCGCGAACGATCTGCTCATGATGGAGGCGGCTGCCCTCTCCGTCGGAATTACGGCGAAGCCCATTGTGCGCGCCACAGCAGACGTGCATATTGATACGCGCGACCTGAGTGCACTGTTGCCTCTACTCGGATTGCGCAGCTAACGACTTAGGCCGCGCTTGTAGCTGATCGCGCTCTAGTGACCCATCCCCAGGCCACCGTCGACCGGGATCACTGCGCCGGAAATGTACGCGGCGTCATTACTGGCCAGCCAAGCGATTGCCTTCGCAACCTCGTGTGGCTGGGCGAAGCGATTGGCAGGGATTTGCTTCAGGTAGGCATCCTGCTGCTCAGGAGGAAGTGCAGCAGTCATGTCGGTCTCGATGAAGCCGGGAGCTACCACGTTTGCCGTGATTCCTCTACTGCCCAACTCACGGGTCAGCGAGCGAGCAAGGCCGATGAGGCCACTCTTCGAAGCGGAGTAATTTATCTGGCCTGCTGATCCGAGCAGCCCAACAACGCTCGACACAAGAATAATTCGGCCGAAGCGTGCCTTCATCATCGTTTGTGAAGCTCGCTTGACGACACGGAATGCGCCGGAGAGGTTGGTGTCGATCACGTGAGTGAAATCGTCATCACTCATACGCATGAGTAACATGTCACGCGTAATTCCTGCGTTCGCTACGACAACCTCCACTGGCCCGAGTTTCGACTCGACCTCGGTGAACGCTGCATCAATGCTTGCAGCGTCGGTGACGTCGGCCACGACCGTGAGCGTGCCTGCTGGGCCGGAACCCGAGCGCGCAGTGACGGCGACCTTGTGCCCCTGAGCCACAAACTCTTCAGCAATAGCGCGGCCAATGCCGCGGTTGCCGCCGGTAACTAGAACGATCCGTGATTCGGGTGCTGTGCTGCTCATAGTTCCCAGCATATAGTCGTGAACAGCGGCGTAGGCTAGTTATCCCCTCCTTGGAAGTCTAAGAAAGCCCATGAAAAGTACTGAGTCGATCACCTCGCTCCCCGAGCGGCCCGATGACGAGCGCCGACGGCGCGTGGTCCATTACTCGATTGCGATGGCAGTCAGAGTTGTGTGTGTCATACTCTGCGTCTTTGTCACTGGCTGGTGGCTCGTCTTGCCGATTTTCGGCGCTATTGTGCTCCCGTATGTTGCTGTGGTGCTAGCGAACGTCACCGTACCGCGCTCGGGGAGGGTAGATGCTCCCGGGCAGTTAGCCTTAGGGTCAGCCGCTTCGTCCGCCATGACCAGCGCTCCTGACGAGGCACATCGGTGATTGGCGAAAGCGGCCCGGCAACATCACGGTGCTCGCGAGCAGGATGCTTGGTGGATGCCCGCTGGAACGTCAATTGGCGAAATCCGCGCATCCATGGTCGTGATCGAGTAAAAATCTGGTTGGCGTGCGAGGAGCACGTGGAGTATCTCACTGAGTACCTCGCTGCGAGGGGCTTCCCCGTTATCGTCAGCGCTCTCGCGCATCCGGCAACTGTGGTGCCCGACGGAGCTGCGTAGTGAAGAAGTGGCGGTTCGCATTCTCGCAACGATGGTTCGGGTATTTGGCTCTAGTCATCGCGTTCGCCATTGGATGCGTATTTCTCTCGCACTGGCAATTTGATCGCCGCGAAGAAGCAGCCGCTGAGGTGGCCCGTGTCAGCGAGAATTGGGAAGCTGAGCCTCAGCAACTCGGCAGCGTGATGCCAGAGCTCGACAAGTTTGATGTAGGCAACAAGTGGATGTCCGTTGCCCTCAGCGGCCAGTACCGGGAATCCGAACAGCTTTTGGTTCGCGGGCGCCCGTATTCTGGGCAGCCCGGATTCGAAGTGCTCGTTCCCTTTGAACTCGACAGCGGTCGCGTTCTCGTTGTTGATCGTGGCTGGGTGCCCGCGGGCAATAGCCAGGATGCGCCTGATGCGATCCCGACTCCCCCAGCGGGCCGTATCGACATCGTGGTGCGTCTCAAGCCCAGCGAGCCGACGGTTCAGGGGCGTTCAGCACCAGAAGGTCAGGTAGCCACAATCCACTTGCCGCGTGTTGCCGAAATTCTTAACGGACCGACCTACATTGGCGGATACGGGATTTTAGCTTCTGAATTTCCCAGCGTCGCCGATATGCCCATCGCGTACCCGAAACCACTGCTTGATGAGGGCGCGCACCTGTCCTATGCGTTCCAGTGGGTCGCGTTTGGGGTGCTCGCATTCATTGGACTCGGATGGGCAATTCGCCAAGAATATCGACTCATCAATGAAGCTGATCCCGTTGAACGGGAGCGCGCAGAAAAGCGTAAGCGAAAGGTGGAAGAACGTGGTCCCACCGATGCAGAGATCGAAGATGCCATGCTTGACGGGTAGCTGACACGCTCCAGTTGAGTTGTGCTGACTTCGTCGACGGCGAGCTAGGCCAGGGAGATGAGGTCTGCGTAGTCCTTGTTCCAGTGGTCCTCGATGCCGTCAGGCAGAATAAGAACCCGCTCTGGATTGAGCGCTTCAACCGCGCCCTCATCGTGGCTCACGAGCACTACGGCACCCTTGTAGTTGGCGAGAGCGCCCAGAATCTCTTCACGGCTCGCGGGGTCTAAGTTGTTAGTGGGCTCATCGAGAAGAAGCACGTTCGCGCCACTGACCACAATCATGGCGAGAGCGAGCCGGGTCTTTTCGCCACCCGAGAGAACGCCAGCAGGCTTAGCTGAGTCGTCACCGGTGAAAAGGAACGATCCGAGCACGCGGCGCGCTTCCATCTCGGTGATATGAGGCGAAGACGACACCATGTTCTCAAGCACTGAACGCTTGACATCAATTGTTTCGTGTTCCTGAGCGTAGTAACCAATGCGGAGTCCGTGGCCGGGATCGATATGCCCTGTATCGGGTTCGTCGACGCCGGCGAGCATCCGTAACAGAGTGGTCTTGCCAGCACCGTTGAACCCGAGAATGACGACCTTGGAGCCTCTATCGATCGCAAGATCCACCGAAGCGAAGATTTCTAGCGAGCCGTAGCTCTTGCTGAGGTTGAAGCCCATAAGTGGTGTTCGACCACATGGCGCTGGCTCGGGGAAACGAAGAGCGGCGACGCGATCACTTGTACGCACATCGTCAAGACCGGCGAGCAGCTTTTCAGCCCGCGCAACCATCTGGTGAGCTGATGCGGCCTTGGATGCTTTGGCGCCAAATTTTGCTGCCTGCGCTTGCAGGGTGCTTGCCTTCTTCTCAGCATTGGCACGCTCTTTTTTGCGCCGTTCCTCATCGGACTGGCGCTGGCGCAAGTAGTGCTTCCAGCCCATGTTGTACTGGTCAATCTGTTGGCGGTTGGCATCCAAATAAAAAACCTTGTTGACGGTGTCTTCAACCAGTTCAACATCGTGGCTGATCACGATCAGACCGCCACTGAAGTTTTTGAGAAATTCGCGCAGCCACACAACGGAGTCAGCATCAAGATGGTTTGTTGGTTCGTCGAGAAGCATCGTATCTGCGCCAGAGAACAATATCCGAGCGAGCTCAATCCGTCGGCGCTGACCGCCTGAGAGTGTTGATAGTGGCTGATCGAGAATGCGGTCAGGGAGGCTCAGGTTGCTGGCGATTGATGCGGCTTCTGCTTCGGCTGCGTAGCCGCCCAAAGAGAGGAAACGATCATCCAGCTTCCCGTAGCGATCCATCGCGGCGCTGCTCACGTGAGGATCGCTGCTACCCATTTCGTCTTGAGCTTGACGCATCTTGAGGACAATACTGCCTAAACCGCGCGCGTCAAGAATCCGTGTGCGCGCCAGGTCTTCCGGATTACCTGAGCGGGGGTCCTGTGGAAGGTAACCGATCTCGCCCGTGCGCTCGATGGAACCGCCGGTCGACTCGAGCTCACCAGCCAGCGTCTTAGTGAGCGTTGTCTTGCCCGCACCGTTTCGCCCGACCAAGCCAATCTTGTCGCCGTGATCTACCCTGAAATTGACGCCCTGCATCAGCATGCGTGCGCCAACACGCAACTCGAGATCATGCACAGCAAGCACGGGAAAACATCCAAATCTTGGGGGGTAGGGGGCACAGGCGACAGCACCAACCACCCAGTCTACTTCCTAGCGTTGGTTGCGCTTCCGACGAGAACCCGGGCAGTCGCAGATCTTCCTGGTGGGGAGTGCTCGCTCTGAGCAATACGACGCTGGGTTGCGTCCGGGCAGTGTTGCCTCGTTAGATTGAAAAGCCTAGTGCTCGCATCATGTCGCGCCCATCGTCAGTGATCTTCTCGGGACCCCATGGCGGCATCCACACCCAGTTGATTCTGAATGCTTCTACAACATTGTCCAGGGACTGAGCGATCTGCTCTTCAATGACATCCGTCAATGGGCAGCCTGCTGACGTCAGCGTCATACTGATGATGAGCGCACTATTCTCGGGATCCCAGCTCAAATCATAGATCAGACCTAGATCGACGATGTTGACACCAAGTTCGGGATCAATTACATCCTTCAGCGCCTCTTCAACCTCGTCGAATAGCGCGGGAGCCAAAACTGTAGACATACGCTTAGGCTACGCTCGTGTCGGTCAAAAATCGATCATAGCCTTCGTTCTCTAGGCGATCTGCAAGGTCAGGGCCACCCTGTTCAGCAACACGGCCGTCAACGAAAACGTGCACGAAATCTGGCTTAATGTACCGCAGGATGCGGGTGTAATGAGTGATCAACAGCAAGCCGAGGTCGGTCGACTCGTGTGCGCGGTTCACACCCTGAGAGACAATCTTGAGAGCATCAACGTCGAGTCCTGAGTCGGTCTCGTCCAGAATTGCGAATCGTGGCTTGAGAAGTTCAAGCTGCAAAATCTCGTTGCGCTTCTTTTCTCCACCCGAGAAGCCCTCGTTTACATTTCGGTCCGAGAAGGCCTTGTCCATGCGCAGGGCCTTCATCGAGGAGTTGACCTCTTTGATCCAGGGGCGCAGCGCGGGCGCCTCGCCGCTCAGCGCGGTTTTTGCGGTACGAAGAAAGTCTGCAACCTTGACCCCGGGAATTTCCACGGGGTACTGCATAGCCAAGAAGAGGCCAGCACGGGCGCGAGAATCGATGCTCATATCGAGAACTTCTTCACCG
>Ga0307486_1001378_pt1 | contig 18833 bp, 21 predicted proteins | sample CBIW02metaG_FD_203663 | JGI IMG/M metagenome (GOLD analysis project Ga0307486, IMG submission 203663) | Sea-ice brine microbial communities from Beaufort Sea near Barrow, Alaska, United States - CBIW 0.2 | ecosystem: Environmental > Aquatic > Marine > Coastal | place: USA: Alaska | collected...
GTGCTATAATGTTCAGATTTCATTGGCAATACCGCCTGTTTAAATTCGGGATCTTCAAGAATATCCCCGGAGAGGGCCAGTCCTTTATCGGCAAAGCCTGTTTTTAGGATGTGCAACAGGTAAGGAAGTGGCTGCATGATGTTCCTGTTGATCTCGATATCGTTCACCGCGTCATATTCATTGATAAGAAAGGCTGAACCTACATAATTATTGATGATCCCTTCAAAAGCCTGCCATTGATTGCTGGCGGTATCTATGGAATCCAGTATGATTTGCGGAAAATTAAAATTGACAGCGGGATATGCCTGTGGGATTATCCCCAGTGCATAATCGTTCATGGGTTCCGTCAACACGAATTTTTGAAGAGGCAATTCCGAAAGTTTCTTATCGTAATTTGGAAACTCCTCAAAGCCAAACCTAAATTTCCCCTGTGCCCGTCGGCCTTTTATCCGTTCAATGATAAGAACGGCATCACTTTCCCCTCCAAAATGCAGGAGGTAGCCTTCAAATTTCTTGGGAGCAGCTGCAGAATTGAGGTGGGTGATCATATTCAGCGCAATATCCAGCTCATCATCCACATCAAATTCCAGGGGGAAGGTATATTTTGTGAAAAATTGATCAGAAAACCAATGGTTTTCCTCTACGATGGTGATGTTTTTGCCGGTCAAGTCCAGCTCAAAACCCGGGTTATTTGGATATATAAACTTCAAGATCATTTTCGCTATTGATTTTAAATTCTAGATCGTATTCGTATAATTCCTGTTCTGAATCTTCGTTCACCAGTTTCTTTGAAACCGGGGTGAGTGATATTTCCATGCCTTCGTTCACGAACCAAACCCTTTTTGCCCTAATGATGGCATCCATGATTACCTGGTTGGATTTTAATATCCAACCGGAATTTATGGAAAGGCTTTGCTCTTTGTTGGTTTCCAGATTTTCAAGGCTTTCCACCAGTTGCTTATAGGTTTTCGTTGAAATGCTCTCGTAATCGCTGCTGAAATTAAGGGCACCTGTGAACTCGTAGCTTTCAAGCACGTTGAATTCATTCATAAATACAAGGTGATGGGAATAATCCTGGTCCGGGAATACAACATATTGCTGCACATAATCTTCTCCCATCTTCACATCAATCACATCCCCGGGAAGGAAGTCCTTAAAGTACATGGCCATACCAAAAAGAACATTGCCGCCGGGGGAATGAGTGACTGTTTTATAAAGCACATCATTTCTGTATATTTTTAGCTCGTGATCCTGAATTTTCCTGATAAAATTAAACAGGAGCTGTGATTTTTTTGTAACCCTGATTGGTACGGGATTGTAATTAAGGATTCCGTAATTACTGGCGTACATTTTTGGCTTTCGGCCTTTGATGAATGGAACGCCGGTGAATTTTTTTGTGTTGGCAATACTGCCAGTTTGCCTGCTTTCAATATCCAACGTGATATCCACCGCTGCGGGCTTGTAATAATTATGGATTTTAAATAGCGGAATGGTATCGGTTTCCAAATTGTAATGAAGATATCCAACATCGCCCAGGGAACTCAGTTTCTTGAACCTTCTGGCCACGATCTCCCCAATGTGGATTTCGGCTGCAGAATCAAAGAACGCCACCTTAAAGGGATGATCCGTGATGGAGGCGAAGCCCTTAAAATCATAAGCGGTAATTTCAAGATCTAGCGAAGCCCTGTAATTTAGATCATCGCTGTACAGTTTTGTTACTTCCTTGTTTTGATCGGTGAAATTCAATTCACTGGGGGTAAAAGCTTCATCTATGCTTTCCACCACCTTGAGCAGTACCGGAACTTTCAATGTTGCAGATGCCGAAGTGAGCAAGATCGCGCCGTTGTAATCTCCAGGCACCAGGTTATTGGCTGAAATTGGTTTCACGCTCAATACCTGATGTATCCCTCCGGCGGTAGGGGAAACTTGCAACCAAAACGGAAATATGACCGTAAAAATTTCGGAAGAAGTAACGTCCAATTCCTGAATACTGCCGCTTTCCAAACCTTTGATGGCGAAAAATTCCATTGCCTTTGGTTCTACCACAAATCCGTGAAGCTCCAAAAGGTTGGCCGTTAAGTTGACCGTCCAGGGCAGGGTTTGAATTTCCCCAACCGGGGCATCCAAATCCTTGATTTGTAGATAGCCGGTGAACAATGTACCGGTAAACAAATCAAATTCCTGTTTCAGTGCAACCGTAATTGTCTGGTTTCCGGAGCCGGTATATTTTTCTTTGTTTCCAAATGCGGTGCCCGCATATACCAGGTTGCCTCCTGTCAATGCGAAATAATCCGGCAGCGTGATTTCAAAATTATTGGCGGTGATGATATCCAGGGTTTTCCCTGCAAGCGGCGCATCATTTTTAATATGCGAAAAGAAGAGCTCCTGAATGTTCGTTATCAGGCCGCTTTGTTCCTGCACTTCCAGTTCCACAAAAATACGATGGCGGGTAATAAATTTATCGGTAAGTCCGGAATCCGTGCGAACCCCGTTCACATAAAAATCTATGGTGCCGGAGAGGATCCCAGGGGTGAGCAAACTCAGGCTTTGAAAACTGAGGGTAACGGCTTTCTGTAGGGTAGTAGGTGTCAAAAGTACGCCCGGTTCGCCGTTGGCCATTGCCCCGGTCAACACCAAATTTGTATAGCTGCCGTCCCAAAGGATGATTTGTGCGTTCACATAAAAACTGGAATATTTCCCAACAGGGAAGGTCACGAACACATTTTCTACCTGTACGGCAATGGGGATGGGAGCCGGGGCAGCAGCTCCCACAAAGTGTTTGATCTTGTAAGGCGGTGCCGGATCGGTTTTCCACCACTGGTAAAAAGGTTCGTTGTCAAGGCTTGCCGTGAAGGCTTGGGGCGATGCTAATAGGATGTTATAGGCCATGGAGATTAATTAAGTTCGGTTATGTTGCGGGCATATACCCCGCTTGCGTTCACGTTTACAGCAGAAATAAAGGTATCATCAAACCAAAATTCAAAATAAGCCACAGAGGTAACCACCTGCACCCTGTTTTGAAAAGCCACCTGAGTTTGTACAGTTATAATTTGCTGAAGTTTTTGAACCAAATACCCGTAAATCAAGGCATCATTGGTTACAAAAGGGATTACGGGAAGCGCTGTTAAAGGATCTCCCTGTAACATTTTTGCCAGTTGATTGGTGGCAACCAGTTTTGTCTCGCTGCCGGGATAGGTAGCAAATACATTGTCCAATACCTTATTGCACAAGATATTCGCAAGCTCGTTTGAAAATACTTTTTCAGTGGAATATAAATCGTAGGCCATTATTTAGTATTGAGTAGTTAGTATTGAGTATTGAGAATTTCCATAGTCTTGTTTCTTCGCTCTTGCCTCCTGTTTCTCATCATCGTTTGTTGGCATTTCTTAATTTGTTGTAATCATTAATTTTATCCTGAATTTGTTTGGCATTTTCCAAACTCCCGGACATTACAGCTGTTAATCCTGTTCTTTCCAAACGTTCCATTACTGCGGAGTTTCGGTTTAAAGCAGCGGCAAATAAGGAATAATCATTGCCTTGGGAATTATTGCCAGCTGCACTTTCTATTGATTGTTGTGGCTGCGGTGGATAGTAGCCGGATTCAAATCCTTTTACCCTGGAGAGTTCACGGTACAGGGAATTTTTAACATCGGGATCCATCTTCATCCAGGCTTTATTATCGATGATCATTTCCGGTTTGTTCTTTTCCCCGGCCATAAACAGTGTTGGTTTTTTTACAAGCCCCGATTTTACTTCCCCACCATATCCCGCATTGAACATCTGGCCATCCTGCTCACGTCTCACTGGGTACAAACCATCTTCAAAACCTTTGGCAGGAAGGGGAGTGGCAACGGCAATTCCAAGCTGAACAGCGCCCATTGCCCCAACAATGGCAGCGAGAGGGATCCCAAAGAAACCAGTTTCCCCAAGGGTTTTAGCAATCCCTAAAGCAGTGTTCATAAGGATATTGGCAATGGCCATTGCTTTTTGGCGTTTGGCCTGCTTGTATTCCATTTCCGCACGTTTGCGGTTGGTTTCTTTCTCCAGTTCCTCGACCGCTTTGTTGTATTGGCGTTGGGTGAGATATCCCCTGTCGAGCTGCCGGTCCAGAACACCTGATTTTTTCTCCTGGCCACGTTCAAATTGCGCGAGCTCTACCTGTTGTTTTGCCGCGACAAAATCACTGTACATTCCCCATGCATTCATCATGGCACCAATGGCCATTTCGGCAGCGGCTATCTTTTGTTCCGCAGTATCGAGATTTTCAAAAGTTGAAGTCCATTGATCTACGGAAAAACCAAGTATATCCACACCGCCCGCAAGGCTTGAACCTTCCACGCCCTTCCCGGACGCAGATTTATTCAGGAGGTCACTGAGTTGTAGATTTGCTGCGGCAAGGAAATCAAGGAGTTCCTGGCGCTTCTCCGGAGGGATAAGCTCAAGGTCCATCCCTTGGAAATCCACATCGGCCAGAATAGACTTGATATCTGATATCAGTTTTTCTAAATGAATGCGTTGGCGCTCCTCTTCTTCCCTGTCAAAATTTTCCTGAAGGGCTTTTCTTGCCTTCCCATTACTGCCCAAAGCGGCCAGTTCTAAATTGTGGGCAGTTTGCCGAAGGACGGTTTCCCTGTCAAATTTTTCCTGATCCTGTTGTGCCTGATCCTGAATTCCCTGTTGAAGTATGGTACCCAGTTTATTTTGATGTATGAATTCTTCATACTCCAGTTGCTTGTTTAGCTCTGCATTCTTTTGGATCCAAATTTTCTTTGTAGCGGTAAGCGCATCCACTTTTTTAGTGTCCCCTGCCGATCTTGCTTTTAATATTTCCTGATCCAGATTTTCAAGCTCGGCAATTTCAATAAGCTGTTCTCTTATATTGCCCAGAGTTACCTGGTGATTTGCTTCCTGCAATGCAACTTCGCGTTTAAAAGAATCACTGATAAGGGAAGCTTTTAACCTGTCATTTTCCTCCTGTATTTTGCGGAGCTCATTTTGTTCTTTGGTTGGATCTACTTTAAATTCATCCTTCTTTTTTCCTGGATCACCATCCTTGGGTTTGATCACTTGTTTTTTCCAACGGCCACCGGAAAACACGTACAGTTCTCCATCTATTAATTGCTTATCGCCTTCCTTTGGTCCTGTTTTCGGAACTTTTTTTCCATCTTCCTGTGCATTGATTTTAAGCTGTGCCTTGTACTGATCTTCAATTATTTTAAGTTCATCCTTGGTAACATCAATGTATTCCTTTTTGTTATTTATTGCCGATCGCATATTGTCCTCTGCAGCGGAATAGGTGTCATTTAAATTTGAAATCTGGTTCCACAATTGTTCATACCACTTAATATTATCCTCTAAGGAAGAACCTTCAGCTGTAGCCAGCTCTTCTGCCTTGGCATCAAGTTGCGCTTTGATGGCTTTTGCTTTCGCTGCCCTTACCAGGCTATCCACATAATCATCAAGGGATTTTGTGGCGGCAATTGTGTTGATATTCTCAAGGGAAAGATTTCCTAAGTATTCTGGGGATATTTCATTTAAGCGAACAATCGCTTTTACCCTTTGTTCTTTACTTATTTTATCATCCTTGGCCACGGCGATCAGGCCGTTCATTTCATTTACTTCTGCGCGGGTAGTTTTAACAGCTTCGGTGGAAGCTTTGTTCATAATGGACTGTGCGGTTGCCGCCTTCTCTGCGCTATCAGAAAACGCATAATAGGCAGTGACCGCAGCGCCCACCAAAGCTACCATCAATCCAATAGGATTGAGCGCCATGGTAAGTGTCAAAGCACGGTAAGCGACAATTACTTTTTGAATGTTCCCGGTAAGAAGCGCCTTGGCCAAAGCCAGGGATTTTGTGGCAATTGCCTCTGTAAGCAATAACGCATAATGTATTTTAGTTATAGCCGAAGATCTTGCTGTCCATAAAGAAGCCAGTTTTATGGCGGCTTGATAACTTAGAATTGCCGCGATTACTACCATTAAAACTTTTAACGCAGCTACAAGCCTTTCTTTCCATATAACAACTTCCCCACTGGCATCTTCTGTAGCACCAATAAACTTGGCAAACCAGGTCACTATGCTTTCAAGGTTTTTTATAACGGTTTCAGATGCAAATGCTCCTATCATCCTTTTTTGGATCTTCTCTAAAATAGCCGCAAGATTGTTGTTTTTGATATTGTATTCTTCTGTAAGGGAGGTAGCTTCCGAAATAGCTAAACTTGCCAATTCCTGTCTTTTTCTCAATAGGTCGGTACTTCCTGCGAGTGCAGATATTGCCTGTATTCCACGTGCGCCCCCAACTTCAAGATCTCCCAGCTTATCAACCATTACAGATAAGCCTTCATTGTTCCCGTTCAGGCCTTCCAGGAACAGGATCATTGCTTCGTTGGAATCTGTTTGCAGAAGATTGTTGAAATCTTTAATGCTCAATCCGGCGATCTTTGCATAGTCACCTGAATTGTCAAACATATCAAGCCATACTTTGTTCATTGCCGTGGCCGAAATTTCCACGCTTTGACCTATCTCGTCAAAAGTAGCGGCATAACCAAGGTTTTGATCGGCACTTATTTTTGCCTGTACAGCAATTCCCGCCTGGCGTTTAAGATAATTTACAAGATAATCGGAAGTGTTTGCTCCGGAAGCCGACACCTCGTTAATGGCAGACCCCAAAGCCATATTGGCCGCGGCAAATTCTTTTCCTGTTTGGGTACCCACTTCATAAATCTTGGTCATTTTTCCAACATCGCGGATGGCTTCATCACTTAAATCATCCCCAAGAGCAACCTTCATTTGGTTGGCAACGGCAACATAATCCTGTAGATTTTTTACACCCGTAATTCCAAGTCGCCCGGCTTCTTCAGAAAGTTTTAAGAGTTCAATTCTCGCTGTTCTGGTCTTGAACATACCAAATGATTTGGTGAGTTCATCCACTTCAATTTTAGTGAGGCCTGTGGTTTTCATCACATCCGATTGCGAATCGGAAAGTTTCCCGTTGTAGTCTATCATTTTTTGAACAGAAAGGACCATTCCTGTTCCTGCAGCAATAAAGGATGCACCAATAGCAAAGTATTTATTGAAGCCTGTGGCGAGCCTGCTTATGGATCCTTCAGCTGCCCGGGAACTCATCTTAAGCTTAAACATCCTTGCATCAACAGCTTTAAGATCTGCCTGAAGTTTTAAATACTGTGCGCTGCCGGGCACCATATTGTGCAACTGTAATTTTAACTGGGAAGAACGTTGGCTGAGCTGACGCATAGTAAGCCCGGTCAAACCAATCTGATCCTGTAACACCTTCATCCTGGTTTTGTTGGACTTAAGAGCAAGGTTGTTTTCTTTGATGGAAGCAGTGATTTTTTTATACTCTGCAGATTCCTGTTTCCCGGAAGCTTTGAGTTTATCCTTCTGTGCTTTTAGATTTTTATTGGTTTGGGTGAGATCCCGAGTAGCCTTTTCAAGGTCAAAAAGTTCTTTTTGCGCTTCGTTCCCGTTGACAACAACGGTAAAACGCATTTCTTCATCTACAATTCTCTTGGCCATGGGGTACTTGTTTAAGCAAGTTTACCCGTTTTAAATGGCCTAAGGTGTGACACAAAAAAGCCCTGCGATTGCAGGGCTTTTAAAGTTTATTTATGGTTTTTTTTCTTCTTATATAAATAATCTTCTAGATCTTGAAATTTTAAACCTAAAGTTTCAAGATTTGTTTTAATATGTAAAGGAGGAATTTCTTTGTCTGCTTCCCTAATTGTAATTCTACGCGTGAGACCAGGTTTTTTCCAGTAAAAGTGCGACCCTCCAGATTTTGATCCTACACGATAGCAATTGTGCAATTCCAGAAATTTTATAAAAGATTTAGTTTTTATAGGTCGAAAATCACCCATGTATTATACTGCAGTTTCTAAAACATTATGCTCTAAAGTTCCTTCATCAAATTCTTGAAGTTTTCCATCTGCATCAACATATGCTTTCGAAAAATTCTTCGATCTAAATAGTTCTTTCGCAAACCCCAGAGACGAAATAAAAGCTTCTTTTTCTCTTTTACTCATACCCATTACATCCTCGCAGAACACTTCCATTTCGATATTCAAAAAGTCCTCAGCCTCCTCTTTCGTTTTACCATATCCTGATACATTTATTCCAGGAACATAAAAAACCCAATAATCCCCTTGCTTACCACTGAACACATTGAAATTTAAGGACATTTTACTTCCTTTAATTCTAATAGTGTCTTTATATTCGCTATTAAACGGAACTTTAACAAGTGAAGTTATCGGCATTTATTTCTTTCTTTTAGAATAAGCAAATTAAACATTTTTTTACAACAGTTCCATATTTTTATACATAATTAACTTTTCGGGGACTTCATTTCGCACTTCCCTGCATTCTTCGCAGCTTGAATTGAGCCGTCATCACCCGGTAATAATAGCGGCGCAAGGATTCTATCCCGAAGCCGGTTTCATAGAGATCGTATTCAATAAGGAAATAATCCACCGCACGGCATATCTCTGCCTTTGAATTGTATTTGCAGTGACCCTCAATAAAATAAATCAAGGCTGTCCTAAAGATATCTTCCAAATGATCGTTGATAAGCTCCACGCCGGAGGGGGGCAGTTTCAGGAAAGAATTGGAACCATTGGCACATTTGTACACTTGGCCAAAGAACACCTTGGAATACTCCCTGTCCTGGATGGACAGGAACATCTGGAATTTGTCTATTTTCTCCGGATGATTTGTTTTCTGGATCATTAAACGAATGATCTTTCCCAATGGTTTTCCTGTTGAGATCCTCGCAGCTTTTACCTTGTTATTTAGATAAAACGATTCTATACCTTCAAACTCCTTAAAAAAAAACGGTACCAAATGAGGCCTGATAAGTACCGGTACTATAGACCGGGACAACTACTCTGGTTTTTGGTTGAAATCCGGTTTTTGGATCCGCCCCCTCAATTCCTCCGGGATATCGTTCATATCCTTCTGGGCTTGATCTGGCGTTATTGAATGCCAAACCGCGATGGCTTTTCTCATTGGGCATTGCCCGCAGTCCACGATTTCAAGAAGGAACAGGTACGTTTTGTACATTTCCAACTCATCTGCCGGGACCTGGTAATCATAGGGATGCTTAGTGTCCAAAACGGCAATATCATTTACGATGGTGCTCACGGTTGCGCGTACTTTTACAAGTGGCTTTTGGCTCACCTGCGCGATGCCGCAACCGGAAAGGCTTAAAATCAATAGGAGTAGTAATTTTTTCATTTTGTGGGGGAATTTTGGGTTAATAATTTAATGGGCAACATATATTTATTTGGGGGCACATTTTTTATTTTCCGGAACAAGGTTTCAATTTCTTCGGCTGTTGGCGCGTATTCCTCCAGCAATTCTTTGTTCATAATACCTGGCTCCGTATTATCATGCTCCAGCCCGAAAAAATGCCCGAGCTCGTGAAATATGATGATCCTCGCCACCGCTTTGTTATCCCTGTATTTGCTGTTGACAAGCATTCGTCTCTGGTACACGTTCAAATTATAATTGACACGCAGTCCAACGCTGCCATCTTTATTAGGATCCTGTGGAGGGAGTTTCCTGAACTCCAACGGGGACATAAATTCTATGGAAGCCAAATTATTTTCTATATGGTAGCGGGCATAAAACCCATTGTCCAGCCCAAGCTGAATGAATTCCTCCAGTACGGCATTGGTTAGCTCCTGGCCATTGGACGGTACTTCCTGCCCGGAAGAGGTCCCGAAACAGAAAATGAGCATTATGTAAGCCAGCCACTTCATCAGTTATATTTTGCCATAAATTCCTTTGTGCCTTCAATCGTTTCGTATTCGGCCTGAATTTTCTTGTACTTATCTATAAAATTCAGCGCCTTGTTCAAATCGTGTTGCAGCGATTGTTCGCAGTGGTCAAATTCCAGATTGTTTAAATCGTGCCGAAAATTCAATCCCCATTCGTTCAGGTTGTCCAGCTTGAAATTAAGTTCGAAGACCGTGCTCATTTTTTCGCCCGCTATCCCAAAAGGGAACTGCGATTTCTTTTTCAGGAACAACCAGTTGAAGAATTCCCCGCCTACAATGTTGCCAAGGATGTCATAACCAACACCGGTTTGCTTGAAGGCTTCCCCATTCTCCGTTAGGATTTCCCCTATGTTTTTCCTTCGGTTTTTCAGGGTTGCTAAATAGTGGATGGTCGCGGCCAGGGAAACTATTGGCAATAAGATAATGCCGATGCATTTAAGCAATAAACCGAGAAGGAATCTCCAGATGTGGGTGGCGGCTTTCATTATATTGCGATTTCAGTTGCTGTATCTACCATTTCAAGACTTGCAGGATTTACCGTATAAGGTGGTTTGGTTTGGTTTTCATAGATGTTTGCTAATGCAATAACGTGTCTAAATTTATCCGTTAGATTATCTGTGGGCAAAATTGTGACGTTGAAATACGAAAAGAGTGCGTTGACTTCCTCCGATGTATAAATCCTTCTCTTATACTGGCTACCATCCTCTTGCTTTATTATTTCATAAGAAAATAACGGGGCTCCGATTTCTGGATTTTCAACAGGTATTTGTTGATAATCCTTAACAGAAATTTGCCATCTGTTCAAATCCTCTTGCCATTCCAAATTAACACTCATTGCCAATATTGACAAGGTATTTTTTCTTCCTATTGGTACTAACTCTGTGGTTCTTACTATTTTCATTTTATTTATTTTTATACATAATTAATTGTACAACCTCTACCTCTGCAATATGCGATATCCCCTTCTTCTGCTCCTGCATCAGCTGTTTGTAAAGCAATTGGAACATTTAATGTTGCGGTTGCTGCAATAGCATTAAAAACGCCATTACTTATCGTACTAGCTCCTATTGTGGCTAACAAAGGGAAATTCAAAATTGCCCCTGCTCGAATAGCATTATAAAAGGCAAAACCTATTAAAGTAGTTAATTTGGGAGCATCTACACTTCCAATAGACCCAAATTTAAACCCATCATTTACTGAGAGTAGTTCAGGAAAATCAGTTTGGGCATTTAAAATGTTTGCATTTCTAAAACATTGAACGCCTATGGAAGTAACAGCAGGAAAATTGATTGTAATGTCTCCTGCGCCATAAAATCCATTACTCGCTAATGCAATACATTTCCCGTCGTAGTCGAGGAATGAAGTGATAGCGGCTACACCAAAACCACCAGCTGTATAGGTTTTTATAATTCTAGTTTCAATATCAGTTCCGTTAATAATAAATTCTGGAATATAAATAGTGCTTATACTTAATTTAGCTCCCAGTACTTGTTTATTAGTTATAAAAGAACTTGAGGTTCCTATTGTCGTATTGTTTCCAATTGTGGTATAATTCAGCCACTCTACGCCTATTCTTGTTCCAAACTCAATTAAATTAGTTAAAGAAGCTCCTGTACTTGAATATAATGCGTAAGGCAAATAAGCCACTCCGGTATATCCTGCTGAAAGTCCCAAACAAAGACTTGCACTTATGTCATTTAACAGGGGTGTGTTAAATACTTGAACATTTTTTGTTCCATAGAAACTCGAAATAGACAGTGTTGTTAATTTTTCAGCATTAAATATTTGAACCTCTCCAAATTTCCACATTGATCCACCAGCAATAACTAATTCTGGAAAATCTGCTTGTCCTATTACTGCCTCCCTAAAAGGGCCATTTGTCGCATCACCGCTTGTTATTGTTGCTCCTGCAAAATATACATCTGTCATAACGCATAATTGAAAGGTACTTGCACTTAATGATTTACAAAAACCGCCTAAATCCCTATAGTGCGTTATTGCTGTGGAAGCAAAACCATTTAAATAATTATAATCTGCATTGACCTCTGCTTCAATATCGCTTCCTACTATATTGAAAATAGGAATATTCATTTCGGGAATACCTAATTGGGTTGCTAAATCAGTCTTAGTAGGAATGGCTGTAGCCATATTCCCTATGTAAGTATTAACACCGTCGGCCGTTACTGCTTTATGTTGCCCTAATATGTTACTTCTAAAACTCATTATATAGAAAATTCGCCATAGCCAGTTAGTTTTGAATTGACAGGTTCCTTAAACAATGTAACCGCCTTTTTTGCCAATATGATTTGACCATCCACAAACAATATATCAGCCGCATCTCCCGCCAATGAACATTGTCCCGAAGCATTGCAAACGATGTTTGTCTTGAAGTTCGGGATTCCTCCCGATGGGTAAGTAAGGGTAACGGCTTGGGTTACATAAAGTACTTTTCCTATATCACTCGCGGCCAATGCTCTTGAAGCTGAAACTGTTAAGGGAACATCAATATTTATTTGGGAAATATAAAGCGTATCGAAATACGTTTTTAAAGTGGCTTTAATATTGGTCCATGTAACTTTCTTGATGATATTGGCGGCAGCGCTATCCAATATGGAAAGTAAATCTGCATCTACAAGAGTTGTTTTTGCGGCGGCAGATGCTACTTCGGTTTGATAACTTGAACTAGCTAAATCCAAAGATTCCTGTTCGCTCAACTTCCTGTAATCAGCCTCTGTTCCCAAAGTAGTCCCCAGATATTCAAAGTCCGCCCATCCACTATCTACCGTGGAAAAGCCCGAAGCATCGGCAACGGTGTAAATCCCTTTATTCACTTGGCTAACTTGGTCTGCCAATAATGCGGCATAGGTGGCATACCTTCCCGTAATTCCTGAACCGCCCCCGCCCGAAATACTATCGGCATAGGCATTTGCCTCCGAAATAGCAGATAATCTTGCATCTTCTAATTCAGGGTGCGTTACAAAAGTTCCCGGAACTGGTACTGTTCCAACACCTCCAGAAAGTCTTACATTATCTATAAAAAAACCATAATTCTTATTTGAATCAACAAATGATAGAATCCTTACTTTCTCAATAGTAACCAAAGCAGTTTCAGGAATAAGAGCAGATAGCTTTTGATATGTTGTGGAATTATTAATGTTAAATGAAGGGTCGTCTTGAAAATAAAGTATATCAAGTTGTCCATTGGCATAACGTCCGTGAACCTGAACCCTGTGTGTAGGGGTTTTAACCCCGCCATAACTTCCAGGCTTTTGAAGGAAGTCATAATTCAACCTTTCAAAATCTGACACATTAAAAGGCACATCTGGAATAAATTCAACAGCATCATATCGTTGAAGTCCTGTGCCTTCTACAGAAACTGCCCCAACAGAAGGATTGGCGTTACTTCCTAAATTAAAACGGGTGCTTATTAAAGGAAAATTCCTATTATTGAATTCTCCTCCAGCAACTTGTGTATTTTCATTATAAACTAATAACGAAGTAATTCCAGGAGCTTGTGTAGTTCCAGCATATACGATTAAAAATGTTCCTTCCAATTGTGTAGTAGGATCAACAGAAGCTTTCAATGGCGTTGCAGCAGGACCTTCTGTAAGAACTACAATATCTCCATCAGCATCTAAAGCAATTACAGCAATACTATCATACGTGGCATCAGCAGGGCCGATATTAACTTGTTTTTTTAGGTTGAAATCAAGGCCGTTTATTCTCCAGTTCACTGTTACGTCATAGATATAATCTGAAATATGGTTGACGTTTATGTAGTTTACCCTGTTTTCAAGGGATATTGTGCCTGAAAGCTGCGGAAAATCAAAGACTCCTACCAAACCATCTTTTGTACCATAGTATTTTGTACCACCAGCAGTAAGCACTGCCTGAATGTCTTTTGCCTTATCTATAATTCCATCGGAATTGGTGTCATACACAGATTTTAAGAGGTATGCGGCATTGGTTCCGGGAAGGATAAAAATCCCGTCCAGAAACCATTTCTTATCGGTATTGTCCCAGGAGGCTTTTAGGTTATCATCGCCTACCACGATTATTTGGGCGTAGGATCCCGGTTCCGGAAGCGGATGGGCAGCATCCAGATATTGCAAGTCGTCATGTTCACCCTTGTACAAGGCGCTTACATTACCCAGCAGGGCGGCAAGTACATCCAGGATAAGATTGATCTCTATAGCGCTTAACCAAAATGGTTTGGGAACCCCGTTAAGGGCTAACAGCCGTTGCGGATCATCTTGTTTGGGGAGAATGTCGTTTAATTCCATTATTAGTTGGCTGTGATTAAATTAACCGGAATGCTGTGGGGGAGCATCCCGGCATTGTATTGGGGCAAAAATCCTGATGGGAACATAGATACGGCCGTGTATTGTACCAGGGTGAGCTGTTCGTCACTCTGGATTTTCACGGCAGGTTTGGTGTTTTGAAAGTAATCGTTGCGGCCTACAAGAATGGCACCGCCACCGCTAAGTGAAACTATGATGTACTGCGCCTTGCGCATTTCTTCTATGCGCAGGGAACGCTCTGTATCGCTATTGGGAAATTGTATTTCCACCGTGGTTTCATAAAATATGCCAGCGCGGGATTTTTTGGATACTTCAGAAAATTTTATGCTTCGCTTCCCGTAATATACAGACTGGGCCTGTGTGGTGAGCAAGAAGGAATCGTAAAAGGTTTGACTGCCTTCGGAATAGGAAGGGACCGGTAAGGCCGATAGATCGATCGCCACACCGCAAATATTTTTAAGGTTGGGGACCTTTTCGGATAGATTCATAGGGGGAAATCTTTCCTCAAATATATGTTAAAAATTAACTTATATGTTAATTTACGTGTGACAATTAGCTGTATGGCTAATTTAAAGGTTTAAAAGCAGCCTATCAAGTAGTTATAAATTAAAAAAGCCCCGCTTTACAGGGCTTTTTTTGTTATGTTTTGCTGAATTTTGTTTCATCCAGTGCGTGACTGGCAAATTGATCATCTTCTACCAGAACAAGTGTACCCGGTTGTGATTGTTTCCATAAACTTCCGGCTTCCACTTCAATCCCCTCAAGGGAAATAAGGTCTTCCAGGTTTCGGTAATGTTCTTTTTGAGTATTCGACATGATACAGAAAAAAAGGGGAAAGGCGCTGTCGGGCTACTCATACATGTATCTGCATCAATTGACCCCCGGGCCTTACGGCATCCGGGACACCTTTCCGTTAATTTTCCTTTTTTGTACATATGTATGAGTATTCGACCCCGTAAAAGTACAAAAGGAAAACTAACTTTCGCTAATCGCGTAGGCTAATAAGGCAATTACAATTGAAATGATGGTAAGCCAGAAGAAGAATTGGAGGTTTTTTTGGAGACTCCTTAAACTGGCATTGGTATCGCGCTGAAGATATATTTTTGTTAGTTCAAGTTCCTGATCGGTTCTTTGATCAAGTGGTTTTTTAGCAATTTCGGTGAAAGTAGTATTTGTCATTATAGATATTTTGATTTAAATCCGTCCAGTTTTTCGCTCAATTCGGTTTCCGGCATTATTTGAACACCCTGTTCAATGGCTTTTTTTAATTTTGAAGGCCCGGTACCATCACCTGAAATTAGGATCCCACACGTTTTTCCAACCGAGGTATCAACATCGGCACCAGCATCCCAAAGATATTTGGCAAGTTCCCCACGGTAAGGAAAACTGCTCAGCTGCCCGCTTATGCATACTTTTTTACCATAGAAATAACTGGAAGTATCTTCAACATCCTTCTTGGGGGTTAAATACTCGTGAGGAATTTTATTGGTTTTCCATATCATAAAATCTTCTGCACCTATATCATGATTATTTGTCTGTTTAACCTTCTTTGGATTTTTCTTCTTTTCTTCAGTAAATGAAGAGTTAGAAGGATGTGATGTTTTCTTTTTTGAGGATGCCTGAACAATTATAATAATAATTGCCACCCCCAATAGGAGTAGTAGAAATGTATTCATTCTTTCACATTTAATAAGTTGATGCTGCCTTAAAGATACTAAAAAAAGCAGTGGCAGGGCACCGCTTGTGCAATCACACAAATAGGTTGCGAAGCTTGATGCCCAACATAAGGGTTTGGCAGCGGTCTGATTGATCGTTGGCTTCCTGGCTGGTTAAATACACCAGGAGAAGATTGTCAATGATTTTTAAGTGATTTTCTTTGGTGTCAAGGGACGCCATTTCTTCTAAAAATTGTTGCATTTAAATTTATTTAAATTAAATGCCAATTAAAGTAAAAAGAATGGGTTGGTTCTAAACCTCCCGGGCGAGCTCTTCTTTTACGGCCTGTGTGAAGCCGAAATGGAGCCTTTTTATAATATCGTTGGCGTGGCCATAGAGGATTCTGTTATGGATGGGATGGCTTTTTTTGTTTTTCTTTCCCTGCTTGGTTTGGCGCGAACGCATATCCACAAACCTGTGTTTGGGCTTATGGCGAAGCACCATATTATTACCTTCAACCGTTATCCCGCGCTTGCTGAACCAGTCGGCACTTTTGAAGCCGCGGCGGGACATAATAGAATTGGTTGCTTTGTCAATTTCTGCACCCTCTTCCTGCAGCTGCTGCCGGATGAATTTATCCTTGATAACAGCTTCAGAAATGCCTTTTCTGCGATCGGTAATGTTCATTCTATTTTCATTTCAAGTTGATCCATTAGCCACAATACCTCCAGCATCGTGCCAATGGTTGGCGGTGTGCGTTTGTAATTATACACCTGGTCATTGGTTAAACCCGCTTTTGTGCCACGGCCACGTTGGTGGATCAATTGGTTAAAGGTGTCTTTTATTTCCTGCTCGGTCATTTCAAACTCTTTTAAATTGTCGTTAAATATACGACTTTAAAAGGGAGTATCAAAATAAACTTCTACGGTCCAACCATTACAGGAGGCTAGACCGGTGACCGGTTCTATGCTGATGTTGTTCACGTCCAGGTCTTTGTTGAAGCCACAGGAACCCCAGGTCTTATCGTAGATCAGTTTCCTGATGAATTCCAATGCTGTTGCCTGCGTGCGTGAAAATATAGCTATCCACTCGGCTTGCTGACTGGAGGAATATTCCGTTTTCTCCAAAAAGAAAAAGCCCATGGCATTGTTCATTACAATGGAATCTTCATCCCTTGCCTTTGACCTGGCATCGGGAATTATCACGAGCATCAATTGGTTGTCCGTTTTTTTCATTCCGCCCAGGTACTTCGTCACTTCAGCTTCATTGAGCAATAAGTGCGAGGTTTTAATAGCGGGAATGGCCGCTTCAATTTCGACTGTGTATTGGTAGAGTTCCGGGATCAGTATCATTTCTTTTTAGAATTTGCTTTTGCTGTTTCTTCCTGTTTTTTAATGTCGGATTGGTGATCTAAATCCCTTTTCCTGATATCGTACAGGCGAAGGATAATCTCCCAAAAATCGGTTTTCCGGACTTCCTGAATTGGACCATAAACCTGGCTTTCGGCTAATTGGTGAGCAATGCTCAACATTCCAATGCCGGGGATCTTGCTTTCTGCAGTATTATTGTCGGTTTCTTTCTCCTTTTCAAAGAGTATTGAAAGATCTAGTTCATTTCCCTGGTAATATACCTTGGCAGAAAACAAGTATTTCTGAAAACTGGCAAAGAGCAGGAAAAAACCATATACCCTACCAAAATGAACGTGCCTGAAATGCGCGGCATTGGTTTCTACCTTCTTTGGATCGTATTTCTGGCCTTTTTTATGATAAAATATGGCCATTAAGGAAAAAAGCAACTCAGGGGTTGATTTTTGTTCCAGAAGGCTGTAAACATTCAAGGCATCCACGTACTGGCCAAAACTGATGTCGTTAAATTCATCTGCAGGACCATACCAGCGGTAAAATGAATCGTGGATCTTCGGGGTGTGGTTATGGATGTAATACTGCTTGATAACCATTTGATCCTCATCATCTTTTTCAAAAAAGGAATCGATTTGTTCGGAAAGTTGGTAAATCGTGCTGTTTTTCGCTTCTTTTTGGTCATCGCTTAATTTGCGGTTTCCTTTTTTCAGGTTGAGCAGCTTGTAGAGCATATTTATCCTGAAATCTTCATAAGACAACGTTCCTTGCTGAAATTTGAATATCAGGTGTGAGGCATCGGCATATTGGTTACCATCACATTCGGCAAGGTTTTCAGGAAGGTATATTTTCCTCTTGGTTTCGGGAATTTCAAGTAAAATCATAGTTTTATTTGAAGTTTCTTGGTGAATTTCAAATTTAATTGCTTTAACCTGGAACCATATGTGTCCATAATGGTTGCGTGTATTTCGGCCTTATTCTTGCCCGTTAGCGGGATATATTTACCGCTGGCATCATACTTTAAATACTTGCGCAGATATGACCTGAATTCCTTTAAAAACTCGGTTCTATCCTCGTTCTGGTTCTTTACTTCAGAAGAAAGCTTTTTGTTGATCGCTTTAAATTTAGCGATGCTTCGGAAATTCCAAATATTCAAGAAGAATTCCCCGATAGCTTTAAAAATTTTTGTCATTGTTGTTTGTTGTTATTATTTAGGTTGAAAGAAATTTATCATATTCATCAAAGCCGGTATTTGGGAAAATATTTGCTGCTAGGATTTCTACAGCTGTCGCTACCGGCTTGATATGGTTCTCAATTGCCTTGAGTGCTGTTACCGCATCGGCAGCAAAGGATTGTGCCGCAAGCTCGGTCTCCAGTTTCTCAGGCACCTTGGAATTGACACTGTTAACCCGTTCACCACTATATCGTTGTAAAACACCTTCTGGCAACAGCAACACACGAAGCCTGCGTAAACCCCACGCAAGTGAGTAGTACACGCAAGCTTCCTTGATAAGGGAAATTAACTTTTCATCAATTTCAGCAGTTGGATCCTGGACTGCAGTTTTAAGCAAATCAAAGGCGGCTTTGCCTAGCCTTGGAAGTATCTCATCACGCTCACATTGGTTCAATCCCGGTTGGAGCTTCAACAGCAATAATCGGGAATGGATAGAGAAGGATTCTTCAAAATCGGCAACAGTACGCACAAAGAGTTTGTGTGTTTTTTG
>Ga0307486_1001380_pt1 | contig 18796 bp, 14 predicted proteins | sample CBIW02metaG_FD_203663 | JGI IMG/M metagenome (GOLD analysis project Ga0307486, IMG submission 203663) | Sea-ice brine microbial communities from Beaufort Sea near Barrow, Alaska, United States - CBIW 0.2 | ecosystem: Environmental > Aquatic > Marine > Coastal | place: USA: Alaska | collected...
GTGCTCGCCACGATTCGGGGAAACTAAATGTCGATCGACGGCAGCACCAAGGCAATTGTTGCGGCGCTCAGCGCCAACCTCGGAATCGGCGTCACGAAGTTTGTTGCGTTTGGGCTGACGGGCGCGTCGTCGATGCTCGCCGAGGCGATCCACTCGGTAGCGGACTCAGGTAACCAGATCCTGCTTCTCGTAGGCGGAAAGCAGGCCCGCAAGGAGGCCGATGCCGAGCACCCGTTCGGATACGCGCGCAACCGGTACTACTACGCGTTTCTGGTGGCGGTGGTGCTGTTCTCGCTGGGCGGCCTGTTCGCGCTGTACGAGGCCTTACATAAGTTCCAGCACCCCGAGCCGATCGTGTCGTGGCAGTGGGTACCCATCGTCGTGTTGCTGATTGCGCTCGGTCTGGAGGGCTACTCGCTCCGGACGGCCGTCCACGAGTCGAACAAGGTGCGCGGCAAGCTGGGGTGGCTTCCGTTCATTCGCAAGTCGCGCTCGCCCGAACTGCCGGTCATTCTGCTAGAGGACTTTGGCGCGCTGCTGGGCCTGCTGTTCGCGCTGTTCGGGGTCTCCATGACGCTGATCACCGGCAACGGGCTGTGGGACGCGGCGGGCACCGCGATGATCGGCTTCTTGCTGGTCGTGATCGCGATCGTGCTCGCGCGCGAAACCAAGTCGATGCTGATGGGCGAGTCCGTCACGGCCGAGGATCAGGAACGCATAGACGCGGCATTTGCGGCAGCCGGTCTCGGCGACATCATCCACATGCGCACCATGCACCTGGGGCCCGAAGACGTGCTGGTGACCTGCAAGGTGGGCGTGCGCCCGGGCACATCTATCGAGCGCATTGCCGAGCGGTTGGACGACGCCGAGCGGCGCATCCGCGAGGCGGTTCCCGCGGCACGCCTGATCTTTATCGAGCCAGACCTGAGGCACGCGGAGGCGGCCGTCGATGCAGTCGCCCCTGCCCCTGCCCCTGCCCCCGCCCCCGTCGACGCCGACTCAACCGACCACAATAAGGAGCACTAGACCTCGTGAGTTCATCCGACGCGACCCCCCGACCCGACACGACCCCGACTCCCTACGTCATCGCGGACCTCGCGCTGGCGGAGGCGGGACGCCACCAGATCCGCCTCGCTGAGCAGGAGATGCCGGGGCTCATGTCGCTGCGCGAGGAGTTCGGCGCCTCTCAGCCGCTGGCCGGGGCACGCGTCGCCGGGTCGCTGCACATGACCACGCAGACCGCGGTGCTTATCGAGACGTTGACGGCGCTCGGCGCGGAGGTGCGCTGGGCATCGTGCAACATTTTCTCCACGCAGGACGATGCCGCGGCGGCCATCGTGGTCGGCAAGGGCACCTACGCGTCCCCCGACGGCGTGCCAGTCTTCGCGATCAAGGGCGAGACGATCCGCGAGTACTGGGAGTACACCGACCGAATTCTGACGTGGGACGGTCAGGACGGGCCCACGATCATCCTGGACGACGGGGGAGACGCGACGTTGCTGGTGCACGAGGGGGTGAGGGCGGAGCGAGCTGGCTCGGTGCCCGCGCCGCTCGAGGAGGAGGACCCTGCGTACAACGCGGAGGTCGAGGGAATGCGCGCGGTGATCCGGCGCTCGTTGCTGAGCGACCCCACGCGGTTTACGCGCATGGCCGCTGGCATCGTCGGGGTGTCCGAAGAGACGACCACTGGCGTGCACCGCATGGAGCAGATGTTCTCGCGCGGCGAGTTGCTGTTCCCCGTGATCAACGTGAACGACTCGGTGACCAAGTCCAAGTTCGACAACAAATACGGCATCCGCCACTCGCTGCCGGACGGCATCAACCGCGCGACCGACGTCCTGATGGGCGGCAAGGTCGCGTTCGTGTGCGGTTACGGAGATGTAGGCAAGGGCGCGGCTGAGGCGTTGCGTGGACAGGGCGCTCGCGTCGTGGTGAGCGAGGTGGATCCGATCTGCGCGCTGCAGGCCGCGATGGACGGCTACGAGGTCGCGCTCCTCGAGGACTATGTGGGGCGAGCTGACTTCTTCATCACGACCACGGGCAACAAGGACATTGTCCGCGTTGAGCACATGGCGGCCATGAAGGACAAGGCTATCGTCGGCAACGTAGGCCACTTCGACAACGAGATCGACATGGCAGGTTTGGGTCGCTCCGGGGCCAAGCACACCCCCATCAAGCCGCAGGTTGATGAGTGGGTGTTCCCGGACGGCCACAGCATCATCGTGCTGTCGGAGGGTCGCCTCCTCAACCTTGGAAACGCGACCGGCCACCCTAGCTTCGTGATGAGTGCGTCGTTCACCAACCAGGTGATGGCGCAGATCGAGCTGTGGACCAACCTCGGCGCATACCCGCTGGGGGTGCACCGGCTGCCAAAGGTGCTCGACGAGAAGGTGGCGCGGCTGCACCTGGACGCGCTCGGTGTGCGCCTGACCCAGTTGTCTGCCGAACAGGCGGACTACTTGGGGCTTGACGCATCGGGCCCGTATAAGTCGGACCACTATCGCTACTGACGTCGAGCTAGTTCTCGACGTCCGGCACTCCGAAGGGTAGCGACCGCACCAGATCGGAGTCGGAGTCGCGCCGGCGCATGCGGTTGATTTCGATGACGTACTCACGGTCGCGTCGCGCGGCGAGCACCGCAGCAATGAAGGTCTCGGGGTGTGTTCCTCCGGGAGGGTCCGGTGCTACAAACTCGCTCATCTGGTTTGCGATCTGCTGACCCAGTCGCAGCCGGGACTGCATGTGCATACTCGCGGCGCGCGCAAGGAACATGCGCGCGGTGAGGGCGAGGCCATCGGGAAGACGCCGGAAGTCTGCCGCAGCCGCCCAGCCTTCCAGCCCGAAAGGCATGGAAATCGGTGGCAATGCCCGTCGCCCTCCGCGCGTCCGCATCGCGTACGAGCCGGCCAGATGATCGCCCATTCGTTTGCCTCGGCGGCTGAACATTGAGGTGGTGACCGCGATAATTCCGAGCGTGACGTATTCCTCGAGCAGCGCCACCATGGATCGTGCGAGCGCGAACCGGAACGAGACGGGGCCGCCGTCATCGCGAACGATCCGCAGGCCCACGGCGAGCCGGCCGAGCGAGCGCCCACGCGTGAGCGTCTCGACCCCGGCAGGCAGCAGCACTAGCCAGATCATGATCCACCCAATCACGATGGCACGGAATGCGGCGTCGTTGAGTGAGCCCGATGCGCGGGACAAGAACGCGACAGTGATCAGGAAGGAGGCGCCGTATGCCAGGACGTCAATTGCGCCCGAAAGCATGCGGAGGGTGACGGGCGCGGCCCCAGCATCGAGCACCACGCCCTCGCCAATCATCAGTTCGTCTTCGGCAATACTCACGCTTGCACCCTTTCTTAACTCTGATATGGCATCGTAGCGGGGTGGACATAGATTCGTTCCAGGCCGTGCGAGAGCCGCGGTGGAACCGCCTCAAGGAGCTAGCCGGCTCGCGCCGATTGACGGGGGCTGAGGCTGACGAGCTGACGCGCCTTTATCAGTCCACGGCTGGCGACCTGTCCGCGATCCGCTCAGCGGCGCCCGAGCCTTCGCTGGTGACTCGACTGTCCATGACGCTCGCCACCGCGCGCGTGTGGCTCACCGGTGCGCACCACGTGGACACTCACGAGCTGCGGCGATTCGCGACGTATGGGATTGCCGCCGCGATGTACCGCGTGCGCTGGTGGGCGGTGATCGTGTTCGCGGCGGTTGTGGTCTTGGGGGCGATCAGCGCGTGGTGGACGCTCACCCACCCGGAGTCGCTCGCGCTGATCGGGACCCCAGCGGAGCGCGCGCAGATCGCGGAGCACGAGTTTGCCAGTTACTACACGGACTATGACTCGACCTCTTTCGCTGCGAGCGTGTGGACAAACAACGGTTTTCTCGCCTTCCAGTGCATCGCTTTCGGGCTGACAGGTATCTACCCGCTCATCCTGCTGTACAACACCGTTCTACAACTCGGGGTGGCTGCGGCAGTGATGGCGGAGGCCCATCACCTGGATGTTTTCTTCCAGCTGATCATCCCGCATGGGCTGCTCGAGCTCAGCGCGGTGTTCGTGGCGGCGGGCGCGGGATTGCGGTTGTTCTGGGTCATGCTGTCACCGGGGGCACGCACCCGCAGCCGCGCCCTTGCTGAGGAGGGGCGTACCGCCTTCGCGGTGGCGATTGGGCTCGCCGCAGCGCTCTTCGTCTCCGGACTCATCGAAGGGTTCATTACCGGGTCGGCGTTGCCCTGGGCCGTCAAGATAGCGATCGGGGCCGTCGCGTTTGTTGCGTTCTGGCTGTACATCTTTGTGATCGGCAGGATCGCGACCCAGCACGGCATCACCGGGGATACCGATGGCGATTTCCGGGTCGATATTGCTGCCACCGCTGGCTAACAGCCTTCCACGCGGCCGATGCCACGTCGTCTGTTTGTGCAGTGCTGGCTTGGAGGTGTGGCCAGGACGACCCCGGTCTAGAGCCGGCCGGCCGCCTTGAGTGCCAAGTAGCGGTCCGCGACGGCTGGGGCGAGATCATCCGGTGCGGCAGTGACGACCTCCGCGCGCAGCTGGCGCAGGCGGGTGGCGACCGTGTCGCGCTCCAGGACTCCGCGGGCAGCCGCGCCCGCTGCGTAGAGATCGTGGACATCGTCGCGCCCACGAAGCATTTGGTCCACCTCGGGGTCGTCCACCGAAGCAACCATCACGACGTGTGACTGGGTCAGCGCCGCGACGGCCTCTAGCAGTCCGCTATCCACGGTCGACGTGTCAATGGTGGTCAGTAGCACCACGAGGGCGCGTTGCGAGAGGCGCCCCTGCACCAGCCGCACCACCCCTGGCCAGTCAGGCTCCAGCAACTCGGGTTCGACGCCGGCGAGTGCCGCGGCAAGCTGCGGCATCACCCCGGCCCCCGTCGTGCCCAGCGCCCGCGCTCGCTCGGTACGGTCATATGCGGTGACCTGGACCCGGTCTCCCGCTCGAGTCGCCAGTGCGGTGAGCAGAAGTGTGGCCTCGATCGATGCATCCAGGCGTGGCGCGTCGCCTACCCGGGCGGCAGACAACCTGGAAGTGTCCAATGCGATGAACACTCGGCGGTCACGTTCGGGGCGATAGGTGCGCACCACGACGTCGGCCCGGCGCGCGGTGGCACGCCAGTCGATCGAGCGCACGTCGTCGCCGATTACGTATTGGCGTAACGAGTCGAACTCGGACCCGGCGCCCTTGAGTTGGACGGCGCTCTGGCCGTCGATCTCGCGCAGTCGCTGCAGGCGCGAGGGCAAATGCCGACGTGACGCAAATTCCGGCAACACTCGCAGGGTGTCGGGGACGAGGATGGATTGCTGGCGGCCGGCGAGGCCGAGCGGCCCTTGCAGCCGCACGGTGATGCGGTCGGAGTGTCGATCTCCACGCCTGGTGGGGTGAAAGTGCGTGGTAAATCTTTCGCGTCCGCCCGGTGGCAACTTCAACTTGTGACGGGTATTCGTGGCACCCGCGGACGGCTGCCATCCGTCCCGCAGCGCCCCGCGAGCCCGGCGCCGACCGTTGTTGATGACACTCACGGTGCCGGTGGTCGATTCCGTCAGGCGCACGGAACCCGGAACCGTACGGCGCACGGCTATCGTCGAGGGCTTCGGCGCCAGGCCCGAATCAATCAGCGCCAGCGCGGCCACTCCCAGCAGCCACACCCACGTGACACTGCGGTCCTGCGCGATCGCCGCCGGCACGGCACCGAGCGCCGCGAGCAGCACCGTCCACCCCGTGATGTACATGCGTGGCCTTAGCGCGGGACCGGTACGGACGCGAGCACGGAAGCCAGGACGGCCGTGGTGGTGACGCCCTCCAGCTCCGCCTCCGCGCGCATCTGCATGCGGTGGCTGAGCGTCCAGCCAGCGAGTGCCTTGACATCATCCGGTGACACGAAGTCACGTCCACGCATCCACGCCCAGGCGCGCGACGTTGCCATCAGTGCGGTCGCGCCACGCGGTGACACTCCTAGAGAAACTGAAGGCGCTTCGCGAGTGGCGCGGCAGATGTCCACGATGTAACTCACGACGTCGTCCGAGATGGAGACTTGAGCCACCTCGGCACGGCCGCGTTCCAAGCTCTCGATGGTTGCCACTTTCTGCACTCCAGCGGCGACCAGGTCACGCGGGTTGAACCCCGCGGCGTGGCGAGCCACGACCTCGCGTTCGGCGTCGCGGTCCGGCATTCCCACCGTGAGTTTCAGCATGAAGCGGTCGAGCTGGGCTTCAGGAAGCGGGTAGGTACCCTCGTACTCGACCGGATTCTGAGTCGCGATGACCAGGAACGGGTCCGGGAGCGGGCGCGACTCGCCGTCAACCGTCACCTGGCGGTCTTCCATCGCTTCGAGTAGCGCCGCCTGGGTCTTGGGGGGTGTGCGGTTGATCTCGTCCGCCAGTAGCAGGTTGGTAAAGACCGGGCCCTCACGGAACGAGAACGCCGCTGTGCGGGCGTCGTAGACCAGCGAGCCGGTCACGTCCCCAGGCATGAGGTCGGGCGTGAACTGAACGCGCTTGAAATCCATGCCGAGGGTGTGCGAGAGGGTGCGTACCAGCAGCGTCTTGGCGACCCCTGGCACGCCCTCCATCAGCACGTGACCCTTGCACAGCAGCGCGATAACCAGGCCGGTCACGACCTGGTCCTGGCCGACCACCGCCTTTCCTACCTCGGTACGCAGGTTTGCGAGCGCCTCACGCGCCTCGCTGACCAAGGCGGTGGGCTGCTGCGCTGGGGGTGCGGAGACCGCGGACGGTGTGGGTGAGGACCCATCGCCTGTAGCGGATGCCACAGGCGCGTACGCAGACGTAGACGCGGCATCGGGGTTGGGCGGTTCGGCACGGGTGCCGGGGTTGTCCTGGGGGTTGTCACTCACGGTCGGTGAACCTCACTTTCGAGTTGGTCGAGTCTTTCGACTAGGTGCATCATCTCAGTCTCCGTGGCCGGTGCTGGGCCGTAGAGGAGGGCGTCAATTTCGGCGGCCTTGTATGGAGTCGCCCGGGCGACCGCTTGCACGAGCCCGTCCTTACCTGCGGCGCGAGGTACGCCGAGTCGCTTGCCGACGCGAAGCGCGACCAGCCCCCGGATGGCGGCTGTCGAGCGCCCGGTCGCCTTGGCGCGGCGATACAGGCGAGCGCGCCCGCGGGTGGCCTCGGATGAGCGCACCACGACCGGCAGCGGCTCGGTGACAAGCGGGCCAAATCGTCGCGCGCGCCAGAACGCTGCGACGAGTGCGGCAAGCCCGAGCGCTAACAGCGCGTCCGTGGTACCGGGCGGGAGAAAATTGGGGTTGCCAGCCACCTCCGTGGGGGTGGGCCCGCCATCGCCCCACGTCAGCGTGGTCGTGTCTGAGAAGTTGCCCACGTACCAGGTCACTGATTCATGATGCCCAGCGGCGCGTAGCGAGAGAGCCGCATTGCCCAGCTCGTCTAACTGGTCGTTGGTGACGATGTCGGGGTTGGCGAGGAAGGTGCGTGCGCCCAGCTCGGTCTGGACCCGTGCGTAGGCCGCGCCGCCTTCGGATCCCGGGAAGCAGAGCGCCGCGTCAGGGGCGCCGCCACCGTCACTGGCGATTGCGTCCTGGCCAGTGGTGGTCTGCTGGGCCGCCACGGCATCGGCGTCGTCGCAACGTGCCGTGACCTGCGTGCCGGACTCCGCGAAGTCCAGGTAGAGCGCAGCATCGGCGGTATCCAGGGCTCCCTGAGTTGCACCGATGAAAAGCACGTCGCCGGGGTAGGAGCCGATGGAATTCAGCTGGGCGTCACTCAGGTAACCCGAGTCCGCAATCACCAGGGTGGTGTACCGAGGATCCGCGATGCGCGCGTCGCTGAGTAGGTTCACCTGGCGCACCTCCACGCCTTGACCGCGCAAGATTTGGGCGAGGGCACGGGTGCCGGTGGGCGAGGCGTTATCGGTGGAGAGTGGCTGGTAATCCGCGGGTCGAGACTGGGTGACGAGTAGCACAATGATGACGGCGAACAGCGCGATGCCGACGAACAGCAACGGGGACCGGCGTGCGCGAGCGGTGATGGTGGGGCCTGTGGCGGCTGCCACGTAATCGCGCTGGCTTGTGTCTACGCTCATGCCCGAACGCTCCGTCGTTTGGTCACCGAGCGGAGGGTTGCGAATGTCGCGGCGGCGTGGGCGTAGGTGGCCTCTGTCGTGGCCGATCGCCCGTACCGAGCGTCGTCGAACGCATCGGCGTCGATCGCGAGGTCTGCCGCCACCGCGACTATTGACTGCCCGGCGGCCACTGCGGCCTCGTGAGCAGTCATGCCCGCGAACATGTCGATGGCGCCTCTTTCGTCGAGGTGACGCACCATGGCGCGGAACAGGTGGACGAGGGCTGCCGACCAGTCGCCGGCCGATGCGGCGGCCTCGGCATCGGCTCTCAGCGCCGACGAGTCGCGGTGGTCGCCGCCGAATATCTCACCCGCCGATGCTGCGCGGCGTGATCGGCGCAACGGCCCGACCACTATCCACACGATCAACGCCGCGATGCCAAGGCCAATGACGGCGAACAGGACGATTCCAGGCACGCCCAGGGATCCCAGCCCGTTTCCTAGGCGGTTGAGATTGTCAAAGAACTCGCTTAGCCACCGCCAGAGGCCCTCGAGCCAGCTCTCGCCCGCGTCCGTGTATTCGCGTTTGGCGAGTTCATTGATCGCCCATTCGCGTGCTGTGTCGCCGTCCGGGTCTACCGGAATCGAGGTCCACATGGGCTAGCGCCGACTCCGCGCCTCGGCTGCGCGCGCGAGATCGAGGTCGAAGCCCTCGTGACGCATCCGCATGTCGGTGTACATGAGGGTAAACACCGACCCGAGGTACGCGTAGGTCACGACGAAGGATATGACCATCGCGAGGCCGTACACCACGAAGAAGCTGATGATCACGATCACTTGGTTGTCGGGCGCGACGAAAGCGGTCAGGCCAGCCACGATCTGCCCGCCACCCTGGAGGAACGAGGTCGCGACATTGATTAAGACTGATGTGACGAAGATGATGAGGACCGACCACCAGAAGCGGCCCTTGATGAGGCGCCAGGAGCGTGCCAGCGCCGCCATCGCACCCACCTGTTCGAGCACAATGATGGGGCGCGCGAGGCCCGTGATGAGGGTCACTATGAAGGTCGCCGGGACAAAAACGATGAGGACAAGCAATACGCCCAGCACAATCCACACCGGGTCACCCACCGCTACCGCAATGATCATCGGGACCGCCGCGATCACTATCACGGCGCTCACGGCCAAGGCAGTCACCACGTAGAGGAGCAGGATGTGGCCGAGCTTCCCGCGCACCTGTTCCCACGCCGCACGTAGCGTGATGCGCTCGCCGAGGATGGCGCGCGCGACCCCCGGAGCAATGATGGTGCTTGACAAGACGTCGGCTAGCAAAACGGCCACGAGCGCGAGGATTCCCACGATGACGGTCTCGGGGCTGATGCTCGAGGCCACCGTCGTGGTGCTGAGCAGGCCCAATTGCGGGTCGTTGAATAGCAGCCAAAGCGCGGTCACGGAGAGCGCGGTCGCGGCTAGCGTGAACAGCAATGGGCCGCCCAGAATCACGCTGCGGTTGAAGCGCATCGCCTTGAAGGGGGCAGACAAGAAGTCGCCAAAGGATAGGGGTCGAAGCGCCACGATGCCCGGCTGCCAGGATCGGAACGTCGGCGCGGGAGCAGCGCTGGGGGCGCCGCCGAAGGAGGGTGGCGCCTGCGGCGCGGAGTGCGCGGGCACCGGCGGCTGACCGGCGGGCACCACTGGAGGCGTGCCGCCGGAGGGCGCGGGAGGCGGACTTCCCACTGTTGGCGGAGCCCACTCGGGCGCGCCAATGTGGGACGGCGATGCTTGCGGCTGGTCAGGCCCCTGGTACTTTTCTTCGTTCACGCGTAAGTCCTCCCTAACGACGCCTATCTTGCCACGGTGCCAGGGCAAACTCGCGGGCCGCCATGGACTCGCGGGAAACTCCCGGCATAATGGCACTATGACTTCTCGAATTCTTGTGGTCGACGATGACCCGGCCGTCGCGGAAATGATCGGCATTGTGTTGCGCGCCGACGGTTTCGAAACGGTGTTCTGCGATCACGGTGACCACGCGCTCGATATTTTTCACGCCGAGGCGCCCGACGTGGTGCTGCTTGACCTGATGCTCCCCGGCAAGAGTGGAGTCGACATCTGTCGCGAGATTCGCGCGGAGTCGGGTGTCCCCATCATCATGCTCACCGCTAAGTCCGATACGGTCGACGTGGTGCTGGGGCTTGAGTCTGGCGCCGATGACTACGTTCCCAAGCCGTTCAAGCCACGTGAATTGATTGCACGAGTGCGCGCACGGTTGCGGCGCAACGACAACGGTGCACCCGGGACCGTGCGCGTCGGTGACCTCGAGATCGACGTCACGGGCCACCGCGTGACGCGCGACGGCGAGATGATTCCGTTGACGCCCCTGGAGTTCGACGTACTTGTCACGCTCGCGCGCTCACCTGGCCAAGTGTTCACCCGCGAGGTTCTGCTAGAGGACGTGTGGGGATACCGGCACGCCGCGGACACGCGCCTCGTCAACGTGCACATCCAGCGGCTTCGGGCGAAGGTCGAACGTGACCCCGAGAATCCGCAGATCGTGCTGACTATTCGCGGAGTCGGATACAAGGCAGGCGGCGCCGCGTCTTGACAGAGTTGTTCGCATGACGTTTGTTGTTGGAATGACCTTGGTTGTGGGCATGAGTTTGGCCGCACCATGATGGTCACGACTCGCTCGGTCAGGGAAACGTTAGTCGGTCCGCCGCGCCGAGCCTTGCGCAGGTGGAGCCGGTCAATGATGCTGCGTCTCGTCGTCACCACGCTCGTGGTGGGGCTTGGCGCGGTTGCGCTTATCGGCGCATATCTCACCACTGAGATTCGTGATGGGCTTGTGGAGACTCGCGTTGAGCGCATCCTCGCGGAGAGCGCGCGCGACGCCGCTGCCGCGCAAGCGCAGATGAATGCGTCGACGGCTGAGACCCCCGGCGAACTGCAGCAACTCGTCTACGACACCGTAGACGCGCTGCAGGTCCTAGGCGGTGAGAGCCGCCGACTGGTGCTGTTGCCAGACCCGAGCAACACGTCCAACATCGTGCTCAGTACGCTGATCTCCACCCCACCCGCGGCGGTGAGTCTTGAGATGCGGGCCGCTGTCGAGGCGGGCTCCGCGCAACCCTGGCAATTCGTGGCGCTCTCCCTAGCCGACGTGCCAGGCGTCGTGGTGGGCTCCTCGCTCCAGATTCGATCGGCAGGGGAATACCAGCTCTATTTTGTGTACTCGCTCGAGGACGAGCAGCAGACCTTAAGCTTAATTCAGCAAGTGCTTGCGCTCGGAGCCGGGGCGCTCGTGGCGCTCGTGGTGTTCATGACGTTCATGGTGACTTTGCAGGCGGTTCGCCCTATCCGTAGCGCCGCGCGGGTCGCGTCACGCCTCGCGGAGGGCCGGCTCAGCGAACGCATGCCTGTCCGTGGAAACGACGAGATGGCGACGCTCGCGCGGACCTTCAACGAGATGGCCGAGTCCCTCCAACGCCAGATCACTCGGATGGAGGGGTTGTCGCGGCTCCAGCGCAGGTTCGTCTCCGACGTCTCTCACGAGTTGCGCACCCCGCTCACCACGGTCCGCATGGCATCGGACATCTTGTATGACGCGAGGGAGAACTTCCCGCCCGACGTCTCGCGGTCGGCGGAGCTCCTCAACAACCAACTCGATCGCTTCGAGACGCTACTCGCCGACCTGCTCGAGATCTCGCGGATCGACGCCGGTGCGTCTCGCCTAGAGTTCGACCAAATCGACCTTGGCGACGTTGTGCGCGAGGAGGTCGAGGCGATCTTGCCCGCGATCCAGGGCCACGGCGTGGCGATTCGGCTGTGGATGTCCACGGGCACACACGGTGCTTCAATGGACCGGCCCCGTGTCAGCCGCATCGTCCGCAACTTGCTGTCCAACGCGGTTGAGCATGCGGAACGCAAGCCGATCGACGTCGCAGTGGTGGCGAACAGTCGGGGCGTGGCGGTGGTGGTACGTGACTATGGCGTGGGCTTGACACCCCAGCAGGCCGAACGCGTCTTCGATCGATTCTGGCGGGCCGATGCTGCGCGGGCACGGACCATGGGCGGCACTGGACTTGGGCTGTCTATTGCTCGGGAGGATGCGCGGCTTCACGATGGCAAGCTCGAAGCTTGGGGTTCCCCCGGGAACGGAGCCAGCTTCCGGCTGATGTTGCCGCGCACTTCTCGGGGGCTGGGGCAACAGCCCGTCATGCCACTCGTGATGCGCGAGGCGGAATTCGGAACCGTAGGGGAGCGCGTGCCGCTTTCGATAGATTTGCTCAAGGAGGTAGACCCGTGACCCAGGTATATCGGTACAGCCCGCTGGGGCGCCTCGCCGCGATAGCAGCCGCAGTGACGTTCGCCCTCGCGGGTTGCGTCTCGATCCCCGACTCCGGACCCGTGGGAGAGGGCGACGGACAGGTGCCCGACTCGAATCCGATCCTGCCGTTCGCCGAAGGGCCGCAAGCGGGCGACAACCCAGCCGCGATCGTGAGCGGTTTCCTCACCGCATCGGCCGCAGGTTTTGCCTCTGACTTCTCTGTCGCGCGAGAGTATCTGACGCCCGAGGCCAGCAACGATTGGGATCCCTTAACGCGAGTGCTCGTTTTCGATTCGGGCGCCTTGACGCCGGAGTGGGATGAGACGACGGGCGACATCCAATACTCAGTGCCGGTGGCTGCCGAAGTCGACGACTCGGGGATTCTTGTCGAGTCGCCCGGTGGCACCCGCGAGAGCATCAAGTTTCAAGTCGCCCAGAACACGTACGGAGAGTATCGAATCGACGCACTCGACGACGGCGCGGTGATCGCTCAGGCTAACTTTGACCGGCTATTCCTGCCGGTGCCGCTCGCATTCTCGTCCATGGACGACACCACGGTGGTGCCGGATCTGCGATGGCTGCCCACGAACAATGGGGCAACGTCGGCGGCGCGGGAACTCATCGCGGGACCGTCCGCTTGGCTCGTTAGTGCCGTCAAGACGGGCTTCCCAGCGGGGTCCGCACTCGAGCTGGACTCGGTGGTGGTGACCGACGGAATTGCCGCAGTGCAACTGAACTCCGCATCCGCGGGCACCCCCGCCGAACGCTCGCTCGTTCAGGAACAACTGACCCGCACGCTCACGACGCTCCCGGGCGTGGTCGCTGTCACGGTGACGGTAGGCGGGGTGGCCCTTGGCGGCGACGGTAGTGTCACGCTCAACCCCGCGCCCCTTCCGGGCAACACTGCCGCGGCGCTCGTGGCGTCCCGGCTAGGCGCCTGGGATGGCGAGGAGATGCGGGTGGTCCCCGACGACGCGGGCGCGTTGCCGACCAATACCACCAACGTTGCCCGCGCATACGTGGGGCCGACAACAGCTTTCCTCGTGGACGGATGGGTTCTGGGCGTATCCGGAGCGCTCCAAGGGAGTCCTGAAAGTTTGGTTCCGCTGACGCCCGATGTGGCTCCCACTGATGCCGCGTCGCCCGATGCGGCGCCGCCTGTGGTCGCACCGCCCGCGAGCGTGATGGAGTACTCCGAGCTGTACCGAGGGAAACGCCTGGTAGGTCCTTCTTTCGACCGCCAAGGCTGGATTTGGACTGCCGAGATGGTAAATGCGGGAACGCTCGTCGCAGTCGGACCCGGGGGCGACACGGCTGACATCGACGCGCGTTGGCTTGATGGCCGCTCGGTCCAGGCGCTCGCGGTGTCGCGTGACGGCACGCGCGTGGTGGTGCTTTCGCGTGAGGGCGGGCAGCAGCTCGCGGAGGTTGCCGCGGTCGTGAGGACCGAGCGCGGGGTGCCGCTCACGCTGGGTGCGCCCTTGTCGGTGGGCGTGGACGTGACTACTGCGATTGACGCGCAGTGGTTAGGCGACCTGAGCTTCGCAATCCTGGGAGAGGCGCAGGATGAGGTGCCCTCTTCGCTGTGGATCGCGACGGTGGGAGGCGAGACGATGCTAGAAACCGCGACCGTAGGCGCCAAATCGGTGACGGCACGGCATGGCGAAAGTTCGCTGATCACGGTGGGGAACGACGGCTCGGTGCGTACGCGCGTGGGCAACGGTTGGGAAGAAGGTCTCACCGGGGTCACCGACCTCAACTATGCCGGGTGAACCGACCGCTGAAGCAACATACCCGACCGGTAAGGGCTCGGTGATGTCCACAGGCCGCGCGGATGACTGGTGACCGCTACGTTTTGCTAGACCTCGTTGGCCCCATGGTCCGGATCACGCACTATTCGTAAGTGAGCCAATTAATTGGGTGGGCAAAGGTCGCTATGACGGTCGCGGCGCAGGACATGGCGCGCCTATTGGTACCAGTGTGTTGCCCGGGTTGCGGTCTGGACGATGTGCGGTGGTGCGATGAGTGTGAGGCGCAATGGTGGGAGGCGCCGTTTCGGAGCGAAGCGAACGCGCCGCGCCTCGAGCGCGACGGTGGGGCACTTGCCGTCTGGTCACTCGTGGACCTCGAGGGTTCTGCGCAGCAGATGATCGAAGCGTGGAAAGACTCAGACCGACGGGACCTGGACCCCCTCTTCCGCGACGCGATAGCCCGGGCGGCGTCTGAGGTTGCAGCGGAGGTCACGATGTCCGGGCCGGTCGCGGTGGTCCCGATCCCGGCGCGCCGCTCATCCACACGCCGGCGCGGCGTCGATTTGCCGGGTCTGCTCGCGAGTGCCTGCGCGCGGCGATGGAGCGATGGTGGCGCCGATGCCGCGGCACGGAACATTTTGACGATGCGCAGGGCCGAGTCGCGAGGACTGTCCGCACGCCAACGTTGGCGCGGCGCTCAGCAGTCCATGAGCTTGGTGGGATCGCTCGAGAGGGCCCGCACCGTGGTTTTGGTGGACGATGTGATGACCACCGGGGCGACGCTCGCAGCGGCGCGAGACTGTCTTGAGGCGGGGGGCGCTGAGGTTCGCGCGGCGCTTACGCTGGCATCGGCGCCGGTGCGTAGCCAGAGCCCGCGGGTGGGGCTAGGCTGAGACTCAGAAGCCGACACTTGGTCGGACACCTTCGAACGTGGAGGGGGTGATTGAACAGGCGCAGTTCGCGCCCCCCACATCATGCCCTGAGCAATGAAGCTCGAAAGCGACGAAGGAGTATCCAAAAATGGACATCGCGATTGTTGGACGTCACACCAAAGTCACTGAAGACGTGCGCACTAAAATCCTCGAAAAGTTGGCCAGGGTAGAGACCCTCGCCCCCAAGGCGACGCGGGCCGAGGTCCACGTGGTTCACGAGCGCAACCCACGTTTGTCGGCCGATCGCGAACGAATAGAGATCACGTTGTACGACCATGGCGTGATGCGCGTCGAAGCGGCAGCGGATGATCGACTCGCGGCGCTAGATTCTGCGGTGACCCGCTTGACTGATCGACTACGACGTCAGCACGAGCGCAAGGCGCACCGGTATCAAAACACCCCGCCATTGCACGCGGTACCCATTGCGGACCTTGAAGCCACGCTCGACATGCCTACGAAACCAGCGGGGTCCGATGAAGGCCGGGTGTCCAGCGTGGATGAGTGGGAGGGCGCGCCCGAGGGCACCACGCGTGAGGTGCCCATTGACGGCACCCCCATTGTCATCCGGTCGAAAGTACACGAGGGTGTTCCCATGTCCGTGACCGAGGCAATCGACCAGATGGAACTCGTGGGGCACGACTTCTTCCTGTTTGAGGACCTCGAGTCGGGGCTCGCGTCTGCCGTGTATCGCCGTCGCGGGTGGACTTACGGTGTCATTCACCTCGAGACGAAGGCAGCAGAGCCGGCGACGATAGGTCGCGAAAGCTCAGAGGCGGGGACCGCCCGCCGCGAAAGCGCTTGATCGCGGCTATTCGCTGACAACGACGTCGCGCCCGCATGCGTCGCAGGCGCGACGCCGTGTGTGTGGGTGCCCACGACGTGAGTCATGTGGAGAGCGTTGCTACGCCGTGAGCGAGACGACACAGTGAAACCCCCAGGAGCGCCTACGATAGTGGACGAAACCGTACGCCCTGACTGGAGTTTTCGTGGCTGTTATTGATCGCATCATCCGCATCGGCGAGGGACGCGAAATGCGTCGCCTTGAAAAGGCCGTGTCGCTGACTAACTCGCTCGAGCATATTTACGAAGAGATGTCGGACGAGGAGCTCAAAGACCTCACTCCGCTGTTCAAAGAGCGCCGAGAGCAGGGTGAAAAGCTTAACTCGCTCTTGCCCGAAGCGTTTGCTGTGGTGCGCGAAGCCTCGCGCCGGACCCTCGGGATGCGTCACTTCGATGTGCAGATCATGGGTGGTGCTGCGCTTCACAACGGAAATATCGCCGAGATGAAGACTGGCGAGGGTAAGACCCTGGTCGCAACCATGCCAGCCTACCTCAACGCGCTCGATGGCAAGGGCGTGCACATCGTGACGGTTAACGACTACCTTGCTCAGTACCAGTCCGAGTTGATGGGCCGAGTGTTCCGCTTTTTGGGCATGGAGACGGGCGTCATCTTGTCCGGTCAGACGCCGCCGGAGCGAAAGATTCAGTACGCGTGCGACATCACGTACGGGACCAATAATGAATTTGGCTTCGACCACCTGCGCGACAACATGGTGATGGAACCCGCGCAACTGGTGCACCGTGGCTACCACTACGCGATTGTCGACGAGGTCGACTCCATTCTGATCGATGAGGCGCGGACGCCGCTCATCATTTCCGGACCCGCGCAGGGCGACAACGGCAAGTGGTACACAGAATTCGCGCGCCTCGTGGGCGCGATGACGCTCGACGAGGATTACGAGGTCGAAGAGGCCAAGCGCACCGTCGGTATCCTCGAGCCGGGGATCGACAAAATTGAGCAGGCGCTAGGCGTGGCGAACCTCTACTCACCCGAGAACACGCCGCTGATCGGCTACTTGAATAACGCCATCAAGGCCAAGGAGCTCTTCAAGCGCGACAAGGATTACGTGGTCCAGAGTGGCGAAGTCGACATCGTCGATGAGCACACGGGTCGCTTGCTGAAGGGCAGGCGCTACTCCGAAGGGCTCCACCAGGCGATCGAGGCCAAGGAGAACGTAGAGATCAAGGCAGAGAATCAGACGTATGCCTCGATCACGTTGCAGAATTACTTCCGCCAGTACGAGAAGCTCGCCGGCATGACGGGAACCGCGCAGACCGAGGCGGCGGAACTGAACGAGACCTACGGTTTGGGAGTTATTCCTATTCCTACCAACATGCCGATGATTCGGATGGATCAGGCGGACCTGCTGTACAAGAGCGAGTCGGCTAAATTCGATGCACTGATCGAGGACATCGTCGAGCGCAACAAAAACGGTCAGCCCGTACTGGTGGGGACCGTCTCCGTCGAGAAGTCCGAGACCCTCTCCAAGGTGCTACGCCAGCGAGGCATCCAGCACAACGTGCTTAACGCCAAGCAGCACGAGAGCGAAGCTTCGGTAGTCGCTGAAGCAGGACGCAAGGGCGCCGTCACAGTGGCGACCAACATGGCCGGCCGCGGTACAGACATCATGCTCGGCGGAAACCCAGAGTTTCGTGCGGTAGCTGAGATGCACAAGCGCGGCATCGACGCCGTCGAGCACGCCGAGGAATATGAGCGGGTGTGGAACGAGGTGCTTGAGCGCGAGCAGCACGCGGTCGAGGCGGAGCACCTCGAGGTCCTCGCCGCAGGCGGGCTCTACGTGCTTGGTACTGAGCGGCACGAGTCAAGGCGTATCGACAACCAGCTACGTGGTCGCTCGGGCCGTCAGGGTGACCCCGGAGAGTCACGCTTCTATCTCTCGCTCGACGATGACTTGATGCGTATGTTCCAGTCGGGGCTTGCTGCGCAGGTGATGAATTCGAGCGCACTTCCGGACGACATGCCCATTGAGTCGAAGGTGCTGACTCGCGGGGTGCGCAGCGCGCAGGCTCAGATTGAGGGCCGCAACCACGAGCAGCGCAAGAACGTGCTCAAGTACGACGACGTCATGAGCGAACAGCGCACGGTCATCTTCGGGGAGCGCCGGCGGGTACTCGACGGCGAAAACTTCCGTGATCAGATGCTCGAGTTTGTCGACTCGGTGACGGGTGAATACGTGCGGTCGTCCACGCTCACGGGTAACCCCGATGACTGGGACCTTGACGCGCTCTGGAAGGACCTGCGCACGGTCTATCCCGTCTCACTCACTGTGGACGAGGTGATCGAAGAGGCAGGCAGTCTCGCGGCACTGAACACCGCGTTCCTCGAGCGCGAACTCAAAGCCGATGCAAAGGTTCAGTACGAGGCGGTCGAGGAACGCCTCGGCGACAGCCTCATGCGAACCGTCGAGCGACAGGTTGTCATGCAGGTGCTCGACCTGAAGTGGCGCGAGCACCTCTATGAGATGGATTACCTCAAGGAAGGTATTGGCCTGCGTGCGATGGGCCAGCGTGACCCGCTGATTGAGTATCAGCGTGAAGGCTTCCAGCTGTTTGAGGCGATGACAGATTCGATCAAGGAGCACTCGCTGCAGATTCTGTACCGCGTGGAGAAGCGCGAGGCGGCTCCTGTCGACCAGGCGGCCAAGCCCGCTGCGGGCGTGGGGCCGAGTTTGCGCGCCACTTCACCCACCGGCGCCGTGACCGAGGTGAGCGGAAATGGTGGTGCACCTGCTGCGCGCCGCATGGCGGGGGGCGCGTCGACGAGCACCGGCACTAGCGGGATGATGCAGGCCAACATGGGCGCGTTGACCTACTCTTCCCCCGCCCAGGATGGCACAGCGAAGGTGACCAAACCCAAGGCTCAGCA
>Ga0307486_1001381_pt1 | contig 18791 bp, 19 predicted proteins | sample CBIW02metaG_FD_203663 | JGI IMG/M metagenome (GOLD analysis project Ga0307486, IMG submission 203663) | Sea-ice brine microbial communities from Beaufort Sea near Barrow, Alaska, United States - CBIW 0.2 | ecosystem: Environmental > Aquatic > Marine > Coastal | place: USA: Alaska | collected...
AAATAGGTTACGAGTACTTCGGGAAGTAATAAATTGGCTATAGCTAGTAGTGAATTTGAGGGCATCGAAATCTTTATTTCAAAGTTCCCTCATTTTTGGTTACTCCACAACTTTTTGTGTTGAGCCCTTTAATCTCAGGAAATGGATGGAATTGTCTGTATCGGGAACAATTGTTGTGGACTAAGCAAAAATTAAGGGCTTCTTTTTTCCTTGCTACTTTTCCCAAATCGAAATTATCTCTCAGAAACTTTTACATTACAAGCTGAATTAAATTGATGGAAACCAATTCCCCACAACTTTTGGGAATGATCCTAAATGCCTTAAAGACAAATCCCGCGTGAGGGATAGGAGCAAGCTACCTTGTAGCGCGGATAGCCCGGCCCGAAGGGCACGCCATTCAGAAAAAGAAAAATCATAGAAAAATGAGAATAGAAAAAAGATATCAGAAAGGGGGTTTTTCCAATTAAACTTCCAGATAACTACTATGATCTATGAAAAAATCTTCCAATAATAACATCTTAGCATGAAGAAACCGGAAAACCCCGGGCCAGTCTTTTTTATTATGAATACTTACTTCGTCAAGTTGAAGGTAGATTCTTGAAATAGTTTTTCCTTCGGGCAATTCATAGTTTTCAGTAAATTCAGCTTCGGGAAGGTAATCAGTTTTAAGAATGGTTTTAAGCGCGATCATTTTTTCAAAATAATAGGAGCGTATGATCTCATCCTGCGAACCAATATCCAGTGAAACCTGAGCGAATTTTGGTGTGAAAGTGAATTTGAGATGTATCTCCTTAATTTTGGTATTATATAAAATCCATTTATGAGGATATTCTTTTTCAAAGCTGGTCCAGAATTCCTGAATTAGTTTTTTAGATTCTTCTTTACTAAACATTTTTATAAAAAATATGCCAATAAAATTGCAAAGATAATAACCCCCAATTTGGAGGCATTGAACTTGTGATTTTTTGAGGATTCAAATAATATAGTAGTGGAAACATGTAAGAAAATTCCAATCACCATTGCGTTGATGTATACACTGTAAAGTGCAAGTGACTCAAAATGTGACTGAGTAAAGCTTCCCAATGGTGTCATAAGGGCAAAAATAATTAAAAACATAAATATTTTTGCCCAACTGATCCGGGAATGAATCAAAAAAGCCGATAAAATTGCAGCTACCGGAATTTTATGAATTACAACGCCAAGCAAAAGGTGGTTGGAACTATTTAACGGAAAACCTTCTAAAAATGAATGGATACATAAACTAATAAGTAAAACCAAAGGGAATTGAGAGGTAATCGGATCAAAATGAAAATGGCCATGTTCCACTCCTTTGGATAGGAATTCCAGCAAAATTTGCACTAATAAGCCTAACATTATAAAAACACCAACATTGTCTAATCCTGATTGATAGACCTCTGGCAATAGATTAAAAACTGTAACTGATAGAAGATATGCACCACTGAAGGAAAGCAGAAGCTTAAAGGCGATAGAGGTTGATGTTTTTATAAACAATGCGACGAAGTAACCTAATAATACAGAAAGCAGGGGTAGTATATAAATCATTTTATAAATTTCGATAAAGTTTAGGAATGTTTAATATTAAAATTCGTTTGGGAAAATTTCAGGCAGTAAGCTTCAAACATTCCATTCTGCAAGGCCTGGAATTATATTATGGAACAAAAATAACGTATTTTTGCGATTAAAGAAATAATGGCAATGGGAATGGGAAATAATTTTGAAATGGTGGCAAAAACCCTTTTTGGTTTTGAGCCAATCTTAGCAAAGGAATTGCGTGATCTGGGTGCAATGGATATAAAAGAAGGCATCCGGAACGTTCGGTTTTCCGGTGATATAGGTTTTATGTATAAAGCGAATTTATGCTTACGCACTGCCATCAAAATTCTGAAACCATTTAAAACCTTCAAGGTTACTTCTGAAGATGATTTATACAGGGAGGTTAAAGACATTCCCTGGGAAAATTTCATGGAGTATAACGATACCCTGGCCATTGATGCCACAATTCATTCTGAAAAATTTACCCATAGTAAATATATAGCCCAAAAAACAAAGGATGCCATTGTGGACAGATTTCGTGAGAAATTTGGGCAAAGACCTGATGTAGATCTGGATTTTCCTACTCTAAGAGTAAATGTGCATATAGAAAAGGAAATTTGTAATATTTCTTTGGACAGTTCTGGACAATCTTTGCATAAAAGAGGATACAAAACTGCCACGAATATTGCACCTATAAATGAGGTTTTGGCTGCTGGTCTGCTTTTGCTCTCAGGTTGGGACGGACAATGCGATTTTATGGATCCGATGTGTGGAAGTGGCACCATTTTAATTGAAGCAGCTATGATAGCTTGTAATATTCCGCCAAATTTAAATCGTAAAGAATTTGCTTTTGAAAAGTGGAAAGATTGGGATGTGGACTTGTTTGAAAAAGTGGAAGAATCAGTATTGAAAAAAGTACGGGAATTCCATTTTACAATTTCAGGTTACGATACGGCTCCTTCGGCAGTAAACAAAGCCATTGATAATGTTGAAAATGCGAATCTTTCAGAATTTATAAAAGTTAAGCAACAGGACTTTTTTGAGAGTGAAAAACAAACGGAAAGACATTTGCATATAGTATTTAATCCACCATACGGAGAACGCCTTAATATAGATATGCCTGTGTTTTATAAGAAAATAGGGGATACATTAAAACAAAATTACCCAGGGACTGAAGCCTGGTTTATCACCTCAAACTTGGAAGCGATAAAACACGTGGGACTTCGTCCTTCGCGTAAAATAAAGATCTATAATGGGGCTTTGGAGGCTAAATTTTTAAAATATGATATTTACGAGGGCACTAAGAAGTTGCACAAAATAAAAGATTTGCAAGATTAATCTTTTGCCTTTTTATAGAGTGGAATTAAATAAGATAAAGAATAACTGTATCCCACACCGAATAAACTTTCATCATAGGTACGGTTGAACCCGGGAATCGCAAGATTGTCAAAATTGGAAGGCGTAGTTTGAGAGATACGCCTTTTTAACTGAACATTGCCTCCTAAGTATAGGTTGTTAAGCAGTTCCACCTTAATACCTGCAACGAGTTCTACCCAGCTGGCAGTTAATCCTTTGGTTTCAAAAGGACCTGCAATAATATTTGGAGGAAAATATTGAGAACCGCGGGAAATGGTATATTCTTTAAGGGTTTGTGAAAAAGTGGAGAAAGCGTATCTCATTCCCACAAATATTACATTTTCCATTCCTGCCCAGTTCTCATAGGCGTTATAGTCAGCACCCAATTTTATATAACTTCCTTTAGCGGTTGAACTAATGTTTTGTTCTTTTATTGCCAATTCTTCATTTCCAATCTCGGCGGCTAAATAATAATTTTTATAAACCCGGTAATCTCCTATAATTTCCAGTCCGCGGTAATCGTCCTCAAGCAAGGTTTTAAGCGGTTTGCTCAAATCAAATCCTATTCTTAATCCGTATTTTTCTTTATACTGAATTGTATCAAGATTTGTTTGTGAATTTGCCGACCAAAAATTGAAAAGGAAAAATATGCTAATGGTAAATAAAGATATGTGCGTTTGTTTCATTTTCGATGTTTTCTTCTTCAACTATAATATTCTTGATCCATCTAACAGAATCTTCTGCAATCGTTTGTGGAGTTGCCTTTAAATTAATAAAATTCACTTTATAACTGCAGGCCCTGTTGATATAAAACTCATTACGGGCATATGTAAAAAGGATGATATCGGTATTTGAAATACTTACAGTATCAGTAGCAGCAGGTGCATTTAAAATAAATTCATACTCGGTAAAATCAACATCAGTTTTTAAAGGAATACTTATTTCACTAACATTCACCCGGTTCAAAAGTATAGAATCCATATCGACGGCTTTCACCCTAAGGTTAGTTGGTGGTTTGGGAACATCAGGATTTTCAATATCGAAAAACGAAATTCGTAACAAGGGCGTAATAAGTGTTGTCTCAGGACAAATGTCATCCCTTTGGCAATTAAAACTGATAAGTACAAGGAATACCAATCCAAGTCTCAGGATTATCCTATTAAATTCTTTTATCTTCTTTCTAAGCATACCACATTTTCTACGTGAAAAGTTTGAGGAAACATATCTACTGGTTGAACCTTTGTAACTTTGTAATATTTATCTAACAGTTCTAGATCTCTGGCTTGCGTTGCTGAATTACAACTTACATACACAATTCGCTGAGGCAAGATACCAATAATTTGCCCAATTACGTCTTTATGCATTCCATCCCTGGGCGGATCTGTAATGATCACATCCGGGTGTCCATGATGTTTAATAAATTCTTTTGAAAACACTTTTTTCATATCACCGGCATAAAACTCGGTATTTTCAATATTGTTCCGTTTTGCATTTTCCTTAGCATCTTCAATTGCGACAGGAACTGCTTCAATCCCAATTACTTTTTTTGCTTTTGAAGCAACAAATTGTGCAATAGTACCTGTTCCGGTATATAGATCGTATACGAGTTCATTTCCAGTTAGACTTGCAAAATCCCTGGTAATTTTATACAATTCGTATGCTTGTTTTGAATTTGTCTGATAGAAGGATTTTGCATTTATTTTAAATTTAAGACCTTCCATTTCTTCAAAAATGTGATCCCTGCCTTTATAACAAATTATTTCCTGATCATAAATAGTGTCGTTCCCTTTGCCATTTATTACATATTGCAAGGAGGTAATCTCCGGAAATGCCTCAGCGACGCTATCGAGCAAAAGACAGCGTTTTTCAACATCTTCAGCATAAAACTGAATTAGAACCATGACTTCTCCTGTCGAAGATGTTCGTATCATTAGTGTTCTTAACAATCCGCTTTGTTCACGGGTATTAAAGAATGAAATATCATTAGTGGTAGCAACATGTTTTACGTGATTCCGGATGGCATTGCTGGGATCTTCCTGAAGATGACATTTTTTAACATCCAGAATCTTATCCCACATTCCCGGAATATGAAATCCAAGGGCATTTTTATCCTCAATTTCACCGTTGCTCTTAATTTCGTCTAAGGTGAGCCATCTTCTGTCACTAAAAGAAAATTCCATTTTATTACGATAAAAATAAATATCCTCACTACCAAGAATTGGGGTAATAGGAGGAAGTTCGATTTTACCAATTCTTTTCAAATTATTCTCAATCTCATCCTGCTTGTAAAAAAGCTGATGTTCGTATCCCATGAACTGCCATTTGCAGCCGCCACAGGTTCCAAAATGTTCGCAAACCGGTTCAACCCGTTTATCAGAGAATTCGTGGAATTTAACTGCGGTCCCTTCATAAAATGATTTTTTCATCTTGTTGGTTTGAATATCGGCTATATCTCCGGGAACAGCATTTCCAATAAATATCACTTTTCCATTTGGCGCCCTCGCGATACTTTTTCCTTTTGCACCAGCTCCTAAAATCTCCAACTGCTCAAAAATCAAATTTTCCTTCTTTTTTCTCATGGCACAAAAATAGCATAATTGTAAAGATTTATTATGGCCTGTATTATAAATTTCAGATAACATTTAGTAATTTGCGCATGTTGGCATTTGGATGATTTCTCTCCTTCTGCTCAACCATTTTTTAGAAACTTCAAAGAAGGAATTGTAAGAATTAAATATTAAAATATTTGAAATGCAATTAGAAAAAATTACTTCCCCGGAACAGGTGATTCAATTGGAAGAAAAACATGGTGCTCACAATTATCATCCTTTACCAGTAGTGTTGAAAAGGGGAGAAGGTGTCCATGTTTGGGATGTGGAAGGAAAAAAATATTACGACTTTTTGTCTGCTTATTCTGCCGTGAACCAGGGACATTGTCATCCAAAGATCGTAAAGGCTATGACAGATCAGGCTAATACACTTGCACTTACCTCCAGGGCTTTTTACAACGATGTATTGGGACCTTTTGAAAAATATGCTACTGAATATTTTAAATTCGACAAATTGTTACCGATGAATACCGGGGCAGAAGCTGTTGAAACTGCCATTAAAATTACCCGTAAATGGGCTTATGAGAAAAAAGGAGTTGCTGAACATGAAGCACAAATTATAGTTTGTGAAAACAATTTCCACGGAAGGACAACTACTGTAATTTCATTTTCCAACGATGAAAATGCCCGCAAAAACTTTGGACCCTACACTCCCGGATTTATAAAAATACCTTATGATGATATCGATGCATTGGAAAATGCACTAAAGGATAACGATAATGTAGCAGGATTTCTTGTAGAACCTATTCAGGGAGAAGCCGGCGTTTATACTCCTGCTGATGATTATATGAAAAAGGTAAAAGCTTTGTGCAAGAAGCATAATGTGCTTTTTGTCGCAGATGAAATTCAAACCGGAATTGCCAGAACTGGTGCTTTGCTTGCCGTATGCGGTAACTGTACTTGTGAAGGTCACTGTGAACGCCAGGAAACCTATAGCAGACCAGATCTTTTGATTTTGGGAAAAGCACTTTCTGGTGGGAATTATCCTGTATCGGCAGTTTTGGCTGACGATGAAATTATGAATGTTATAAAACCAGGTCAGCACGGATCCACTTTTGGCGGTAATCCTGTTGCTGCCGCCGTTGCTTTTGCATCCTTAGAGATAGTGAAAGATGAAAAGCTTGCCCAAAATGCAAGAAAACTGGGAAAATTATTCAGAGAGGAATTAAACAAGTACATAGAAAAAAGTGGCATCGTAAAATTGGTTAGAGGCCGGGGACTGCTTAATGCAATAGTGATCAATGAACCTGAAGAAAGTACGACTGCCTGGGATGTTTGTATGGCTTTAAAGGAAAATGGTTTGCTTGCAAAGCCTACTCATGGTAATATCATTCGTTTTGCACCACCTTTGGTGATGAATGAGAAGGAACTATTGGATTGTGTTCAAATTATCATTAAGACTTTAAAAACATTTGAAAAGTAAAATAGGTTTTTTAGTTAAGTTTAAGGCTGTCCAAATCATCAAATTTGGACAGCCTTTTTTAATGATTACCTTTTTTCTTTTGAAAGATTTATAACTCCATTTTTAAACTATAGATTAGATGAATGATCCTGAATTAATTTCATTTTTAGAAGATTTTCTTACTCCTGCCAGAAAAGCTTTATTTGATAAGGTAGTACAGCAAAGAACCAATCATTTTACAGTGGTAACGGAAGATGTATATCAACTGCACAATACCAGCGCAGTTATGAGGAGTTGTGATGTTTTTGGAATTCAAAATATTCACGTGATCGAGGAGAGGAATTTAAAAAAAATTGACCGTGAAATTGCAATGGGAGCTCAAAAGTGGGTTAGTCTTAACAGATATCATAGCAGTGACGAATGCATTCAAAACCTGCGAGATAAAGGTTATCAAATAGTGGCTTCATCTCCGCACTATGATGCATCTTTGTTATCAGATTTTGATATCTCCAAACCTTCAGCAATTTTCTTTGGAACTGAAATAAATGGACTTTCATCTGAAATAATTCACCAGGCAGATAAGTTCATAAAGATCCCGATGTCTGGCTTTACAGAAAGCCTCAATATTTCCGTTTCCGCGGCAATTATTCTACAGGATATAACCCAAAAATTGAGAAGTAGCAAATTAAAATGGGAATTGACGGAGAATGAAAAAAATGCCGTTAAATTTGAATGGCTGAGTAAAAGTTTCAAAAATTTTGATCAACTGGTCAAAAAGTTTCAGGATAATGGGTAGTTTTATGGTTTAATAGGTAAAAAAGTTTGTATGACATTAATTTTTTATATTATCATCGGCATAATTACTTTTATAGCATTTTTACACGCTGCCGCTAAAAAAGAATTTGACATAAGCAGAACGGTTGTTATAAATTCCCCTAAGGAAGAGGTGTTTAATATTGTGAGGCAGTTAAAGAAAGAACATTTATGGATGCCTTGGTTTGCTGATAATTATAATGGTATTTTAAAATATAAAGGAGAAGATGGTAGAATAGATGCTCTTTTATATTGGAAAGGACATAAAAGATTTTATGAGGGCACTCAAAGTATCACGAAAATACAGCAGGGAAAAATTATCGAAACAAAATTTTCAGTTGTAAAACCATTCAGAATGATTTTGCTGGAGTATAAAGGTTTAAAGGAAATTGATTCCAATAAGACCAAAATGGTTTGGGGCATAAAAGGTTACCTGGCTTTTCCATTTTCAGTACTTGCGCTTATTCAACCAGTTGATAAAGCTTACGGTAAAGATTTGGAAATGGGGTTAAAGAATGTAAAAACTATATTGGAAATCAGAAATAAATCACAGGAGATAGAGATCAAATAATTAATTAGATAAAAATAGTGATCAGGTAATAATATTTGACAGATTTGGCTTTTAATTAGATGTTAGTATTTCCAATTAGACTCTTGCAAAAATTCAAAAGGAAAAGAATTGTTTGAACTGCTGATGAAGCTTAGTCTCTTTTTAATACTTTATACTCCTCATAACAACCATTTATTGCGTCCAGAATTTGAAGATCGTTTGCACTGCGCATAAAATCTTTTGAATAATTACACCTGGCAAGTATCTCATCAATATCAACCTGGCTCATTTGAAGAACCGCGGCTAATGTTTGCCGGTCAAATTTGGTTAAAAGCAATTTCCTGATCTCATCATCATCCTTCATTTTGCGAAGTTTCCGCATTTGTTTTGGATTATTTCCAAAGATGTTATAAAGTGCATCTGCAGGATTAAAAATAGCTGCAATTACTTTGGCTGTTGCATTTGGGGAATAATGGCCACCCTCGTATGCAGAATTTAAGCCTGAAATACTATATCGGTAATTTTCATAGATCGGAATGTTTTTGGCGTCAATTTCCAGATATCCGGTCAATTGAATAGGTTTGATGAGAACTTCTTCCAAAGCAATGCCGAGTTCAGTCATTTTCACTTTCACAACTCCATATTTCAACCAGTCGTTTGTGACTCTAACCTGTATTGTTTTAAAACCCAAATAGGAAAAATACAAGGTATCATTAACAGTAGCAACAATTTCAAAATCACCTGAATCGCTGGTTGTTGTCCCTTTTACCTGGTTTAAATTCACAATGTTAACTCTTTCCAGAGGGAGATCATTGGAGGCGTTTAAAACCTTTCCGCTTACGACGTCTTTATCCTGCGAAAATGCGCTGAAACCAATGAATAATAAAAATGTAATAGATATAAGTAATTTCATAAAGTTGAATGCAATTGGGAATTAGTATAGGAAATATTGTACCAAACTAATTCCCTTGCTTTATTTTCCTATGAACGTCTTAGTTTTCTTCTGTTAACAGAGCTTTCTATATTTTTTTTTCTGCTTCCTCCTTTACCTGAAGATTTGTTTTCTCCACCTTCACTAGCTCCGGATGATCTTCTTCGTCCACTGGATTCTGATGATCTATGTGCTCCTTTAGATTTGAAATCTCCTCTATCACCACGTTCACTTCGTTTGCGTCCTGATGAACGTCCGCCTCCGCCGCCATTTTCTGAAATTTCCACGCTAATGCGCCTTCCTTTATGTTGAAAATCCTGAAAAGTTGAAATTACTTTCTCGCTTAATGAAGAATCTGTATTGAAAAAGGAAAAACTCTCTTTTACATCGACTCTTGAAACGTCATCTCTTCCAAGATCCATAGTAGCCTTTAGGAAATCCTTGAGGGTCATCCAATCAAAATCGTCTTTTGATCCTACGTTAATGAAATATCTTGTGCTATCTCCACCACCCGAATAACTTTCGTCTCTGGAATTGGAATTGGATACTTTTGAATTTAAATTCGTTGAATTTTTGTAGTAATTATAGAACCTTGTAAATTCAACTGAAAACACCTTTTGAATGATCTCTTCTTTAGAAAAATCTTTCAAGACATCTTCAATACTTGGTAAATAAGGTGCTATATCCGTGTTTATCTCGGTGTCTTTAATATCGTTTGCAAGGTGGAAAAGCTGAATACTGCAAATTTCCTTTCCATCGGGAATATCTTTATGTTCAAACGTTTGTTTGATCATTCTCTCGATACCCTTTATTTTCCGAACCTCACTTTTGGAAACTAAAACCATAGAAACACCACTTTTACCTGCTCTTCCGGTTCTTCCGCTTCGGTGTGTATAGATCTCTATTTCATCCGGCAGTTGGTAATTGATAACGTGAGTTATATCGTCAACATCAATTCCACGTGCTGCAACATCTGTAGCTACCAGCATTTGTATTTGACGGTTCCTGAAACTCTTCATTACCATATCGCGTTGTCCCTGGCTTAAATCGCCGTGAATTGCCGCTGCATTGTATCCGTCATCAATGAGTTGTTCAGCAACTTTTTGAGTATCGCGTTTTGTTCGGCAAAAAATAACCGAAAAGATATCGGGATTAGCATCAGCCAAACGTTTAAGTGCAGAATATCGGTCTCTTGAGTTAATCAGGTAGTATTCATGTGAAACGGTAGATGTTCCCTGATTTTTAGTACCAACGGTAATTTCTACAGGAGTACGCATAAATTTTTTGGCGATTGTAGAAACCTCTTTTGGCATCGTGGCTGAAAATAACCAGGTGCTCTTCTCTTTAGGAGTATGCGATAATATGGCCTTAATATCTTCAAAAAAGCCCATATTCAACATTTCATCGGCTTCATCCAAAACGCAATATTCAATTTTCGAAATATCCACCAATTTACGGTTGATCATATCTTGCATTCTCCCCGGAGTTGCCACAATAATTTGTGCTCCTCGCTTTATCTCACGGGCTTGTTCTGTAATACTCGCACCTCCGTAAATTGCCACAGTGTGCAATCCCGGAATATGTTTTGAATAGTTTTTAAGCTCGTTGGTAATTTGCATACACAATTCCCTTGTTGGGGAAAGAATCAATCCTTGCGTGTGTTTACTTGCGGCGTTGATCTTTTGAATGAGCGGGAAACCAAAAGCAGCTGTTTTCCCAGTACCTGTTTGGGCAAGTGCCACCATATCGGTGTCTTCTTGTAATAGAATAGGGATTGCTTTTTCCTGTACCTCGCTTGGGCTTGTAAAGCCCATATCTTCGACCGCTTTAATAATTGCAGGATTTAACCCTAATTGTTCAAATTTATCCATATAAAATTTTAATAAGTTGCAAAGGTAAGCATTAGTTTACAGCTTATTAAAGAATTTTTTAAATGATTGAAAATCAGTTAATTCGTCAAAAAATCAATTAAATCCCGAAAAGCGATTCCTCTGTGGCTAATAACTGATTTCTCTTCCAAATTCATTTCAGCAAAAGTTTTATCGCTCCCGCTTGGCTGAAATACAGCGTCATATCCAAAACCGCCGGTACCTTTTCTTTCTTCAGTAACTTTTCCCTTGCAAATTCCTGGAAACATATATTGGCGACCATTTAAATTTAGCGTAATCACCGTTTTAAATTGTGCATTACGGTTTACATTTCCCTTCAACTCATTTAGTAACTTTTGGATGTTTGCCTCATCGTTTTTTTCCTCTCCTGCATATCGGGCTGAATATACCCCGGGTTTTCCATCCAAGGCTTCAACTTCAAGGCCGGTGTCATCTGCAAAACAATCTAAACTATATTTTTGCGTGACGAAATCTGCTTTCAGGACGGCATTTTCTTCAATGGTTTCTCCTGTTTCCGGGATTTCTGTAAAACAACCTAGTTCATCCAGGGATATTAATTGAAAAGAATCAGGCAATAAAGCTTGTACCTCTTTTAATTTATTTTTATTATGAGTTGCAAATACGAGTTTCATTGGATTATTTTTTTACGGATATTTCTAATAATTAAAAGGGCATTTTCCTGTTTCGGAAAATTGATTTGTCTGAGTATATTGTTCAATTTTTTATTTGAATATTAACGATGATGATAAGGTTCATTTCTCAAAATCGTAAATGCGCGGTAGAGTTGTTCAGTAAAAAATAAACGGACCATTTGATGAGAAAAGGTCATTTTAGATAAAGAAATTTTCGAATCAGCACGATTATAAACTCCTTCAGAAAATCCATAAGGACCGCCAATTACAAATACCAATTGTTTCAATCCGCTGTTCAGCCTTTTTTGAATATATTCTGAAAAAGCTTCTGAAGCAAATTGTTTTCCGCCCTCATCCAAAAGCACTACGAAGTCTGATGGAATTACCTTCTTTAAAAGGAGTTCACCTTCTCTTTGTTTTTGCTGATTTTCATTTAAATTTTTAGCCTTTTTAATATCGGGGATCAATTCAAATTCAAATTTGTTATAAAATTGAAGTCGATTGATGTAAACTTCGGTTAAATTTTGGAGTGCCGGATCATCGGTCTTTCCAATTCCGAGTAATTTTATGGTCATTTATTTATAACTTTTACTTTGCTACATTTACAAAAATAACCATTGAAATGATCTCACAGGCACAATTTGAAAAGGAAATTGAATTAATTATAAGTAATGCTATTCGGGAAGATGTTGGGGAAGGTGATCATAGTTCTCTGGCCTGTATTCCGAAGGCTTCACAGGGCAAAGCGAAGTTGCTGGTAAAAGATAATGGAATCATTGCAGGAGTTGAATTTGCAAAACAGGTTTTTGAATATGTGGACAAAGATCTTAAAGTTGATATTTTGATTAAGGATGGAAGTATAGTAAAGAAAAAAGACATTGTTTTTTATGTAGAAGGCTCATCCCAATCGATTTTAAAGACAGAAAGGCTGGTCTTAAATGCGATGCAGAGAATGAGCGCGATTGCTACCAAAACTCAGGAATTTGTAAAAATACTTGAAGGTACTAAAACGAAAATCCTGGATACCCGGAAAACTACACCCGGAATTCGCGCATTAGAAAAATGGGCAGTAACAATTGGAGGTGGAGAAAATCACCGTTTCGGATTATTTGATATGATTATGCTCAAAGACAACCATATTGATTTCGCTGGAGGTATTACACCCGCAATTAATAAAACAAAACAATATTTGAAGGAGAACAACCTGGATCTAAAGATTGTTGTAGAAGCCCGAGATCTCGATGAAATTGAAGAAATTTTAAATTCGGAAGGAATTTATCGTATTTTAATAGACAATTTTAGTTTTGAAGAAACCAAAATGGCTGTTCAACTTATAAATAATAAATGTCTAACCGAATCCAGCGGCGGAATAACTATTGCTAGCCTTAGAAAATATGCTGATTGTGGGGTAGATTTCATCTCCAGTGGAGCATTGACACATTCCATTTATAATATGGACCTAAGTTTAAAAGCTGTGTAATATATGCCTATTAATAGAACAGTAATATTCATTGTAAAGAACATTTCGGATTCCTGGGAACGAATGACGAGAAAAATCATTTTGCCCGGTTTAAATGGACTAACTGCATATGATTTATGGGAAATATATTCTGGAGGGATCATCAAAGGGACCTTTTCTACCAGGGCAAGCGCAATTGCTTTTAGCTTTTTTATGGCTCTTTTCCCATTTTTGCTCTTTGTGCTTAATCTCATTCCCTACATAAATTTTATAGACGATTTTCAGTTGCAATTCCTGGTATTCATGGATTCACTTTTGCCGCCAACCACTTCGGAATTTTTTAATGATATTTTTTTGGATATTGCCAACACGCCGCGGGCAGGTCTTCTCTCTTTTGCGTTTCTTTTGTCGATATTTTTAATGACCAATGGCGTAAATGCCATTTTTACGGGATTTGAATTTTCATATCACACAATAGCTAATAGATCTATAATTAGGCAATATCTGGTAGCGGTTGGAATTTCGATCTTCATGGCATTGTTGTTGCTAATAACCGTCATACTAATGGTTTATTTGACATATGCAGTAGATGATTTGAGTGAAATAAGCATTTTTATTGAAAAAGGTTTTCTGGCAATTTTGGTAAGATATGGGGTTTTTATTCTATTAATTTATACTGTAGTCTCATTATTGTATTATTTTGGAACCAAAGAAGGAAGACAATCTAATTTTTTTTCGATAGGAGCTCTCTTCACCACACTTCTAATGTTGGTCACAACATATCTTTTTGGTATATATATAGAAAATTTTTCTCAATATAACGAATTGTATGGTTCCATTGGAGCGCTGTTGGTTTTGATGGTCTATATTTGGTTAAATTCAAATATATTGTTGTTAGGCTTTGAATTAAATGCCTGTTTAATTAAAATGAAAAATGGATTACCTATAAACTAACGAATTGAACTATTATGAAAAATGTATTCTGTTTATTATTTGCTATCACAGTTTTCAGCTTGGCTCCCGCACAAACCAAAGTCGGTGGAGCCACCTTGCCTAATACTGTAAGCTTTGAAGGTGAAAAATTAATATTAAATGGAGCAGGGGTTAGGGAAAAATATTGGATGGATATGTATGCCGGTGCACTTTATTTAGCCTCAAAATCCGCTGTTGCCAATGAAATTGTGAATAGTAATAATCCCGCGGCAATTAAACTTCACATGGTTTCCAATTTAATTACAAGTGATAAATTAATCTCAGCTATAAACGAGGGTTTTGAAAATTCAACCAATAAGCAAACAAGGGCGATTTCTTCGGAAATAGAAACATTTAAAAGTTACTTTGAAGAAAAAATACGCAAAGAAGACGTCTTTGATATTGTCTATATTCCTTCAAAAGGAGTGTTGGTGTATAAAAACGCCACATTAAAGGGAATTATCAAGGGATTTGAATTTAAAAAAGCATTATTCGGTATTTGGTTATCGGATAAACCTGCAGATAAAAATTTGAAGCAGGCAATGCTGGGTACGAAATAAAAATAGGAAAAATATTAAAATTTAATTTAAACTTAATATCTAATGTCCGTGAAGAAATCCATATTGATTTTTATATTATTCTTATTTTTTAGCAACATTCAGTCCCAATCTGTATTGGGTAGATGGAAAGCCATCAACGAAGAAAACGGAAAAGCCATTTGTATCGTTGAAATTTATAAAGAAGAAGGTCAGTATTTTGGGAAAGTTAAGAGAATTCTAAAAGAAGTTGATAGAGATCGTCTTTGTTCTAATTGTGAAGGTGATTTAAAAGATGCGCCCGTAGAAGGAATGGTTGTCATTGAAGGTTTGGAAAAGGACGGAGATTATTATTCTGGAGGAACAGCTCTTGACCCAAAATCCGGAAAGGAATACAGGTGTAAAATTTGGCTGGATGAATTGGATCCGGATGTTTTGAAGGTCAGAGGTTATTTGGCGATTTTTTACAGAACCCAATCATGGGAAAGGGATAATTAATCTTTTAAATTAAATCTATAAGAAAGCGATTCTTACTTTAAGAATCGTTTTTTTATTTGAATAAAAGAAACCTAAATTTGTGTTCCAATTTAAGTACATTCAATGAGTTTCTTTATAAACGTTATCCTCCCACTTCCTTTAGAACAACAATTTACTTATGAAGTAAGCCCGGAGGAAGCCGAATTTATACAAGCGGGAATGCGTGTTGCCGTGCCCTTTGGGAAAACCAAAATATATACAGGAATCGTTGCCGAAATTCATCAAAATGCCCCAAAAAAGTATGAAGCCAAGCCAATTGAACAAATTCTTGATGAATCTCCTATAGTTACAACGCATCAGCTAAAGTTTTGGGATTGGATAGCGCGTTATTATATGTGTGCCGAAGGGGAAGTTCTGAAAGCGGCACTTCCGGGTGGATTTTTATTGGAAAGCGAAACTTTGGTACAATTAGCTCCTTCAGCCGAATTTGATGAAAAGGAATTAAATGATGAAGAATTTTTGCTTTATGAAGCACTTCAGCGTCAATCTTCCCTAAAAATTCAGGAAATAATGCAATTGCTGGACAAAAAGACGGTGTTGCCCATAATTAACCGGATGGTTTCAAAAAATTTACTGGTGGTAAACCAAGAAATTTTTGAGCAATACAAACCAAAACTCATTCGCTATATTAAGCTTAATGAGAAGTTTGATTCAGAGAAAGATATGCAGCTGCTTTTAGAAGGATTAAGCAACGCTCCAAAACAACGTGAAGTTATTTTATCCTGGTTTCAGCTTCAAGCGAAATTGAGAAAAGAAGTTCAGTTAAAATTACTTTCTGAAACCAGCGGTGCTTCTACAGCCATAATAAAAGCTTTAATTGACAAAGAAATATTTACAGAATATTACTTAAAAACCGATCGGGTAAAATTTGATATTGAGAATTCAGATCAGTCAATGGTTTTAAATGAATGGCAGCAGGAAGCATTTGAAAAGATCAATACTATTTTATCACAAGATGAAGTCTGCTTGTTGCACGGGGTTACATCTTCAGGGAAGACCGAGATTTACATCAAAATAATAGAAAATATTATTTCCCAGGGGAAGCAAGTTCTCTATCTATTACCCGAAATTGCATTGACTTCACAGCTAGTTAGTAGGCTTCAGGTTTATTTTGGAGAACAGGTTGTTGTATATCATAGTAAATACTCTGTAAATGAACGTATGGAGGTTTACAGACATGTATTAAGTTCGAACCCAAAAGCTAAGATTGTTTTGGGAGCACGATCCTCTTTATTTCTTCCCTTTCAAAATTTAGGTTTAATTGTGGTGGATGAAGAACATGAAACAACTTATAAGCAGTTTGATCCTGCCCCTCGGTATAATGCCAGGGATGCAGCAGTGGTTTTATCTCAAATGCACAAGGCCAATATTATAATGGGATCGGCCACTCCATCTTTAGAATCTTATTTCAATGCATCACAAAAAAAATATAAACTTGTCAATTTAAAGAGGCGATTTGGAAATGTTCAGCTCCCTGAGATTGAGGTTTTAGATATAAAGGAAAAATATAGGAAAAAGCAGATGAAAGGCCATTTTTCCGATAAGTTATTGGAAGAAATCAAAATTACTCTTGAGGAAGGAGAACAAGTCATTTTATTTCAAAACCGAAGAGGATATTCCCCAATCCTGGAATGTAATACCTGTGGACATTCCCCACAATGCCCAAATTGTGATGTGAGCCTTACCTTTCACCACCATAGCAACCAGTTACGCTGCCATTATTGCGGTTATCATATTGCGATGCAGAAAAAATGTATGGCATGTGATAGCGTAGACTTGACAACCAAAGGTTTTGGCACAGAACAAATCGAAACCGAATTGCAAGCTCTTTTACCTGAGGCGAAAATAGGTAGAATGGATTTAGACTCTACTAGGGGGAAGCATGGGCATCAAAAAATAATCACTGCTTTTGAGCAGGAAACAATTGATATTTTAGTTGGTACCCAAATGCTGAGCAAAGGACTTGATTTTAGAAAGGTGCGTTTGGTTGGTATTATGAACGCGGATAATCTTCTAAATTTTCCAGATTTTAGGGCACATGAGCGCAGTTTTCAACTGATGCTTCAGGTTGCAGGAAGAGCCGGCCGCACGAAAAAACAAGGAAAAGTTTTGATCCAAACCTTTAATCCAAATCATAAAATTGTACAGCAAGTAGCATCCAATGATTTTGAAAGCATGTTTAAAGAGCAACTTGAAGAACGCTACCAATACCAATATCCGCCATATTTCAAATTGATAAAATTTACACTCAAAAGTCGCGATTATTCCAAAACCAATGATGCAGCCGAATGGATTGCAAAGGCATTTAAAAATGGTTTCAAGGAAAATGTATTAGGACCGGAATTTCCCCCAGTTGCACGTATCAGGAATGAGTATTATAAAAATATCTTACTAAAAATACCACCACAACAATCCCTGGAGAAGACCAAGAGGTATATTCAGAAAATATTGAAAAGTTTTAGTGCTATTGGAATATGGAGAGGAGTGAGGGTAATTATAAACGTTGATCCTTATTAATTTTTATCTGAATGCTCAAATCTGCTGATTTTTTTATCTGAACCGTGTTTTATGTAGTTGGGTTCAAATTTAAACTATCAATTTCGATTATTCTTTTTATTGTATAGCGCTTAAGGCATCGATTAAATCGGATTTTTTATGTCGGCTTAGCGGAATCTGTTGTTTGTCAATTTCGATATTCTTACTGTTATAACGTTCAACTTTCTCCAGGTTGACAATATATGACTTATGAATTCTTAGAAATTTATCCTGTGGAAGTTGTTTTTCAAAAGATTTCATAGTAGCAAGAACGACAAAAGAATCTTTTTCAGTAACAAATTTTACGTAATCGCCGAGTGCTTCTATATATTTCAGCTTACTTAAAAATACCTTTCTGTTCTTCAGATTGCTTTTTACAAAAATAAAATCTTCATCTTCAATAGTTGTTCCATTTACCTTTAAATCATGAAGTTTGATCGCTTTGGCCACTGCGTTATTAAACCTCTCTTTATTTACAGGTTTATGAATATAATCTACGGCATCATAATCAAAAGCTTTAAAGGCATACTTGGTTTTACCGGTGACAAAGATGATCTGTGGCTTATTGACGAGGTTATCCAAAAGGTCAAATCCAGATAAAATTGGCATTTCAATGTCGAGAAAAATAAGATCAACCTGTGTGTCTAAAAGGCCATTTTTAGTTTCAATGGCATTGTTGTACTCAGCAACTAATTTTAAATTATCATGATCCTTTATTAGCTTGACAAGTGACAAACGCTGTAAGCTGGAATCGTCCACGACAGCACATTTAAGTAGAGTATCTTCCATAGTTTGCAGGTTAAGCCAAAACAATATTAATCATAAAATCTTATTTACACAAGCTAATAATGAATTACGTCGTTAATAATTGTACTTTGACCTGAAATCAGGGCTTTGTTTATGTGGAAAAACATGTTACTTTTGCAACCAAATTAATTTAAAACAATTTTTATGAATCATTATGAAACTGTTTTCATCTTGAATCCCGTTTTATCTGATGAACAGATAAAGGAAAC
>Ga0307486_1001383_pt1 | contig 18788 bp, 11 predicted proteins | sample CBIW02metaG_FD_203663 | JGI IMG/M metagenome (GOLD analysis project Ga0307486, IMG submission 203663) | Sea-ice brine microbial communities from Beaufort Sea near Barrow, Alaska, United States - CBIW 0.2 | ecosystem: Environmental > Aquatic > Marine > Coastal | place: USA: Alaska | collected...
GATTGAAACTGAAGCTAACTCAAAAGGTTACAAAATAATAATTTGTTTATCCAACGAGTCCAGGGAAAAGGAATCAGAGAGCATTAAGACCTTGATAAATGGAAGTGTAGACGGGCTGATTATTTCTTTATCTAAAGAAACCCAAATCACGGGGGACTACGGGCACTTTGACGAGGCTCTTAAATATAATTTCCCAATAGTTCTGTTTGACCGCACTTTTGAGATGATGATCTGCGATAAAATAAGCATAAATGATCAATTGGCAGCAAAAGAAGCTACAGAACATTTGCTAAAAACAGGTTGCCAAAATATTATTTTTCTGTCTACAATTTATGGTACCAGCGTAGGGGAGAAAAGGAAAATGGGATATTTGGACGGCATTAAAGATACAGGAATACAAAGCTCTATTTTGAATATAGAAAATTACAATTCCTTCGAAAAATTGTTGCTACAGCAATTACAAAATATTAAAGTAGACGGAATCGTGGCAGCAGATGAATTATCAGCAATTTCAACCATAAAATATGCTCTTAAAAACTCCTTTAAAATCCCTGAGGATATCTCTGTCATTGGATTCACCAACGGAGTATTAGCTGAAAATTATGTACCCTCCCTTACCGTGGTGGACCAACAAGCTACAGAACAAGGAACTTTAGCAGCAAGCACCCTGATTAAACGACTGGACAAAAAAATTCCTTCAGAACCTATACATCTCATCTTAAACACTTCCCTAATACAAAGGCAATCGACATTTCCATTATCGACCGAAATAATCAAAAATAAATAATACCATCTAAAAAGCAAATATACTTTCAGGTTTCACATTCTTCTTAAATTACTTGATCTCCTTTTCGATTAATTTTTAATATGCTGTAAAACAGAGTATTTCTGACGGGAAATAAGTAATTTTAATTGCTGAGCAATTGAGGTTACCGGACAAAACCTTTCCATGCAGCCTAAAAATAGGCATTCACAAGTTTAGCTATTCAAAAACAAACACCCCAAATTTCTCATATTCATGAAAACTACCATCGGTTAGCTTCCATGACCAATTGCTCACACCATCATCATAATCAACTCTATACATATTCGCTCTCCATCGAGTTCCCGATTCAGGAGAAATATTTTCCAGGGGCCTTAGAAGCTTAAAAGGGATAAAAAATTCTGCAATCCACCCTTCTATCTCTGAGTTTACAATATTTTTCTGCGTACTTGTTTTATGCCTTGTTCTCCTGTCACTATCATAATGGAATGGCTGCCATCTTACCAAATCCCCATTCTCATTGGAAATAAGGATGGGCAATTCATGATTGAGAGGAGATATCTCATACTCAAAATAAAAGGACTTCGCCTCATTCGGCCAAAGGAACACCTCTACCACATCTTCCATCCAGAGATCTTCAAAATCGGAATTAAACGTGGCAGTAAGCATTCTATCTTCACAATTAAAAAGAAAATAGATTCCCGTTTTAGAGTATAAAACTTTCACCTTTGTATCCAAAGGTTTCCCAGAAATTTTCCAAGGGCGCAGAGTTATCCACTCCGTTAACCCCCAATTCTTATTTTCTCCGACTCCTGTTACTTCGAAATCAGCACTTCTTTTTACGACAAAAGTTTTATTCTTTTCTACATTCTCATTCATGTGATTTGGTTTTTGAATCACCGGATTTATTAAAATTAAAATTGACATAATTACCCTGTACATCATTACTGATTAGAATGAAGGTCAAAATTAGTTCCTTGAAATTAGTCATACCCGGATTAATTATTGTTCCCCTTGAACATGTCCATAATATTTAAGGCATTGTTATAATAAACCTCTTCCAGAACTTCATCATGAAGAAAAATCCCATATATCATTCACCTGCCTTACTGATGATGACTTTAGGCAGGATCAAAATATTCGTCATCGGTTTCTAAAAAGTGGTAATACACCTGAAAGGATTCTGTGTTCGGTCCGTACCTGTTCCAAAAGGCACATTATCCTGATTATTGATAATGAACTTTCTGTCTGTATATGGCTTTCTGCTTAACTCACTGATCCTGGCATCTTCATCAACATTTATTTGGATATTTATCTAACTAGATCCCCACTTTACCAAGATCTTCAGCTAAATTTCCTATATGAGTAGAAACAAAGATGATTTTCGCATGTTTCGCCATCACTCATTCCAACTGACTCAATATTTCATTTTTGCTGTAAGGGAATTGGTCCCCATGATAAAACCAATCAGAGTTTACCCCCAGTTCATCGTAGTGCTCGTTGAATTCATCCACCGGAGTTTGGAATTCAACGGGATCTGAAACGTGAATTCCCCTGAAATTCCAAATTCGCCATATTTAGCCCAAATCGGGTCTAACCCATGGTCGTCTATAGAAATAACTTTCCCTGGCTTATCTTTTGCTGTTAAACCCAGAACCTTACTGATTTTTAAGCCCCCTACACCTTTTTCTCCGCTCTCTCTAATTCTGATGCTTCTTTCCCACTTCAATTATCTGTATCTATTTTAGATAAATCAGGCCTGAAGAACCCTAGAAACCTGTCTTTCCCCACTTCTTTAAAAATCCTTAAATATTCCTCAAATAAATTTTCTTTGACCTTCCATCGAGACACAACCTTCCATACCCGAGCCTTATTCATTTCATCGAGATAGGCCTCAGCACGTTCAAGGTTTCCCAGGTGAATGTGGAAATCGATGACGGTATAACTATGAGTTAAAACCTGAGTCTACATCACCACCAATTGACTACCGGTTTCCTGTCAAGTAATTTCAGATCACCTCTACGCCTTCAAAAAATAGGGTTGACAAAGAAGGGTTTTGAGGAGAACATCCCAGACTGAAATTCATTTATCTTTTATAACATAATTTGGTTATTGTAAACATCATCTCTTTGCTACATTTTTTAATATCTATTAACTGAATCATTTTAATTAGTCCGAAACAAGATTATCATTTAAAACCTCCCTCGCCTTTTCTACCATCTCCTCAGCGTCTAAGTCTCTGAGTGCAGTCACTGTAAACTGCTTCTCTATTTCCTCTAGCCGATCTAACCCTTTCTGATTGTTGCTTCTTCTGAATTCCTCTTTTAAGATAATTAACTTTTCAAAATCTACTATGCCCTCTATTAACTTCTCAAATCGAACTGAGGATAAAGCCCCTGGATAAACCAAAAAAGTATCTCCTGAAGGCCAGGATCCAAATCGACTGTCCTCCAGCGGAGTTTCAGGCCAACTGTTGTAGGCCCACCTTAAAAACCCGTCATATCCTGCACTAGCAGCATACCACCCCAACCAAGCGGATTCAGCGGGAGAAGACCCTGTAAAAATGTTGGGGTATTCATGAGCACAGGAAGTATAAAAAGTGGTGATTAATCCCTTCCTGTTTCTTTCCTTTAATACCGATTTATCCACTACCTGATCAAATTCAACACTGTAATTGAAAAGTTCTTTCTCAATTTCAGAATGATAACTTCCTGCAAGTGAAATCTTAAATCCTTCGTCAGCTGATCTAATAGTGGAGATAGCCTCCTGCATGGCTTTCAGTGGTCGCTCATCCATTGCTATGGTTGTTTGGTCAAACCAGCCTTTCTCTTTCAAATGAGCAGCAAAATCTTTCAACATTGGCTCCCAGTGTGCCTGATATTCCGCACTTCCAGGTTCAGCTACGAGAATTTCTTCTTTACCCAAAATTTCATCATAATACCGGAATTTGAGGTTCCACGGGATCATACTGAAACATTCGATTTGTAGGTCGCCCCCAAGTGAGTGCATAAAGCTAACATACTTGTCAAAATTCGTATAATCATACGACCAGGAACCGTCTTTATTTTTGTTCCACAGGATCATCGAATCGTAAATATCAAAAGTTTGGCTGTTCCAAGGATCATGAATCAAAGTGGTTGTAACCACCTTTTGTCCAGCCTTTAATAACTTCTTCATATAAGGCTCCATTGCGACAAAATGTTCGTTCGACCATTTTTCCACTCCATGCACTCTCGCAATGGCATCTGGATTTTGCCATAGATTAAGGTGAAATTTCCAGTCTTTAGGATCTGGTAAGACCCGGTCGACTACCTCAATTTCATAACTCAGTTGGTGTCGTTTCGAACTCTCCTCTAAAACTATCTCAATGGTACCTTTATATAGATCTGCCGGAATGTTAGCTGGAATCTCAATACTTAACCAGATAGGTTGTGTATTATTGGCTTCAACGTCCAGCACTGTATCATTACCTATCACATCTGCAATCAACTGAAACTCTCCACTTTCTTCTACCTCGCAGCGTTGGCTCCTAGCTGTTTCCCCATTTGAGATAACGTAATGAATAAAATTAGCTATTATATTTTCTTTCGGAATGCTGCTCCCATTTTCTCCTTTGAGATCGTCTGTTTCAATCCTAACGTTACTCAGAAAAGACTCAGTCCATATAAGAACCTGATTATTGACCCGCTCCCCTTTCCAGGCTTTCGTCTTCCATTCAGCTTCTATTCTCGCTTCAGGTCTTCCTATTTTTTGAAAGAGTGAAGAAGTACCTGCAAAAGTCACCAATAGCTCAGAATTTAATTTCTCCTCTGAAATATTTCCTTTAGACCTATGTTTCCCCCAAAAAAATACCAGCAGAACTCCCAGGATTAACAAACTGAAAAATAAAACTATTTTACTAAATTTTACCATCTATTCTGTTTTTAAAGATTAATTAGAAAAGTCTCTGATCTTTATTCGAGGAAATCTCCCTCAACCGCTTATATAGCGGTTCCTCCAATAGGGTCTTATCCTTGACCAGCTCTTTGTATTTCCCGTATAATTTATTGTTTTTCATTTCCTGATAAACCAGGGCCTTCAAAGCATTTTCTAGATCACTATCTATCTGATCCGGATAAGGTTTACCAACTCCCAGCGATTTAGGCCATTCTTCTGCCTCTTCAATCTTCATTAGTGCCTTTTCGTATTTCCCCTCTTCCATTGCTCTATAAGCTAATGCAAGTTTAGTTTCTCTATAGAGTTTCCTGGAGGAGGTGGCACCTTCAAAGGGAAGTATATTTAATTCATTCAAAACCTTTTCCGCATCTTGATATTTTTCTCCGATTATTAAAGCATTAACCAGATCCATACCGACAACATAATTATTTTTATTTGCCGAATAATGTTTCTGAAGAACCTCGACTGCTTTTTCATTCTGACCTGTTCCTATTAGAGTATTTGCCAGAATTCTTCCATAGCGCCACTGTTCTGGGTCTAATTCAACTGCTTTTTGAACTAATTCAAGCTTTTCCTCAACCTTAATCTCATTATCAATTTCAGTTTTGAATATGTAATAAGGTGCAAAATTAATATTATTATTCTCCACAAGCGTCTGCGCCCTTTCTTTGTTGCCTCTGAAATTGTGGATCAGTGCAAGAAAGTAATCGACCTTCCACGACGGCTGCTCAGTTCTGGCCCATTCTAGGACATTAACCGTTTCTTCGCGAAATGGGAATACAAACTCCGGAGAAGTCCTTTCAGCTTCAATCAGATATTCAGCTGACCTTTCAGGATTATCTTCTCTGTATAACCAGGCCAGCCAATACAGGCTGATGGAATTTATAGGAGCCATTTCAAGAATCTCGCGACTTTCCTTCATCCTGCTCAGATTGGAATACCAAATTGCCAATTCCAGATAAGTTTCAACAGGCATTTCATTTCTAATAAGTTCCGTAAAATCTTTTTTATCCTCCGGATCTTTGGATACATAATATTCTTCGAATCGGAGGAAATGGTTCAGTGGGTTTAAGTCCTCAATGCTTCTCTGGGTTTCTTTCAACAGAGCATTATCTTTTTGGATCCTGGCAATCAGATGAAGAATCTGAAGGGCCTCCATATTTTCCTGGTTTCTAACCAAAGCTTCATTAGCATATTCCTTTGCCACTTTTAAATTCATCTCCTTAAAATAATGGCGGCTTAAAGCAGTAAAAGCTGCATTACCGAACCCAACATCTAAACTTGCCACTTCAAATCCGTCCAGAGCATCCTGATCACGTCCAAGCCTGGAAGCCGCCAATCCGTAATAATAATTAGCTTCCCCGTGGTACGTGTTGATGCTCAACGCTCTTTTTGAAAAGTAGAACGCAGAATCATTCTGTATTCTATGAAGTTTAAGTTTTGCCATCTCAACCAAGGAAGGAACAAACAATGGATCCTTTTTAAGTGAAGCTTTTATTTTTTCTTCCGCCAAGTCAAAATTTCTAAACCTTGCAAGATCCCTCCCTTGTAAAAACAGGCCGAAGCTGGTTTCCGGATCGAATTCTTCAGGAATTTCCAAAGGCCTACTCAGTTCTTTCTCCTTTTTATCTATTTCAATTCTTACATCTTTAATAATGGCGTATGAAGGCTCTCCTTCAGAAATTGGTTTAAGGTCTATTTTCACCAGTTCCATTGGAGCTGCTTCGATTTTCGTGAAGTAGAGTAGGCTATTGTCTTTACCGTAAATTTTTAGAGTGTCATTTAAAGCCTGTACTGGACTTAGCTTTACCGAAAGTCCTCTTTTTGTTCTTTTAAAATTGAAGGCTCCAACCAAATTGGCCCCCGTAAATCCGTCAGTACTCATAAAGGGGTACCAATATTCAGACAAGCTCTCACTGCTGTAAGGGGCGAAACCTATTTGTTTAAAGGGAGTAAAGCTGCTTCCAAATTGATTTTGGTTAAATAACCTTCCACTTTGTATTTCAACATATTGCCCACTGTCATCGGTCAATAAATCTTCCCAGATACCTCCCCTGCCTGATTGTGCCCATAGAAATATCTTTTTTCCGAGTTTTTCATTTCTTCTTGAGTAGTGCACCATTCCAAAATTTTCTGCTTCATAGAAGACCCCAAAATAATTACTGTGAGATCCAAGAATATGATATGATTTAGATCCTCCAAAGGCGTTATCAGAATATCTTGAGAGATTAGCGCCTTTTTCGTTGAATGGCCAGGCAGTTGTCTCCCCTTCATGTCCTATGGAATTGGTCCCTGGATAAAGAAACTGAAGGTCATTTCTGGCAGGAACCGCTGCATTCATCCAAGTGTAATACGGCTTATCATAAGCGGTGGAATTTGTCCAAAAGGTGTTGGTAATAAAATAGGCTTTATCTTTTTCCAATTTCACTTCAAGAACCCATCGGGTACGCGTAAGAAGATCGAGACTGCTAATAAAACAACTCACACTCCCATCATCGTTCTTCTTTACCAAATAATCAACCGGAGTAGCCGTATTGGCAGTATGCCCGATAATTCCGAAGTTGAACTCAATGCCCCCGCTCACCCATGGGCCACGAAGAGCAATATCTCGAAATTTCACCACCTCATTGTTATAAAGGAAATGCTTGCCGGTCTTCTTTTCCTGAGCAGTCCATATCTTTCCTCCTATCTCAGGGGTGATCAGCACTCTTATGAAATCATTTTCGAGTTCAACTACCTTCCAGTTCTGCATAGCTCCTTCTGTAGAAAACCCATCAAATCTGAAGTAGGGATAGATCTTCTTCCCCGATGGAATGGGATCAGGATCAGAGAAAGCATAGGTAAGATATTCTTTATCGTACTCCTTATAGGTAGCATCAGTTTGCGCCTGAGTCTGAATAACAAAAAATAGTAAAATAAAAATGCACCAAATTCTGAACATAGCTTGTGAGTTAAATAAATTGCGATTCCATTTAATTTTTTCTTTGGAAATATTCTTCCTTGAATTCCTATTCGTCAATAACACAATCCTAAATTCTTCCAGACCTGAGAATAAGATATTGGTTAAAAGTTTCTCATCATTGACTATAAAAGCTTCAAAAGTTCTTCCCTCACTTTTTCATAATCATCACCATCCTCTGACCAAGGCACTGGTTCCTCCATGGACACCTCGCTCAGTGCCTTTGGAACTACTTTATTGATTATCTTCAAAACTTTATTCTTTCCTACTTTCTCTTCAGCCATTGCCATAATAACGGCATCCTGCTGACCCCTTCTGATATTTTTCAACCGAATTGAAGGAATGATCTCATTAATCCCTCGACTTTCATTTGGATAGTAAGGCATATGTCCGGGATAAAAAAGAATACCGTCCCCATTCCCAAAGCTTCCTCCCCCCAGATAGGAAACAGGATTTTCAAAAATATTTTGATGCAGTAGCCTCTTGGGTCCCTGACCGTTGTGTTTCCAATGGGTCCCGTGCCAGATGAAATGAGTATTAATCCCATATTTATACAGTATCCAGCTGTTCACTCTAAGATCTACGGCTTCCCCTTCAAGGATCACAGATCCATATCGTGGACGATTACCATTGTAGAACCAGTAGTCTCCTCCATTCTTTCTTGATGCATCCAGATCCTTTAGCTCCACTCCGTTAAACGCTGCCCATATGTCAATCGAACCTTCAAGCGGTTGCTGGAAATGTGTAGTCGTAAATAAGGGAAGCTTTTTACCTACCCCAGGATTACTATCTATCCATTTCCCCCGCTCATTTACCCAGGCATGTTTTTCTTCGGTGGGCTCGTCAATTAAATAGCGGAAATAAACAGTTTTTGGGGAGTTTTCATCGAACCAGTTTACCCAAAGGTCTGCCTGCATCTGAACTTCTTCCTTTGTGTCGCCCATCACGTTCCCTCCATACATTCCAATCGGAAAGAGTTTTTCACCTACCCCCTGTCCAGGACCGTAATATCCATTCGCCGGACTATAAGCACTTCCATCGAGGTAAGGCCTATATTCTTCCATAACTTTTTTATTAAAAGCTGAATTATTAGCTTTAAAACCACCGGTTATCTCTATTCTATGCCGATGCCCCATAAATTTGATCATCTTGTCCAGTTGCTCCTGTGACATATCAGGATAGTAATCCTGAAGTCCGGAAGTGAACACCCAAACGGTGGAAGGATTTTGCTCTTTGAGATATTCGGGTAAAAGAGTGATTTCCAAGGGTATTTCTTTAATGACCTTGCCTTCCTCGATAATTTTTACTTTACTCTCATACACCCCATCAGGGAAATTCTTATCTCTTGGTAGATAGATGTCTACCCAAAAACCCTGATTTCTCAAAGGCCCAACATCCATAGGAAAACCCCCACGTCCAGGCAGGGCATTACTGGGAATCAAGGCATCAGGAATCCATCCTGTCATCTTCTCAGGTGCTGCTTTTTCAGAACCGTAAAACCATGCTGGGGGAGTACTTTCCTCTTCTTTGACATTTAAATAATGTTGAGAAAACAGATCAATGCTTCCTCCTGGCCCATATTTCAAAGTGGAACCACCAATGATCTTACCAGATTTCCGATGTATGGGAGCATCCAGCACGAGCTCCACATTTCTGACACTGTCGTTGCCGATTTCGGTTATTATTTGAAACGCCAGAACCTCATTGTATAATCCTATGAGTTTTATTTTCTCACTGTTCCAAATATGATTTCCTTGTTTATCTGAATGGTTTAGATCATTGCGGAATATTTTCTCCCCATCCCCTACTGCCCAAACTGAGCTTATTTGTGCGTTGGTCAGATGGGGAGCCAAAAGAGAGAAAAATGCAAATCCAAGCAGTGACCTTAGTATCTTTTTATTCTGAACTACAACCATAATTTATTTTTTAAGTAATATTTTACGTTTTTAATAAAATCTACATCTGTGAAAGCTCTTCCAAACGTTCTGCCATTTCCCGGCGATTCTGGTACAAGTCTTCAAGATTACGGGAGAAGGCGCTCACATCAATGACTAATTTATCAACCTGACCTTCAGCAAATTCCTCAGCCCCTAAATCTTTCAACATGGAAAGATAGACATGGTCTTCTATTCCTTCCCTTAGGAGCTCCAGGCGAATTGATGAAACGGGTCCATTAATGTCGGGTTGATCTGTGAAATTTTCGGTATAATCCCCTGGATAAATAAGAGACCCTTCTCCGTTTAGGATCCATCCATCGCTACACAGGAAACCGGAATGGAAAGTGCCAGCATTAAGCCAGGGGTTTCCGGTTTGACCCCAGAAATTCAAAGCCCAATAAAGGAAACCATCCATGTTATAACTTTCAGTAATCCATGGTATCATCACAGGATCAAGGGCAGGGGCATCAATAAAGAGGTTTGGTTGTGGATATTTCTGATCACACGAAATATACCAAGTCATTTCCCCTCCCAGGGCCTGCTCTTCTTTAATTACCCGCTTTACTTCAGGATTGTTCAAGTGGTTCCCGTGAATAGAGAAATTATCCACATGCCCGCGAAACGTTCCCCATTCCGGATGATCCTTGGGTTGTACAGGAGTACGGGTAACAAGGAATTTTGCGCCATTAGCAGCTTCATGTACAAAAGCTGACCATTTGCGGGTATCTTCATAATCCTCCTCACTTCTGGGTTCATCAATGGGACTATTAAAAACCAGTCTATCCTTCCAACCGTTCTTTTCAAAATATGTTTCAACCTGAGATAGATAGGATTTTACTATTTTATTGAATTCGGCTGAAAATGGATCGGCTGAGATCTGCCGTCTCAAAGTCCCTGGTAATGCATTTAAAAGTACTCTCTTTGTTTTAAGTTCATTCATATAGTACTTATACTTGGCATCATCGAAAACCACTTTAACTTTTCCTCCTTCTACAGAAAGCTCTGGCAAAAGCATATCATTAAACCAAGGCTCCATACGATGTTCGTAAAGGAAATCATAATAGACTTGAGTCAACTCCCTCATTTCCTTTGAATCCGGATCTTTTTTATACAAGTCAGCCAACCAGTTTCGGGAGATATTCATATATGTTATAAACGGAGTCTCCTCGGTCAATGAAAAACCATAAACCTTAACTTCCATCCCGAGAGTCTCCAATGCCCTTCCATCTTGTGTAATAGTTATTGTTCCTGAATAAGTTCCTTTAGGAGTCCCTGCAGGAATCACAACATCCACCCACAGAGGCCTATTCTGAACTACTGAATATTGAGCTTCCATGCTAAAGGGTTTTTCAATTGGTACCAGGGCATCAGGCCAATAACCCGTATCGCCCACGAGACTTGACTTTCCGTCCAACATGATATAGTGTTCCAGGAAAATGTCGATGTTTTCCCTAGAAATTTTACCGACATTGGAAGTGAGATCAGAGACAGATATGTTAAATCCTTTACTGGCAGGTTGTCGTTTTTCTGGCACTGCTCCTGAAATTATAACCTGAAAAGGCACATGTTCATTTCCCGCTCCTGCAACCTTGATCTTTTTCTCTACTCCGTTCCACACTAAGTTTTCATTCTCAACCCTATCCTCTGGCCGCACCTTTTGCTCGGCAGGCGCCGCCCATACTGAAAATTCCTTTTCTAGTGCTTCATTCTTGTCGTCTATAGCCCCTGTCTGGGTTCTTTGGGCATAAACTGACCCTTTAAAAAGAAAACAAAAGACAAGGAAAAAAAATAAAATTACTCTATTCATTAGTTTAGAATTTTGTTGGTTAAATTACAACCCGTATCCAGGGTTCTGCTCCAGTAAAGGATTAAGTCTTAGATCATTTTCCGGAATAGGGAATAATAGATCATCATCAGAATAATTCTGCTGAATATCTTCCCTACTTTCTTCTTTCAGAATTCTTTTCCTCACAAGATCGAACCATCTGTCGAACTCGAAAGAAAGCTCCCAGTTTCGCTCTTCAATAACTCTGGTGTCGAATTCTGCCTGAGTCATATCCAAGGTCGCACGAGGTGCTTCCGGATTTTCCACATGTCCATTCGCACGGTCTATGACTTTATTGATTGCCACCACTGCCCCTTCCGTTGGTCCTCCATTGGCCATATTCGCAGCTTCGGCATAGATCAATAGCACATCAGCGAAACGCAAAATTGGGATATTTACAATAGACCTTCCTGCATTAAAATCTTCGTCTGTATCATAAAGGTATTTCCTAATTCCAGGACTCCGCCCCAGCTCTAGGTAAGACTCTCCATCCAGTTCAAGCTCCAGATAAGCGTCCTTGCGAGGTTGGTTAGGAAATTTTTCGGTCCAGAGAATATCAGCTGTAAAATCTCCCCATCCATTTAACTCTGTCCAGATGTGTGGGTCGGTAGCCATGTCCTCATAATTAGAGTTGAAACTGAACATCATTTCCGGACCGTATTTAGCATTGACGCTAAATACTTGGTGCACATCCTCCACTAAAAAATATCGTTCAGCATCTATAACCTGCTTTGCCATATCAGCAGCCAGCTGATAGTAGCGGGGCTCATTCATGGGGTAAGTCGCCATGGTCAAATAAACCTTGGCCAGCATTCCTTTAGCCCCGTCTATAGTGGGTCTCCCTTTTTGCGCATCTGGCCAGGAAGGAGGTAGCTTCTGAAAAGCTTCTAAAAGATCATTCTCTATTAAACCGTACACATCCACCAAAGGTGAACGTTCAATTTCAGCAGTATAAGGATCTTCATTATCTTCAGTGATTAAAGGAAGAGGGCCAAACATTCTCACTAGCATAAAATAATTATATGCTCTCAGAAATTTTGCCTGTCCCATCAGAATATTTATATCTTCCTGTGGAGTGCCTTCTAGATTTCCATTGTTAATAGCCTTTATGGCTGCATTAAGATTTGAAATGGCGCTATAGTGTGCGGCCCATAAATCACTTCCATGGTTGTTTCCTATCACAAGATTTCCACCCGCCAACTGATCATCGTGATTGAAAGTATGCATAGTATACCCATAGTTGGCCCAGGGTACCCAGAGACTGTTCATGGAGGCCGCAAAAGCAGATTCAACCTGAGCTGGAGTGGTATAAAAATTTTCTGGCTCCATAAAGTTTGATGGTTCCTCTTCTAATTTTTCACAAGATGTAATCGCAAATGCGCACACCATCAAAGAAAAATACTTTAATAGTTTGATAAATATTTTCATGTCCTACAATTTAAAAAGTTAGATTTAATCCAAGGGTCCAAATTCTCGACTGTGGATAACTACTCACATCGGTACCAAGGGAAGCATCATTACCAGGATAAGAACTTACTTCAGGATCATAACCAGAGTAATCTGTCACCGTAATTAAATTGCTTCCTCCTACATCAATGCGCAGATTTTGCAATTGAAGTTTGTCTGTAAAGGATTTTGGCACATTGTAGGCAAGAGTCAGAGTCTTCAATCGAAGATAAGACCCATCCTCAATCCACCTGGAATTGGTGTTACTGCCCGTTGAGGGTAAAGTAACAGTACTAATAAGATTTGCATTTTGTCTTGTCTGTTGATCGATGATAGCAGGAACATCGGTGTCCTGATTATCAGGAGTCCAACGGTTCAGCAAATTTGAACTAAGCCCTGAGCCTGGATCCTCTCTTCTAATCCGCGCTATATTGAAGATATCGCCCCCTTGTTTTCCCTGAATTTGAAAGCTGAGTTCAAAATTCTTGTAAGTAAAGCGGTTATTCCACCCATAAATGAAATCTGGAAGAGAATTTCCTATTACTTTCTGGTCCTTCAGATTGATAGCGCCATCATTGTTGACGTCAGTATAATGGGGATCCCCAGGCAACTGTCCATACCTGGCGGCTTCTGCAGCCTCGCCAGTACCCCAGGTGCCTTCATATCCCCAACCAATCATTTGACCAAAAGGTTCACCTTCTACAAGATACATGAAAGGAAGGTTGGTTCCTGATCCCGAACCTCCAGCGCGATACCCAATCCTTGTAACTGGTCCTAAATCTACAACGGTGGTCTTATTTGCTGAAATGTTGAAACTAGTATGCCATTCAAATTCCCCAATTACTGGATACCCTTGAAGGGAGAATTCAAACCCTTTGTTCTCCATGGTTCCTACGTTATCAATAATACTGCTCAACCCTGTATAGCTAGGCAATTCCCGAGGCATCAACAAATCCTCAGTTTTTTTGACATAATAATCAGCCGTAAAATTAATTCTTTCATTCCAAAGACCTACATCAATACCTAGGTTGGTCTGGGTTGTGGTCTCCCATTTGAGATTAGGATTGGAGGCTGCTGAAATGAAGAATCCAATATCGGTAGCATCACCTCCGTTGTAAGGATAGTTACTGCCAGAGCTTATCCTTGCGAGAGTCTGATAAGGACTGATACCCTGGTTTCCGGTTACCCCCCAGCTGGTACGCAGCTTAAGGTTGGAAAGGAAATCGACATCTTGCATGAAATCCTCCTCAGAAACCCTCCATGAAACGGCAGCTGATGGGAAATACCCCCACTTGTTATTGGCTCCAAAAACTGAAGAACCGTCACCTCTATAACTGGCAGTTAATAAGTACCGGCCATCATAACCATAGTTAACTCTTCCCATATAAGAATTGATCACCCTTTTACTTGACTCGGAATTGACATTCACAATATTTGCCCCTGCCAGATCATTGATACCGGTATCCTGGGTAAGAAAATCCATAGCATTAATGGTAGAGTTATAGGATTCGCTGTACTGCTGTTCAGCTACCGCAGTAAGAGTAAATTCATGCTTGTCAATAGCTTTTTGGTATGTCAGGATATTAGAATTCTGCAAATATGTTAATTTACTATCAAATGCTCTTCCGTAACCATTGTTCATGGAACCTGCAAACGTTTCAGAATTCAGGAAGGTCAGGTTGTTATCCTGGATCAAACGAGCACCTCCTGTGATCTTAAGTGTAAGTCCCTCCAAAATGGTGAAATCAAGAAAAGCATTCAGGTTGTTCTGAAAACCCTCATTTTCTATCATAGGCTCAGTGGCACTAGCTACAGGATTCCATACGGTAGGGTTTCCGTAAAGCTGAGAAGCTCTACTATAACTCCCATCTGGCTGGCGTACTGGTAATGTGGGTGCAAAAATCGAAATAGCCGCGATGGGGTTATTGGGCCAATCCCAGCTACCATCAAAGACAGACGAATTGGTAATTTCTTTGGCCCCTGCCCAGTTCACTCCTATACGAGCCCAATCAGTGATATCCGCATTGACATTAGCTCTTAAGGTAAAGCGCTTATGTCCTGAATTGATAAGGATTCCCTCCTGATCCAAAAATCCTCCGGAAACCCTGTAGTTAGAGAATTCAGAAGCACCGCTAACTGAAAGCTGATGATTCTGAGTGACGGCGGTATGGTAGATCTCATCTTGCCAATTGGTGCCTCCATTTTGCTCAAATTGCTGAATCTCTGCCTCACTGAAAATCGGCGCCGGCGTAAGTCCATCCCCGTTTCTTGAGAGTTCTACTGCATTAATATTCCTCGCGTAATCGGCCGCACCAATAAGATCAAGCTTTTTAGTAATAGTAGCGGTTCCTATATTGAAATTATAGTTGATTTGAGGTTTCCCTGATTTTCCGCTCTTGGTGGTTATAAGAATCACCCCGTTTGCTCCCTGTGAACCGTAGATAGCGGTTGCTGAGGCATCTTTTAAGATCTCAATAGACGCGATATCATTAGGATTAATAGAATTCAGGTCAGCACCCTGAAGTCCATCGACTACTATAAGAGCATTGTTTCCTCCATATATGGAGTTCATCCCCCTGATACGGACTTCTGTGTTTCCTCCCGGTGCCCCATCAGTATTCAAGACCATTACCCCAGCAGCGCGACCTTGCAAGGCTTGGTCAACTCGCTGGGTGGCCAATTGAGTGATCTCCTCGGACGAAATAGAACTCACCGATCCAGTGATATCGCTTTTACGCTGACTTCCATAACCAACTACAACGATTTCGTCCAAGGCCGAAGCTCTAGGTTCCAACTGGATTTGAAGCTCAATTTCTTCTGTGACCCGTCTTTCCACTTCGGCATAACCTAAAAAGGAAACAACTAGGACTGCCTCTACAGGCACCTCTATACTAAAATTACCATCAAAATCGGTGATCACTCCATTGGAGGTGCCTTTTTGAAATACGTTCACTCCCGGTATGGCTAAGCCCGACTCAGCATCGGTAACTTTACCGTTAATGATCAAATTACCAGTTTGAGCCATGGCGTGCATCTGGAACAGTATAAAACCCAGAATTAAGACTAAAGATTTTCTCATATTACTTTTTACTTTATTGAAAAATTAAATTATGACAACAAAAAATCAAAAACGAAACTTTTACTTTCATGTTTGTGAAATTAAAAACAAATACTTTCGAAACGTTTGCTAATATAAAAAAGAAAATTATATTAACAAAATATTTTGAAAATATCTTTTAAAATATCATTAATTCATAAGTTCGCAAGACTTCAAAGGCTAATAACTTCAAGTGAAAAGCAAAAAAACTTGCGCATAGGAAAAATTTAACTCTTACGTAAAAAGCCATGAATCCTTCTTTCTATACACACCTATCTTAATCACATCACTAAAAGCGACCATTATTTAACTATAATTTCTAAAATTACCCTGTTTCAACACCTTGCGTTCGTCTTATTAATTTGTCAATGAAATCTTTTTTATTTCGAATTATTTGTTTCTATCTATAATTTGCATTTATTCGAAAGAAAATAATCCGGCATCTATATAATGACAAAAGAAAAATCCAACAGCCGCCCAGAACACAAAGCCCACGAGGAAGATTTTAGGACAGTTAGTGATGCGATTAGAAGTTTGTATCGAAAAAAGACAATCGCCTTAATAAAAGAAGAACCTATAAAAAAAGGAGAGGTTACAGATTTGTTTGGCGAAAATAAAAATACCGTTTCAAATTGGTAGAAAAATTACTAAACTATGGTAATTTTGGTTATAAATCAAAAAAAAGGTAAAATCAGAAGATAAAAAACTTTTGAGTATTGCCAATGAAAAAGCCATTCAATTGATGATTATTAACAAAATGCCTGACCAATTAAAATTAGATTATGGTTTATGGACTCGTAAAGCTCTTAAAGAGTTGGTTGAAAGAGAGTTTGGAGTAATTTTAGCCAATAAATAACAGTGCGATTAGTTGCGTAAATGGGGCTTCACACCCCAAAAGCATAAAAAAAGCATACAAACAATGTTCAAAAAAAGTACGGTATGTTTAGACGAAGAATATCCTGCCATTCAAAAAAGAGCAAAACAGAAGATGTCTAAATTCAATGGGCCGATGAAACAGGAGTCAGAAACAACTGTCAAAACGGACGTTCTTACAATCCAAAAGACAAAACACCAACCAAGATGAGTATGTCAAAAATGTTTTCTGTCAATATAATTTCAAGTCATACAAATCAAGGGAAAGTACAATTTATGATCTATTCTGAAAAGATGAATTCTGGCAGATCCATATACTATTTTTAAAGCATTTGATAAAAAATAGCCCAAAAAAAATATTTCTTATTTTGTATAATTTAAGTGGGTTCATCACAGTAATATAGTGAAAAATTGGGTTAATATAAAATAGCGCTGTTTTTCTTGCCAGCTTATTCGCAAGAGAAAAATCCTGACGAATAGTTGAATTGTGATTTAAAGCAAGGTTTGTCGAACAAACCCGCACCTAAAAACCAAGAAAAACTTAAAGAAAATTTAGAAAATCATAGTATGAAAATGTTAGTGAAAAATCCGGAAAGAATTCAAAAATATTTCAATCATAAAGATATTCAATATGCATCTTGATAATTATAAATATAATGCCGTCGGTCGGGTTAATATTAACTGGAATCGGATATATCATCCTCCAGATCATCCTGAACAAAAGCAAATCTTGTTAAGAAAATATCACAGAAATCAGGTAAAAAAAACTGATTCTATTCACCAACCTAATTCTTAGATTCAACCCCTCAGCACATTCCCCTTTATCCCGATACTTCCCCAATGACACGCTCCTATTGCGGGGAAAGAGCTTCGTCGAAAAGGTCTTGGACACAGGAAAAAAAGTTGATCCCCTTCGTTGCGCTATTCCGCGAATCCCGAAAAAACTCGGAACCGGAACCGCTCCACTCATGGAAGCACTTTTTTGCCTGAGTCCGCCGGATCTGAACTCCTTTCATGCTTCTTACTTGCCGGGACCGGTTGGAACTTCACCCAGTTGGTTGACCCACCTTCCTGACCCATTCTGCCCTATACCATTTTTTGAGAAAAGCAAAGGTCCGGAATTTAGAAATTAGCCGGCCTTTTAGCGGACTCTTTCCAAAATTCAGGATTTTCGGGCGGCCTATCCTAATTCTAAATTCCCGGTTAAAAGCATATCAAAAAATGGTAACAGCGATGGCACTGTAGGAAGTAAATCAAAACCGAACAAGGCTTTTGTTCAGTTCAACCTCCATTTTTTTCTTTCAACCCGGAAATCAAAAATGGAAAACGCTCCAGATATAAAAAGTAAATCTGTGGATTTTGTTTAAAATGACCAAAAATTCATTTGTTGTCGTTTGATGGTTTTTGCCATTTTCATCCAACTCAATCAACTTTAAACATACCAATTCATACCATTAAACGTAAAAACTTATTTCACGTAAAAATGAAATAATATGTATCTTAAACAACTGAATTACAGGGTTTCTTGATAAATTATATGATCCCAATTATTAGATTTTCCGTTGAAAATAACGGTTCATATTTATGAATTTCAACAAAATTTTTTGTCTTACGACTCCTTGAATGTCCAGGCAAAATTGCAAGAATATTTTGTTCTGAAAAAATAAAAAGGGGAATAGCAAGAGGGTAACACGCAGAGCGGTGTTAAACATTCCTTTTTATTTTCATTCAACTGATTATCAATTAGTTATAAATTATTTAGATATTATAAAATTCTTGATTTGCGTCAAATGGCCTCAAACCCCCAGTAAAATGGCAAGAATTTGCGTCAAACTCTAAAAGAAACCAAAAAATGGATGCTTTTATTAACATTCGGATCAAACGAGAAACGGCAAAACGTTTTCAGCAATTTTCTAAAACTCATTACAAAACGCATACGGATGCTATGGCAG
>Ga0307486_1001386_pt1 | contig 18772 bp, 12 predicted proteins | sample CBIW02metaG_FD_203663 | JGI IMG/M metagenome (GOLD analysis project Ga0307486, IMG submission 203663) | Sea-ice brine microbial communities from Beaufort Sea near Barrow, Alaska, United States - CBIW 0.2 | ecosystem: Environmental > Aquatic > Marine > Coastal | place: USA: Alaska | collected...
TAAAAAAATGAGGGAAAGCCGGGTGGGTTTTTGGGGCACTGTAGCAAGTGGGCATTTTTTTTACCCTCTCATAAATATACCTAAATTAACTCAATAACGAACCGTTTTTAAAAGCGATTTCCCTGCCTTTCCCACCAAATAAAATTCCGTTTTAATCATTTTTCTTATCTTTGCATCCTCTTAAGCCATTCCTGCTTTCAACTCCAAACCTATCGACCTTTGAAGAAGTACCTTAATTTATTCGATTTCAGTCAAAAAGTAGATTATAAGACAGAGATTCTTTCCGGGTTGACTGTTGCCATGGCTCTAATTCCAGAGGCAGTGGCCTTTGCATTGATTGCAGGACTATCGCCTCTAACCGGACTTTACGCTGCATTTATGATGGGTCTGGTCACCTCTATTTTTGGCGGTAGACCAGGAATGATCTCTGGAGCTACAGGTGCCATCGCGGTGGTGCTAGTCACTTTAGCAGTAAGCCATGGCGTAGAATATGTATTTGCAACGGTGATTTTGGCGGGAATTCTACAGGTAATTGCTGGCACCTTAAGACTGGGGAAATTGATGCGTTTGGTACCACATCCGGTAATTTTTGGCTTTGTGAATGGCCTGGCAATTATTATTTTCATGTCTCAACTTGTACAGTTTAAAGATGGTGAAGGCAACTGGCTCACAGGTTCATCCCTTTATATTCTCTTGGGATTAGTGTTTTTAACTATGCTGATCATCTGGGGTCTTCCAAAATTAACCAAAGCTGTTCCAGCATCACTGACGGCAATTTTATCTGTATTTGCCATAGTTGCAATTTTTGACATTGACACAAAAACTGTGGGTGACCTGGCGGCTATTAAAGGTGGATTTCCTCCTTTTCATATCCCATCAGTTCCTTTCACCCTTGCAACTCTTCAACTCATTTTGCCATACGCTACAATTGTCGCGGGAGTTGGCCTTATAGAAAGTCTTCTCACGCTTAATATTATAGACGAAATCACAGAAACGCGTGGCAGGGGAAATAAAGAAGCAGTAGCTCAAGGCGTTGCCAACATGCTTTCAGGAGTGTTTTCTGGAATGGGTGGGTGTGCGATGATAGGTCAAAGTCTCATCAACATCTCCTCAGGAGCTAGAGCCAGACTATCTGGGATTGTGGCGGCAGTAATGCTTTTGGTTTTTATCATGTTTGGAAGCAGTCTCATCGAAAAAGTCCCTATGGCAGCATTAACGGGTTTGATGATTATGGTTGCTATCGGAACATTTGAATGGGCGAGTTTGAAAACCTTTACTAAAATGCCCAAATCGGATGTTTTCTTGATGGTGTTAGTCACCTTGATTACCGCTTTCCTACATAATCTAGCGTTGGCAGTTTTGATAGGAGTGGTACTGGCTGCCTTATTTTTCGCTTGGGATAATGCGAAAAGAATTAGAGCCAGAAAAAATATTGATGCCAACGGAGTTAAGCATTACGAAATGTATGGACCTCTATTTTTCGGTTCCATCTCAGCATTCAATGATAAGTTTGACGTGACCAACGATCCGGAAGAAGTTATTATTGATTTTCAAGAAAGTAGAATCGTGGATATGTCAGCCATCGAAGCGGTCAACAAACTTACGGAACGCTATCAAAAACTCGGCAAGAAAGTACATTTGAAGCATCTAAGCCCTGATTGCAGACAATTACTGGCTAATGCAGACTCATTGATAGATGTGAATGTAATCGAAGATCCGAATTATAAGTTGGTCGTAGATTAAGGGTTATCGATTTTAACCGAAAAGTGCAGGAAAAGACTGCAAAGGGCTTAATTCACGGGTCCTTGCTTTAAAAACGAGGTTGTGCATCTAGGATTTACTCGGTGACCGGACATAAAAAATCAGGAGAGGGAGAGGAAAAATGCGGTCATGCTGTATTTTTCCTCTCCCCCTTTTTTAACAACCAAATCCCAGATACTGAATGACTTTTAGGCCATTTAAAATATTTAATTTGAAACTAGCCTCGTTGATGTTTACATGAACGAGATCACTCAATTGCTGAAAAAACCATCTGTCGGAATTTCCAACTTGTTTGATCGCCCGTTCCTCCTTGGGTTTGCTTCATCAAAATTCCGATGGTATTTGTTACCGGATCAGCAAAGTACTGCGTGTTGAAATATCCTCCCCAATCGAAGGTGCCCATGCTGCCTATTCCACCTTTGGCTACTCCATTGTCATCCACCAAACCAAAGGCTAAGCCATAATCTTTGCCTCCACCGCCTAACAAGTCTCCGACTTGATTGGACATAATGGTTTTGATGGTGTTAGGGCTCAAAAATCGGGTACCATTATAAGTCCCTCCATTCAGGTACATCTGAAGGAATTTGGCATAATCCTCTGCTGTGGAAGAAAGTCCGGCACCTCCTGAGAAAAACGTCTTTGCTCCTGTTTTTGGATAATTCGGATCATAAAAGGTTGTTGGATACCCTTCCCACTTTTCGTTGTTTTTACGATGAATGGTGACGAGCTTTTTTCCTTGTTCCTCATTCAGATAGAATCCAGTAGTATTCATTCCCATTGGGGCGAAAATTCTTTTTTGCAAAAATTGATCAAAAGGCATCCCAGAAACAATCTCCACAAAATACCCCAGCACATCCAATCCAAGACTGTAAGTGTATCTGGAACCCGGATCGTGGTGAAGTGGTAGTTCAGCGAGTTTTTTAATATTTTCTCCAATCTGAATGGGTTCGGTGGTGAAAAGCTCAACTATTCCAGCTTTGCCATAGATCATCTTGATACGCTCATCACCATCGATCATTCCATAGCCAAGCCCTGAAGTATGGGTAAGCAAATCTCTAATTGTAATCTCCCTTGTAGCAGGTTGCGTAGAATAAGTGGTATCGGAGTACCTGAATCCAGTGAGCACTTTAGGTTTGGCGAATTCCGGGATAAATTTGGAAATAGGATCATCCAATTCAAATTTCCCCTCCTCCCAAAGCATCATTACCGCAGTAGAGGTAATCGCCTTAGACTGTGATGCTATTCTGAAAATTTGATCTTTTGCCATCTTAGTGTCTGACGCTACGTCTGCCAAACCTTTTGCTTGATGATAGACTATTTTTCCATCTTTCACGATTAATGCTACTAATCCAGGAATCTGATTGTCTCCAATCGCTTGGTTAAGCATCTGGTCAATTTTATTTACACGCTCAGAAGAAATGCCTTTTAATGGCTGACTGCCTTGTGAAGATAAATTTGTGGGATTTTGAGCCAGAGCATAAGTCGAATAGAGAAGAGCCTGGATGAGTACAAACAATCGATAGTAGTGCTTTTTCATTTAGTTGATAGGTTTACAGAACTGTAAAATAACCATATCAATCAAAACAACCGATTTTTAAATCAAAAAAGCAGACTGATTACTCAGTCTGCTCTAAAATAGTCAAGATAGTTCTTACTATTTATTAAGCTCGAAATAGTATTCCGTGCCATCCTGGAACATACCTAACACTACAATTTCTTCGTCAGCGTGATCGTTGAGCACCTCCAACAATTGTTTTACATCAGAAATCTTAACTCTTCCGTCTTCGGCTATGATGGAAGTAATGACAAAACCGGGTCTTGCCCCTGCACTTCTCCATCTTTGTCCAGCTACATCAGAAATAATTGCACCGCCTGAAATGTTCAATTGAGATTTTGTCTCAGCTTTCAATTCTTCAAACTTCACCCCTTCAAATTCGAAGGTTTTAGCAATTTCCTTTTTAATGATCTCTGTATCGCCAGCGAAGTTACGTAAGGTTGCCTCAGTTATGCTGGTCTTTCCATCTCTGATGTATTCAACCTCCACTTTATCTCCTGGGCGCTTTCTTGCTACTAGCTCTTGGAGAGTTGAGGTGGAATGGGTAGCATGACCATCTATACCAATGATAATATCCCCTTTAAGCAATCCTGCTTCTTCCCCTGCACTGTTTTTATTCACATCCCGAACATACACTCCCTGCTCTACAGGCAATTTCTGACCTAAGTAGTCCCCGAATTCTGGAGAGACATCAATAATTACAACCCCTAAAAGTCCTCTTTGAACTGCTCCGTAATTCATCAAGTCGTCCATCACCTTTTTCACCAGAGTACTTGGAATCGCAAAAGAATATCCGGTAAAAGTACCTGTACGGCCAGAGGCAATTGCGGTATTGATTCCTATCAGCTCACCAGCTAAATTAACCAATGCACCGCCAGAGTTACCTGGATTAACTACCGCATCAGTCTGAAGAAATGATTCAATCTGAAGATTATTTTCTACATCATTGAGAATACCTATGTTTCTGGCTTTAGCAGAAATAATCCCGGAAGTCACCGTAGAATTCAAATCAAATGGGTTACCTACAGCAAGTACCCATTCACCTATTTTAGTATTGTCAGAGTCTCCAAATTTTACAAAAGGAAGGTTGGTTGCATCAATTTTAATTAGAGCAAGGTCAGTAGTAGGATCGGTTCCGATCACTTCAGCGACGTACCTTTTATTGTTTTCTAAAGAAATCTCGAGTCTAGATGAATTTTCGACCACGTGATTATTGGTTACAATGTATCCGTCTGGTGAGATAATCACACCGGAACCGGAACTCATAGCAATAGGCCCTTGCTCACGACCACCGTTACGGTGTGGATCTTGCTGGGGAAAGCCAAAATACTCTTGAAGCTGATCACGTTGTGAAGGCTTGCTTGCAGTATAACCCATTTGACTTTTGACATGTACTACTGCTGGAGTAACTGCTGCTGCGGAGGCTACGAAATTAATTCCATCAGGGATGGTAAAATCTTTGCCGGATAGCAGGTTCACAAAACTAGCTTGCTGCTTTTCGTCAAAACTGCTGGCATTTTTGGGTTGTACTATAAAACTTACGCCTGCCAAGGCAACAATACCTCCGATAATGGAGGCAAGAAGCATTCCCAGAAAGAATTGTCTTTTGTTCATTTTTCTCTATGTGTTTACTGTTTATGTTGTATTACTTTTAACCCAAGTATTCCTAAAATTGATTCATAAATGGAGACACAAAATCGCTCTGAGCCTCAAATTAACATGAATTAACCGCAGATAGAGTGATTTCATGGAATATTTTAAAACGAAAATCCTTCTAAACCAAAATCATAGACCGCACAAAAATATTGTGCAAGTCAGGATGAAGTATTGTTATCACAACTATTAAAAACACTATATGGTTTTCTGTACTTGTCAGTAGGCTTATTTTCTTAGCTTCTTGGGACCCTAGCCTATCGTTAGATTCAAAAAACTGAAATATCCTACCTTCCAGCATATATACAGAAGGCAGAAATGAATAACTGTCAATTTAATTCTAATAATTTTTTACCTATATCTACTAACTTTCAACCTGCCTGATATTCGTAAAATAATTATCCCCAATTATGCCAGTTAGCAGTAGTTTCTTTGATTAACTAGCTGGAAGACTAGTACTTCGGCAAGCTCAGCATAAATGAGGGAAGATCGAAGTGGCGTCAATCGCTGAGTTTACTAAATCTTTCGATGTTTTTGACTCCTTACTGGCAGGAAAGCAGACATACACATTGGTAAACAACAAACATTGAAAGGCTAAATAAATCATGATACATCACAAAATCATTGAATTATTTTATATTAACTTCAAAATTTTCAATAATGAATAGATTTTGCCTGGCCGTTTTTTTACTACTTGGAGTGGTAAGTAATGCGCTTTCCCAGTCCGACACCACCACCAGTAACTCAGTAGTTACTTTAACAGGTGTACAGTCGATAGATAGCTTATTTATATTTAACGATAGCATCAAAACGTCTGCTGTCCAGACCAAAAGCTTTGGAAGTATTCTCTCGCAGGTGATAAATAAAGCCCAGCAGCACTCCGTAGAGCTTGGCACAATCAAGCTTGATCTCTCAGAATTTTTAGACACCGCCGAGATGAGTAGAGAACTCCCAGGGATTCATCTGCTGGCTGAGCGGGTAAAGGAGCAAACCATCATGGACTCGACTCATCTAAATCAACGGTATCTGAAGGGGATGGAAAACCTGGTCGAGAGGAGTAATGAAGTGAATCAATCATTTCAGAAAACTATTCAAACTAGGATTGCCCAGCTTACGGTGGTAGGAGATAAACTTGCTGAAATAAAATCAGATTCGGTTTTTACATTGACTCTGCGGGATAGCACTCTGGTGCCAGAAATTAATAAAGAGCTGACAATTCTCAAGGCTGATCTCAAAACGGTAGATAGCATTTACCTGGCGCAAGAGATAATGACGGCAGGTTTTCAAGCTAGAATTTCAGAAAATGCGATGCTTATTTTAGAGCTAAAACAATACTTGGATTCGAACAAGAAAAGACTTGACCGTCAGTATTGGACCAAAGAAATCAATTATCCCTGGGAATCAAAAACCTTCGTCAAAGATTCTGGTCTGTCTAAAACGCTTAGAGAATCCCTGAAAATCAATCTACAATTTTTAAATATTTATGTAAAATCCTCCTTATACATGGGGGTATTTAGCCTAATCATTCTTGGTTTTTTGTATTACAAGCTTAGGTCTGCAATCAAATCGATCAGCACCGAAAAAGAGTACGCAGCGCTAATTTTAGAACGTGTTAAATACTTCGAAGCAAATACAACGGCTTCGACGATACTGATCGTTTTACCTATATTTTTAGCAATCTTTCAAAATCCGCCGCTAATATTTATTTCTCTTTTATCCTTGGTGATGGTGATTGCTTCCACCTTTCTAATAAAACTTCAGTTTGGTAAATATTTTTACAAACTGTGGCGCATATTTATCATCCCTTATATCTTACTGGAAGTCAGCGCTCTCAACTGGAAAGTGGTATTCCAAGAACGATGGTATATCCTTATCTCATCCCTTCTTTTTATAGTAATGGGTGTGTTGGTGTTTAACTCATTCAAGAAGAAGCATACTCCAGATGCCAAATTCCTCCAATATTTAGCCATTTTCTTGATCGTAATCGAAACCTTCGCATTTATGGCGAACATGCTGGGCCGCTTTAACTTAGCCAAAACTTATTCCATTACCGGGGTAATACTTTTCTATAGAGGGGTTGGACTTTATCTTTTCGTAAATGTCTTTTTGGGGGTCATCTATCTATTAATCGAATTCAGTAAAAAAGAGAAAGATGAGTTTACTTCCTATTTCGATTTTAAGGATCTGCAAAAAAGGATGAAGGGATTCTTATATGTTTTTGCTGCTGGAATATGGCTTTATGGCTTATTCTGGCATTTGGGATATTACGATGACATTTACGATTGGATAGTCGAATTCCTCAGTAAGGACAGAACCCTTGGAAACACGGTCTTCCAATATGGCAGTATCTTACTTTTAGTTATCATTATATATATCTCTACTTTTCTAGCTAATACCATCGCATATTTCGCCACTATCAAAGATCAAAAAATTGGGCTTTCCCGAAAGAAAAGACTGGGAAGTTCTGTTCTTTTAATTCGATTGGGGGTATTGACCATTGGGTTTTTCATAGGAATGACTGCTGCAAAGATCCCACTGGACAAAATTGCAATTGTCCTTGGGGCCCTATCTGTAGGTATAGGATTTGGCTTGCAAACTATCATCAATAATCTTGTATCCGGTGTAATTCTAGCCTTTGAGCGACCAATTCAAATTGGTGATGAGATTCAGGTTGGTCAAAATAGTGGTACGGTAAAGGAGGTGGGCATCAGGGCGAGTAAAATTCAAGCCTATGACGGATCTGAAATTGTAATTCCCAATGGAGACCTGTTATCTCAGAGTCTGATCAACTGGACCCTTTCCGATAAAAGGAGAAGAATAGAGCTCGTCATAGGAGTAGGTTATCCCTCCGATATGAAGTTGGTGAAGTCAATTATCGAGGGGATTCTTGCGGGAGAAAGCATCCTCAAGATACCCTCTCCCAAAGTCTATATGCAGACGTTTAATCAGAATTCTGTTGATTTCAGAGTGCTATTCTGGGTCGAAAATATTGACATCTGGGTGGATCTGAGAGCGGAAGTAATGACTCATATTTTCGAAAAATTTGCTGAAAATAATATTGAGCTGCCTTTTCCAAAGCGGGATATTTATATTAAATCTATGCCGCCCAACTGGCAGGAGACGGTGTCTAAACCAAACGAGATGTTGGACATGAGAGAAAATCCATCAGACATAAATCCTCCTGAAACAGAGACCGAAAAAAAATCCCCCGAAAACTAATTCAGAGGATTTAGAGTTTGCAAATCAAAATTGCTTTTATGCTAACTTGACATTCACGGCATTTGGCCCTTTTTTGCCATCCGTTATTTCATAGGTAACTTTGTCATTTTGATTAACTTGATCCACAAGGCCAGATGCGTGTACGAATACTTCGCTCTGAGATTTATCGTCAACGATAAACCCAAATCCTTTGGCTTCATTGTAAAATTTTACTGTTCCGGTAGACATGATAATTTTGATATAATGGAATTTAAAGTATGTTAAAAGTAAATATTCAATTAAAAAAAACAAAATAATCATTCCTTTTTTCAAATAATGAAGAAAATGATTTTGATAAGACATGGGAAATCAGCTTGGGACGACCCTTATTTGAGCGATTACGATAGGCCATTGGCTGATCGGGGACTGAGAGATCTGCCAGAAATGGCGGAAAGATTAGTTGTGAAAAATGGTATTCCTGATTTGATTATCAGTTCATCAGCCAAAAGAGCAGTGCAGACTACAGAGATCATCGCCCAAGAGCTAGCTAATTTCTCCACTAAAATTATTTTCGAAAAACAACTTTATCACGCCTCAGCAAAGACTATTCTGGAAGTATTGAAGAATCAAAACGACCATAAAAAGTTGATCTTTGTGGTGGGACACAATCCAGGATTAAATGATTTCATTCAATTAATGGGGCAAGGAATAGATAATCTTCCCACTTCAGGACAGTATGGATTAAATTTACATTCTGATTTTTGGAAGGATTTAAAATCCAAAAATGTCAGTAAATGGTTTCTCGATTATCCAAAAAATACACTTAATCGATTTTAAAATTTCTTACATCCTGGATCACATCATCAAACTCAGCATCATTTTCCAGAAGGTAAAAAATCTTGGATGCCACCTCTTCTGGAGTGGATAGATCTCCGTTGTTTTTATAGGCTAGAAACTTCCCCTGATCTGGGAAATCGGCTAACTCTGTACTTCTAATATCGCCTTGCATAGGTGTATCAACTATTCCTGGAGCCAGGCTGTAGAATTTAAATGCTGGGTCATTACTTTCTTTATCAGCTACCTGGGTAAACATGGCTAACGCTGCCTTCGTACTACAATATCCCCCCCAGCCTTCTACCGGTTTTGAAGCTGCTCCACTACTTATATTACACACTATTTTTTTTGAAGTGGCGTCCCTATACGCAGCAATAAATGCATTTGTCAGATACATAGGAGCTAAGAGATTGACATTCACCTGAACCTTCAATTTCTTAACTCCCAGTCTTCCAATTGGCTTGATCTCACCTATCCAACCAGCATTATTTATCAAATGAATACGTTTGAAATCTCCCGAAGGAAAAATGCTGGCCAACGCGCTTTCCAATACCTCCAACATCCCCAAATCCAGACTAATATCTGTTAGCCTAGGCAAATCCAGCTTCAATGAGGTTCGGGATATTGCGATTATTTCGAAGTCATCATTCTCCAGATATTTATTCAAAATAGCTCTTCCAAGCCCTTGACTATGCCCAGTGATGATTAGCAGGGAGGTTGCCATAGAATGATATTGGTTTATCCGAAATTAAAGTATGTATTGGGAGAGGTCTCTATTTTTCACAAGGGTGCTCAACCGATCCTGAACCATCTCTTGAGTAACCATAATTTTTGAATTAGCCAGAATCGTATCAGGCACATCAAATAAGAAATCGTTCAGCAAGTGACTCATTACGGTATGAAGCCTTCTTGCACCGATATTTTCCACTTCCTGATTGATCAAGAATGCCAATCTAGCAATCTCTTCAATCGCCTCATCAGTAAACTCCAAATAAACCTCTTCAGATTCGAATAAAGCTTGATACTGCTTTGTAAGTGCATTTTTAGGCTCTCTCAATATTCTGGAGAAATCCTCCTGAGTCAGACTCTGTAGCTCCACTCGAATAGGAAATCTACCTTGGAGTTCAGGAATCAAGTCAGATGGTTTGGACATATGGAATGCTCCAGCAGCAATAAACAGTACATGGTCTGTATTGACTACACCATACTTAGTATTAACTGCAGATCCTTCTACGATTGGAAGCAAATCCCGTTGTACACCTTCCCGACTAACATCTGGACCTCCCCCATTTTTGCTTGACTTGGATGCAACTTTGTCAATCTCATCTATGAAAATGATCCCGCTATTCTCTGCAAGCTTGATCGCTTCTTCTTTGACTTCTTCAAAATCAACCAACTTGGACATCTCCTCTTCCAATAAAAGCTTTCTGGCTTCAGAAATACTGAGCTTCCTCTTTTTGGTTTTTTTAGGCATCATGTTAGAAATCATATCCTGAAGTCCTGCCATACCGGCCTCATCCATCATTCCATTTCCAATCATTCCTACACCCATTGAAGAGCTCGCTTTGATATTGATCTCAATCTTCCGATCGTCTAGGTCACCATTTCTGAGTTTCTCTCTGAATCTCTCTCTGGTGCGCTCGTTCAATTCTGCATCGCTAGTAGGTTCATCCAATGTCACTTCTGCGCTCGACAATGCAGGGGCACTTCTGGTGAATCCGGCACTTTTCACAGGTGGAATTAAAATATCCAGGATAATTTCCTCTACCGAATCAGCAGCTTTTACTTTAACCTCTTCGTTTTTTTGATCGCGAACTAATGCTACAGCCTGCTCAACCAAATCACGAACCATGCTCTCTACATCTCTACCGACATAACCCACTTCAGTGAACTTGGAGGCTTCAACTTTAGTGAAAGGTGCATTAGCAACTTTTGCAAGTCGTCGGGCAATTTCAGTCTTACCTACTCCGGTAGGACCAATCATTAGGATATTATTAGGCACTATATCCTTTTGAATCTCAGTTTTCACCATCAATCTTCGGATTCTGTTTCTCAATGCGATTGCTACATTTCGCTTGGCGTCAGCTTGTCCAATTATATATTTATCCAACTCAGCGACAATCTGTCGAGGAGTAAGTGAAATAATTTTTTCCATGATATTTTTTATTATGACCTATCCAATAGAATTGGATAGAACTGAATAGTTTAAGTTATAACTCCCAAGACCGGTACTCTACTAACCAACTTTAGTCTTTTGAGTTTTCCTTTTGTAAAGAAAATTGAATAGGATGATCGACCTTGGTTTTCAAAAGTGCGATATCTAATACGTCCTGTACTTTGTCCACGAAGTGAAACTCTACTCCTTTGACGTATCGCTCATCTATCTCATCGATATCTCGCTTATTTTTGGAGCAAAGAATTATTTCCTTGATACCAGCTCTTTTGGCCGCCAATATTTTTTCTTTAATTCCTCCAACTGGCATCACTTTTCCAATTAAAGATATCTCTCCTGTCATCGCAATCTTGGCTTTCACCTTGCGCTGGGTAAATACTGATGCCATCGCAGTGAGCATAGTAATACCTGCCGATGGGCCATCTTTAGGTACCGCACCTGCCGGAACGTGAATATGTAAATCATATTGATCAAAGATTCTATGATCAATACCAAGTTCCTCAGATCTGGATTTGAGGTAAGACAAAGCAGTGAATGCCGACTCTTTCATCACATCTCCAAGCTGCCCAGAGAGCGTCAATTTACCCTTACCGCGACTCAAGCTGGATTCTATAAATAAAATTTCACCGCCGACGCTAGTCCAAGCCAAACCAGTCACCACTCCTGCCACGCTATTATCCTGATACATTTCCTTATCAAAAATCTCAGCACCCAATATTCTTCTCACTGCCGCAGCATTGATTTTTGGGCTATATTCTTCTTCCATAGCAATTGATTTTGCTACGTTTCTGATGACCTTTCCGATTGCACGTTCCAAACTTCTTACTCCAGACTCACGCGTGTAATCGTCTATAATTTTCTCCAACGAACCTTTATCAAAGCTCACCTGCTTGGCTTTCAATCCATGCTCTTTACGCTGCTTTGGCACTAAATGGCGCTTGGCAATTTCCACCTTCTCTTCCTGAGTATATCCCGTTACCTGAATGATCTCCATCCTGTCACGAAGCGCGGGCTGAATATTATCAAGAGAGTTGGCAGTGGCGATAAATAACACCTTGCTCAGATCATATTCTACTTCAAGATAATTATCCAGGAAAGTTGAATTTTGCTCAGGATCCAGCACTTCCAAAAATGCTGAAGAAGGGTCACCCCGAAAATCTGAAGAGAGCTTATCTATTTCGTCCAGCACAAAAACCGGATTGGAAATTTTCACTTTCTTCATGTTTTGAACGATTTTTCCGGGCATCGCACCTACGTAGGTTTTACGATGTCCGCGAATCTCGGCTTCATCTTGTAGACCTCCCAAAGACATTCTCACATATTTCCTTCCTAACGCAGAAGCAATGGATTTGCCCAAAGAAGTTTTACCTACACCTGGAGGTCCATATAGACAAAGAATTGGTCCCTTAAGATCATTCTTCAACTTCAAAACTGCCAAATATTCAATGATTCGTTCCTTTACTTTGTCTAATCCAAAGTGATCGCTGTCAAGAATTTTCTTGGCATGTTTGAGGTCAAAGTTATCCTGAGTGAATTCATTCCATGGAAGCTCTACCAGTGTTTCTGCATAATTCAATGCAATCGGATATTCGGCTGCAGCAGGGTTGATGCGTAGAATCTTTTCCAATTCTTTCTGGAAATGTTTTTGCACATCAGCAGGCCAGTTTTTGGTAGCCGCACGAGCTTGCAAATCCGCCACTTCCTTCTCTGGACCTTCTTCACCAAGTTCAGTTTGAAGGACTTTCATTTGCTGACGCAAAAAATAATCACGTTGCTGCTGATCAATATCGGTATGTACTTTCTTTTGAATCTCAGATTTTAACTCCAGCATCTGAATATCCTTCATCATGAATTCCAGCAAAAGAGTAGCTCGATCCACGCCGTCATTTATTTCTAGCAAACGCTGTTTCGATTCTACAGGCGCATTGATATTGGAAGAAAGAAAATGGGTAAGAAAAGGCGTGCTGTCAATATTGTCTAGTGCAACCTGAGCTTCTCTTGGAATTTCTGGATTAAGATGGAGAATTCTGGTTGCAGCATCCTTCAATGACTCTTCCAAAGCCTTCATTTTTTTAGAGCTTTTTGGGAAATTCTCCTCCAAATAAACCGCTTTAGCTATGAAATAAGGATCATCAGTGACCTGCTCGGTAACTTTAAATCTTTTCTTTCCTTGTATGATTATCGTAGTGTTGCCATCTGGCAAGACAATCATCTTGATGATTTTGGCGAGAGTACCTACTTGATATATATCTTCCCATCCCGGATCATCGGTATTTGGGTTGATCTGGGCGCATACTCCAATAAGCTTATTTCCTTTTTGAGCCTTTTTGACTAATCTTATGGAGCGCTGTCTACCAACGGTAATTGGAATCACCACTCCTGGAAAAAGAACTGTATTTCTAACCGATAGAATTGGAATCTCCTCATCTAAAACTTCCTTTCCCTGTGTATCATCCTCTTCGTCAGTAATTAGCTGAATGAGTTCGCCCTCACCTGAAAAATCACTCACCATTAAATTTTGAAATGCAGAATATTCGAATTGACTCATATATAGACAGAATGACAGCCAGGCTGTCGGATGTATGCTAAAACAAAAGAAGAACCTTCCACTAGTGAAGATCCTTCCATAAAGGTCAAGGGGTATGCCAAAGCTAGACTGGGTCAGAATGGCAGGTGATTAAACTAATTTACTCCCCGGTAAAGATTTTTAATACGTCATTGCCAATGGCAAATACCATCAATCCGAGCAAAATAACCATTCCTACTTTTTGGGCATTCTCAAGGAATCTGTCTGAAGGTGCTCTTCCTGAAATCATTTCATACAATAGGAACATCACATGCCCTCCATCCAATGCTGGAATAGGAAGTAAATTCATAAAAGCTAAAATCATAGAAATCAACCCTGTGATCGTCCAGAACTTAGTCCAGTCCCAAGTGTCTCCATAAATCTTCGCCATCCCAATCGGACCACTTACATTTTTGGTAGAGACCTCACCTGTAAACATCTTACCCAACGCTTTAGCATTGGTAATCACCACACTGAATGCCCGATCTGTTCCTTTGACAATAGCCTCACCGAACCCATATTTGCGCTGAACCATCGTAATCAAAGGCATCACTGCAATGTCAATTGTGCCAAGCTCAGACACCTGAATGGTCGTATGGGTGGTATCATTGGCAGCAGTAAGCAAAGTGATGTCTGCTTGCTGATCCTTCACATTAGCCAATTCTGATTGAAGCTGATCAAAATACTTGATCGGATTCCCATTTACAGCTAGAATCCTGTCTTCTGTGGTGATTCCAGCTTTGTCTGCTGCGCCACCTTCGTTTACTAAATCGAGCTTAAAGGGAAATCTTATGTTTAGGAAATTTCCCAGCGCCTCTTTACTGTTGAACGAATTGATGAATCCCCGGGGAATTTCAATCTTTAGGATTTCGCCATCACGGTCGATGGTATAATAACCATCTTCGCTCAGAAGTGCATCACCTGCACTTATGTCATTGATAGATTGATAGGTCTCCCCATTGATATCTAGAATTTTATCCCCTGTTTTCAGTCCGATTGATTGGCCGATATCATACGCGACGATGCCATTTTCGACAACTTGATCACGGGAATAGTACGTCTCCCCATTGTTATAGACAAGCACCACAAATATGAAAATACCCGTGATAACGTTGACTATCACCCCGCCCAGCATTACTATTAATCGTTGCCAAGCTGGCTTAGATCTAAATTCCCAGGGCTGAGGAGGTCCAGACATTTGATTCTCGTCCATTGACTCATCTATCATCCCGGAGATCTTCACAAAACCTCCAAGAGGAATTGCACCGATCGAATATTCAGTTTCTCCATATTGGAAACCTGCTATTTTTGGAGGAAAACCAATTGAAAATTTTTCTACTCTCATGCCAAACATCTTGGCAGTCAGCAAGTGACCCAACTCATGCAACCCAACCAAGATTGATAATCCAAGGAGAAGTTGACCCACCATTATTAAGGTATCCATTATACTTTATTCTTTATTAGTTCTTTAGTAATTTCTCTAGCACGCATGTCGGTTGCTATGTAATCATCCAGAGTTGGCTGGGCAATGAACTCTGTCTTCGCTAGAGTTTCGGCAATTAAATCTGACATTTCCAGAAAACCGACTTGGTCAGATAGAAAAGCAGAAACCGCAATTTCATTGGAAGCGTTCAATACGCACGGAGCATTACCTCCTTTTGCCAACGCATCGTAAGCCAGCTGAAGATTTTGAAACGTCTTTAAATCTGGTTGCTCAAATGTGAAATGTGGATAATTCATGAAGTTGAACCGTTCAAAATTATTTTTGAATCGATCCGGGAAACTCAATGCAAATTGAATCGGGATACGCATATCTGGCAATCCAAGTTGCGCTTTAATAGAACCATCTTCAAATTGCACCATAGAATGGATGATGCTTTGAGGGTGAACAACAACCTCTATCTGTTCTTTTTTCAGTCCAAAAAGCCACTTGGCTTCAATGACTTCCAGGCCTTTATTCATCAGGGAGGCGGAATCAATGGTGATTTTTGCCCCCATATCCCAATTTGGATGTTTCAAAGCCTGCGCCTTGGTGACATGTTCCAAAAAGTTTCTGTCTTTTCCTCTAAATGGCCCACCGGAAGCGGTGAGAATTATTTTCTCAATTGGATTGTGATATTCTCCCACCAAGCACTGGAAAATTGCTGAATGCTCAGAATCAACCGGAAAGATATTTACCTTATTTACCTTCGCCAGAGCTGTAATAATCTCTCCCGCAACCACAAGTGTCTCCTTATTTGCTAAGGCAATTTGCTTCCCTGCCTTTATTGCATTTACCGTAGGAATCAATCCTGAATATCCCATCAAAGCAGTTAACACCACATCAATTGTGCTCATTTCAACGATCTGTGAAATTGCTTTTTCCCCTGCAAAAACTTTTATGTCTTTGGGCATCAACACTTCCTTTACCTTGGCATAGAGCGATTCATTCCCAATCACTACCGCATTTGGCAAAAATTCCAACGCCTGCTCAATCAATAAGTCAGCATTATTCTGAGCTGTGAGAACCTCCACCACTAACTGTTCGGGGTACTGACGAATCACCTTTAAAGTCTGCGTACCTATACTTCCGGTACTACCGAGAATCGCTACACGTTTTGGTTCTATCATTTAGTCGTACAAATAATTTGGGACAAAAAGGAAAACTGAAATTCAGCTCTCCTGCTCAATAAAGTGACAAAATTACAAGATGCCTAGACTTTTCCACATACAAATCGTCAGATTTTGTGAAATGGTCTAATTTTGAATGGAATACACGCAGTAATTATCAGATAGAAAACTTAACTAGTGTGAACGGATAAAACACCAATCTCCATCCCAGGTCAACTTAGGCAACTACTCCCTTATGAATAATCTACTAAAATCTACCGGGATTTCATTTTTGGCTGGTATCCTTGGCGCTGCATCTTGGACATTCATCGCCAGGCCAAACAACCAAGCTCAACCTGAATTTTTCCAATCTACCCCCTCTGAGATAAGTTTTGCTTCTCAAGGACAACCTTCCACTCGCCGCTCTTCTTCCTCAGATGGTTTGATTTCATTTGTTGAGGCTTCAGAAAATAGTACGGAGTCAGTGGTTTTCATCAAAAATTTCTCCGGTACCGACCCACATCGTAATAGTATGTTTGATTATTTCTTTGGCAACGGACCGAGTCAACAAGTCAGTACGGGGTCGGGAGTGATCATCTCTGGAGATGGCTATATCATGACAAACAATCACGTTATAGATTTGGCTGAGACCATTGAGGTGGTGCATAAGAAACGCACCTACAAAGCTAGACTGGTGGGAACTGATAAAAACACAGATATCGCAGTCCTAAAAATAGAAGCAGAGGGATTGCCTGAAATCAAAATCGGAAGTAGTAGAGATCTGAAAATAGGAGAATAGGTGTTGGCTGTAGAAAATCCCTTCAACCTCACCTCTACGGTAACTGCTGGAATCGTATCTGCCAATCAACATCCTTAGATTTCCCTTTGGAAAGTTTCATTCAGACAGATGCACCCATCAATCCGGGGAACTCTGGTGGGGCATTAGTCAACGTGGAAGGAGAATTGGCGGGAATTAATACAGCTATTTTATCCAGAACGGGCTCTTATACAGGCTACAGTTTTGCCGTGCCAGTGGATATAGTAATGAAAGTGTCACACGATTTAATTAAGTTCGGCGAGGTGCAAAAGGCTATTCCGGGCATAGAGGCGGTTGAAATCACCCCCGAACTAGCGGAGCAAATGAATATCAAAAGTTTGGATGGTGTGATCGTCACTCACGTAATAAATGACGGAGCTGCGCAGCGGGCAGGAGTTCAAAAAAATGATGTGATCACTCAGCTTGGAGATCAACCTATTACCGGTAAAGGAAGTTTTCAGGAAGCACTTTCTTATTACTATCCAGGAGAACAATTAAATGTAAGGTTTTATAGAAATGGAAGTGCTAAGACCGCCAAGCTATCTCTTCAAAATCTGGAAGGTGGAGCTGGAGTGATCAAACGAGAATTTTACAGTTCAGCTATTCTAGGAGCTAGGTTGGAAGCAGTGAATACTATAGAGAAAGATAAATTCGGGGTGGACTTTGGAGTCAAAATTTCTTATTTGGCAAGAGGATATCTTCGCGAACTAGGGTTAAGAGAAGGATTTATAATCACCAGAATAAACAATGATTCCGCGCAAGATCCTAAAAAGGTCGGAAAGTATCTGGAAGATTTCAGTGGTCGACTATTATTGGAAGGGGGGGCTTCAAATGGCCAACCTTTTATGCAAAGTTATACTGTGCAATAAAAGTGATCGAAATGAATTTGAACTGAGGTGGAATAGAATTTTCACCTCAGTTTTTTTTGGAGGTATTTCATATAAAATGACCTTAAATCTTGAGTGAGAAGTCCCGATGAACCAGCTTTTCTAGAAGCTAAACTTAGTCTTTGATCTCAGCACATAGCAGTTAATGCTGCATGCTCTCCAAGCCAACAATCTAGCAATGATACATTTCAACTAATTTAATATGTATGACCGAAATTGCACCAGTTAAAAACAAAAAGCGACTTAATTAATGGCAAACACTAGCTAAGCCGATACTTCGGTCACCCGACATTTATGCTGAGCTTGCCGAAGTACTGGTCTTCCTACCAATTAACCAAAAAAATAAGGGTACCGGCATGAATACGATAATCAGAAAGCTTAATTTCAATTTTCAGAGATCACAACTTAAATACATATATTTATAGTCAAATAGAAGCTTAAAATGGATATATTTAAAGGATAAAACCTTCTGGAGTTCTCTGATCGGTTCAAAACTAACGAAGATTGCAACAAATATCTCTCCCAGCTCAAATGGGAATCCGGTTATGAGTGCAAAAAGTGTGGCCATACCAGATGTCAGGTACGCAAAGACTATTCACGGACCTGTAACATTTGCAGTAAGACCGAATCAGCCATGGCAAATACACTTTTTCATAAAGTCAAGTTTGGTATCCGCAAGGCTTTTTTCATATGTTTGGAGATGTCAACAACGACCAAGAGCCTGTCAAGTAGCTATATG
>Ga0307486_1001389_pt1 | contig 18754 bp, 15 predicted proteins | sample CBIW02metaG_FD_203663 | JGI IMG/M metagenome (GOLD analysis project Ga0307486, IMG submission 203663) | Sea-ice brine microbial communities from Beaufort Sea near Barrow, Alaska, United States - CBIW 0.2 | ecosystem: Environmental > Aquatic > Marine > Coastal | place: USA: Alaska | collected...
CCCGGGGGCAAAAGCTTAAGCCTCAGATCATACATCCTTATTTTCCGAAAGTAGTACATGACTATTTTCCGAAAACACTACATTCTTATTTGCCGATTTTACGACATTGTTATTTTCCGGTTACAATATGCATTAATTAATCCTTTTCCTATTGAAGCGATTTTTACAATTATTATCTTCATTCCTTTTTATTAAATCAAAAAATAAAGCCTGAATTTGTCAAGGTTTTCAAATGTCCACTAATGTTACTTCGATGAAATTCATTTAAATTTTTTAACCCATATGCAAAGTCAACAATGTATTGTCTTTCTTTATCCGATAGGATTTTCATTTTTATATCCCATTCAATCATTTTGCGCATTAATATTTCGTTGATTATTATTTTATCAACATCAATCACCTTTTTTAATTGGTTATTTGATCCTCTTTTAAATGAGTGAGAAGCATAATATAGTTGTTTGATATTTGGAGGGATACCCTTCTCTAGTTGTACCCCTATCTCAGAAAAAACAGATGTAAATTTAAAATTCTCAATACTTTTAATCTTGTTGATTTTATCAAATTCTGATTTCAAATTTTGATTGGAGGCTATTGTTTCGTTGTATTTCTGGATAATGAAATTTAAAGTATCATTTAAAAGCATTTCAGAATCAATAAATAATTCATCAAATATATTAGGCTTTTCAACTCTGATTTGATTGATAAAATTATTTTCAATGTTAATCTCCTTAGAATTAAAGTCTTTTTTGTTGATGATTTTATGGGTGATATTTGATAACATTCTTTCATTTGAAGAAGATATACTGCCATTGAATAATGAAGATATTTTTCTATAATACTCAATTCCGTTAGAATGTATTAGCACATTGTCAACAGTCTCTTTAAAGTTAACCTCTTCAAAACTATTACTGGCACCTTTTCTTTTCTTTAAATCTTCCTTGCTTATACCATATTTATCAATTATTGCAATTGAATCATTTGAGTTAATATGGTCTTTAATTTCTTTACTGACAATAATCTTATTCCACAATTCAATTTTTTTAGAATATTCTCCGTAGTCATCACTTTCTGAATATTTCTTAATTAATTCGTTAATCAATTTCAATAATTCTGCTAAATATGATTCCAGATCATTTTCAAGCCCTTCGTTGATCCAGATTTTTAAAAGGTCAAACGAAGGTTTTTCTTTATTTCCGTCGGTCATTGAATATAATATTGAAAGAGTATAAGGAACAACTGCAGATCTTATTTGGCCTAATGAGTTTTTACCAGCTCCATATATTTTCTCCAATCTTCGAAACAATACAATCTTAGCAATTAATTCCTCATAAAAATCACGATTTACATTAATTGGTTTCTTAAATTCACCCTCACCGTCTAACTTTTCAATAAAATATCTAAATATTTTTTCTCCTCCTTTTTTAACTAAGTGAGGCTGATTTCCCCAAGCAGAAAAATACTTTGCCATTAGCTCTTTTGAAAATCTTCTTTCGGTAGGGTATTCTTTTATTAACCTATTTTTGTTCGTGCCAGCAATTCTCATTTTTGTATTAAACTCTCCTTTAGCCTTCTCAAAAAACCATTTTATACCAGAAGGAGTCATCACACTTTCGCTTAATGATTTAATTCTACCTAATTGAGGGTTTCTAGAACGTAAATCCACAAGAGAAACTTTAGTTTGAGTATTAGAAAATTTACTAATACTGGAGATCAATTCCTCTAATTCTTCTTCTGTAGCTTCCTTTGCAACATTAATTTTGGCCATGACTTTAACTTTACTAATATCAAAGCCGTCCTTTTGGGTAAAATATATTGAGGCTGTAGTCTGTCCACCATTTACAATTTGGAAATCAGTTAAAGACTTTATTTTACTTTGGCCTGAGTCAAAGGAAATTTCCCCCTTAGTTGCAGTTATTGTTAAGCCATTATTGTATGCAACGAATTTTTCTGGTTCTTTTCGAATAGTTTCCCTTATACCTTTATTCGCTCCTTTAAATTGTAAAAAGGATCTCACATTTTTTTCTAAAAGCCTAGTACTAAAATCTTTATATAATCCAGAAATTATTGAAGCAGGTAAAACACACAAATATGATTCGAAATTTTCTTCATCAGCAGCCTTTATAGCATATAGTGGTTCACCAAACATCTTTTCAAAATCAACAATTAGTGCCTCTCTATTTCCTTGGGAAATGATTACATTATATAAGAAATTTAAGTCAATAAGTCTCTTTTTAATAAGTAGTTCTTTTTTCTGTCTTTCTCTATTTTTTTGAAAAGTAATTGTTAGTTTTTCATCGTCAAATTCAATTCTATTTGGTTGAGGCTTCGCGCCACGTAATGAAACAGTTGCCGTTGCAGATATTAAAAAAATTTCCACTACATCGAATTGCTCAGCTCCGGCTGAAGAAGAAATTTTAGAAACCAAAGGTCTTACTGGGCTGGAATCTTGAATTTCATCATTTAAATGCCCCTTAATCGCTTTGTTCAAAAAGTTTGTGCAGCGCTTAAACTGACTTTCATAGTCAGCCTTTGTTGAAATCAAAAGGTCATCTGGAGTTGCTAATAAATCAAATGAATTTTCAGCAATAATAAATAGCTGAAGACGTTCTCCAGATTCATTAACACAATAGGCATTAACCTTTAATTTGTCCGCTATTGATTTAAAATAAGAATTAGTATAATCTTCTGAGTCTATGAGTTTTGCGTCTAACATAGATGGTAAAACTTCAGAGAGAATTTCTGACTCTTGTATGAAACCTTCTTCATCTTTTGATTGATCCAGTAAATCTTTTCTATAATTAAAATATTCTTCTATGACCATTTTAATATTTTTTCTCAGCAATTAAAAATTTATCCATTTGAGTCACTCTTAACCTATAGCTAAGACCTGTTATTTCATTCTCAATGTTTGATTTAGATAGTTTTGGAAAATCCTCTTTAGACGCATCAAATAATTCAGTTTTAAGAACAATAAACCTATGATTGTTGTATTCTTTTAAATTCTCAATAGATAGGCCTTTTTGATTTAATGCGTGAAATAGAATTGATAGATCACCAATATTTTCTCTAACCATTTTAACAATTTTAATAATCAAGTCATAAATTGATTCACCATTAATTAGGTCAATCTTAACGGAAACAACTAATAATTCTAATTCTTTATCAAATTCCTTTTCTAGTTGAAACTCACTTGAAATTTTCACAAAAGGTTTAGATTCTATTTTAGTTTTTACCTCTATATTTTTTGTGTCAAACACAAAATCATTAGTTGTATCATATGGTCCCTTCCATGATTCTAGAAAAGAATTTACGTTAGAAGGATTTGAGTTTATTAAGAACTCATTTAAAACAAATAGCTCTCCAAATAATCCTTGAATTTGCTCATTATTCAATTTATGCTTAAAGCTGTCTTCAAAGAAGTCCGACCATTTATAAAACGTATATATTAATTCTTGTGATGCTTCCTTTGGTTCTGAGATACACTTAATTTTTGCGTATAAAGAAAGTATGAGATCATTGAATAGATCTATAAAATCAGGATCTTTTAATTTAATTAGTATAATGCCTTTATTATCTAAATAAGAAAGCATTAATTTATCCTTTTCTGCACCTTTTATTTTTATCACAATTCTTTCAGGTATAAATAATAATAGACATCTATAGCCATCTACATCTGTAGCTATGAAAAGATCGCATATACATTCAGAAGATATTCGCAGCGCCTTATACCCACTTTTATTTTGAAATGATTGGATGTTATCCCATTTTGATTTTAAACTTCCTATATCCATTTAAGATTCTTTTATATCTTCAATTCCATCTAAATTATCTTGCTCATCAGAGTCCACTGCATCATCAATTTCTTCATCAACATTTAAGTCATAGTCTCCTTGCATATAGGTGCCACCTGGATCATTTTCAATGGGAGGAAACTCTATTGCATAACCAACGAGCGGAATTGAAGTATCAATATTGTTTTTTATTACATAATCCTCAAAAGGCTCCTTTAGGTGTTTATGTTCATCTTTTTCAATTCCCATTTCATTGAATGCATACCTAGAATCAAAAAGATAAATCATCAGTAAACCTTGATTTTCTTTCATCCTTGCACGATAATATCGTTCCGGAATTGTTTTAAACTTTGCTTTTGCTAGGTTTTCTGCTTCGGTTGGACTTAATGATTTATCTTTTAAATGTAGCTCTCTTGCTTTGAATCTATAAAATGTTTGTTTTGCCAATTCTCTCTCTGAATTGTTCAACAGAACAGCCATGTCTTCATTCGATGAAATAATATTTGCACTTTTGCTACTTGCTCTAAAAATATTTTCCTCAAGGAACTTCTTTACATCTTCATCTTTTTTAGGTCCAGATCTTTTTGCTAGTTCTACATTATTAATATTTAAAGTTGGTTCCAAACCAATCATATTTTTTGATATTCCAGGTTTAGATGACCCAGTAACCTTTAATGCAACAGTCCAATTATTTAAATATCCCTGTTCATTGCATAGCTCAATGAATTTTAAGAAATATTCAGGATCCTTATCATTAAAATTATTTGGTTGATTTTTAAGAATATTAATAATTTCATGTGAATTAGTTTCATATGTGATAATATCTTTATCATTAAAACTCTTAAATTTAGGAGCAATATTAGTTTTAAAATTATTCCATATATCGCTAACACTATTTTTATTAACTTTTAGTTGAGTCGTCATTACAAGTTGATCTTGATAGGACCATTGAACCTCTTTAGCATTTTTCAGTATTGAAGGCCTTGTGATTTTTAATGTGCCAGGATGTTTTTTCACTCTTAGAACAAAATTTTCAGGAGTTTTTCCTTGCTCCTCCATTTTAATAAATTCTGTTTCTAATTCCTCAATACACTTTGTCGTAGAATGGAATTTATCAAGGGAATCCTGAGTTGTAAATATTTTACAGCAATCTAAATAACCTGGTCTATATCCAAACCACCGGCCCATTTGCATGAGACCATCAGAATAATTGGTTACTCTAACGAAATAATTTATAGTTAGCCCCTCTAAAGTAAACCCTCTAGAAAGTCGATTACCTCCGATAGCAATTACTTTTTTAGGGGTGCTTTTAGGATATTCTAAAGAGTCTTTTGTAAAACTATTAATGGCTTTAATTTCAATGCCCTTAACAGCTTCAATTAAAATTGGTTGTAAAGAGTCATAAACTATAGGAGACATAAATTCATCCTCATATCCTTTAGGTAAATAGAATTTGATGTTTTCAATTATATGTGCATAACCGTATTTGCTATACCATAATTTTTCAAGTTCAGCATATATAGAATTTGAATCAGAAGGTTTATCAATATTTATTTGTGAAATTAGTTTCTTTACATATTTCTCAATCAACTTTTTAGTTTTATTCTGCCAAAATGTAAATCTAGAAATGTGTACTAGCATTGTATTATGAGGCTGAAAAAGTTCAGAATTAACCATTTTAGGAATTCTGCTTTCCCTAATGGCAAGTGAAAGAATAAAACATTTAATAGCTGTTTTTAATGACTCTGGAAGTGCCTTTGGGAATTCATCATCTTTTCTGGAGGCTCTTGTTTCTCTCTGATAATCTTTAAATGTATCGAAATCTAAATAACCTCCTAAACCATTTTTTTCTTCCCAATCATCTTTGTTCGCAAAATTTTCAACGCCAATAACATCTCCACCCGTCTGTTCATAAACACGAGAAGGAAAATCATCAATTGAGTCTGAGACAGCAGGGGCAACCAATGGTATTTTTTCGTTGTCGTCTGTTTTGTTATCAATTGGAGTTACTGTTTCAAATATTTGCTTTGCTCCAACATAATTAGATGGTGGATCTAACAATTCTATGAAATCATCTGGAAAAATATTATCAACTCTTTTTAATTGTTTTTCTACATCTTCACCCTTAAACTTATATTTTATTTCCCAGTTATTTTCAGGATATTCATTCCTGTCTTGTAAGACATTAGCAAATGGAGTAGCTGTATAGCCCAAATATGACTTAACATGAAACATTTCCAAAATGGCCCTAATATGCCCATTTGTTTTACTGGCATATTCACGGCCTTTAGCTCCCATATTATTTAAAGAGGCATTATCAGCCTCATCATCAAGAATTAATAAAGGGATATTGTGTTTATATTTGCCTTCTTCAAGTGAATTGTGTAGCCAAATAATTAAATTTTTCAATACACTTACATTCTTTTTACAAACAAGAACATATTTGTCGTTTAGAGTATGATCTAATTCTTTAACCGCTTTACTGAAATCCCTGTTTTCTGATGTTAATGTTTTTACTTGTACAACTTTAGAGCCTCCTAGCCTTCCAAACCTTTCTATTTTACCAACACCTTTTGTCCCCGTTGTTTCACCAGAATCTATTTTTCCTTCTCCAATTACATCACTTTCAATCCTCTTTTGTGTTTGACTTCTCAAATCCTCCATTATTCCAGAAAGAACAATAACAAGAACATATCCAGAGTCGATAGCTCTATTGATTACGGCATTAAAATTACCAGTTTTACCTGATTGAACAGAACCAACTACAAGACCTTTATTGTATATTGCAGTTTTTGACTTTGGGTCTGCCATTTTACTTAAAATGGAAAAGCTAGATCTCTCGGTTTCTTCAACCACTTTTTGAGATCTTCCACTCTTTAAAAGATGTTTAAAATATCTTTTTGAGTAATCCCAGTTAATCTGACTTTCTCTTTCTTGATCAAGCCAAGTTTTAAAACCTTTCTTTGTTAAAGAATGACTAATTCCGGGATCAATTGGATAAACAGATAAATATTCGTTTTTAGCTGTTTCGAAATAACTTTTTAGCGTATTCTCATCAACACTTGGTAAACGCAAAATTTTACCAGTTTGAATCACAGAATCTTTAATTTGGCTATATAAATTATCTATAAATTTTTTATTTCCATTTAATTTGACGACCTCTTCCTTTAATATTTGTTTAAATATGTCTATATAATTCATGCTTATATTAATTCATAAGTGATTTAATGCTTTCTGGTATAGTAGAATATTTGAACCCCAAATGAGGAATTATTTCTTCTTTTACCATTTCTTTAGATATCCCATTGGAGAGTAATTCTTTTATATTTATTTCTAGCTCTTCAGTGCTGAGCCCATCTTTTTCTTCTATCCCAAGAAATTCTTTTTCTTCATGGACATGCCTAATGCTATTTACCCGAGTATTAATCATACGCAGAAATAAATTTAGTTTTGAATTCTGTTCTTTATCTAGACTGTTTTTCAAGTTTTTAAGTAATGGAAAATTGTCATTCACTTCAAGGACCGATCCCTTGTTCGAAGAACTTCTTTCAAACAATTGAATGTGATTTTGAGATTTTACGCCTGAAAATTTCCTGATTCCTCGATTGTAGTATTCTCTTTCAGCCTCAATTTTAAGCTCCTGTATATAGCCCTCAAATGCACTTCTTAGCTCATGAGGAACCACAATTTGGGATTTGGCTACATTTAAATGAAGTAAATGATCAACACTATTACCTACTTCAACTCTTAATCTAGCGAGTTGAAGTCGAGGTGCTTTTTTAACAATACCATTCCAGCCTCCGAATAATATTATTCTATCAGCCCGATAAATATATAGACCTTCCATATCCATCAAGCCTCGATATCGAGTAGTCCATTTAGTTAGTCCTTTAGAACTTTCAGTAATTGCTCTGGATGGAAGAACAAAACCTTCAATTTTTATAACATCTGCGCTAAATGCGCTTTGCTTTGGTTCAATTTGTCGGAAATCTTTCTCTTCTTCAGGAAAAGGATTAAACGGATTTACAATTTTATTATTTATTCGAATTTGCAGTGGATTATTTTTTCGTTCCATAAACCTATGGAAAACTAAAGCCAAATAATCAGCAGTAACTTCTGTTATTTCTCTTTTTAAAGCATCTTTTCTATTCTTCTCTTTAAGATAATTTTCAAATTTATAGAGCCCATCCCAAATAACAATGGTATTAGGTTCGTAGTCTTCGAAGCCATTAAAATATTCCTTCGATAAATTATTATATTGATATATTAAATTTTCAACCTCAGACTCAGAATTAATAATAATTTTCCATCCATTTGTTTTTAAAAAATCTACATCCCAAGTTCTTCCATGATATTTTTTATCGCTTTTTTTTTTAGATAATACCGTAAATTTTCTTGTCTGTGAAAAAGATGCCGTTTTCATTCCTAAACCAAATCTACCTAGATCCGAATTAAGCCTATTCTTGTCTGGGGAGCTACTAGGAAATTGCATATTATGACTTAATTCATACTCTGTCATACCTTGACCATTATCGGCTAAAAACAATCGAAAAGGCTCTGATTCTATATCAATTAAAACTTCAATTTTGTCACCCTTTGCCGAGATAGAATTATCCATCAAATCAGCCAATGAGGTTTCAAGACTATAACCTTGTTCGGCAATAGACTTGATAAGATATTCGGGGTTTGGTGAAGCATCTTCACTTAAAATATTACTTAATTTTTTCATTTTTCATTTTATCAGTTATAGATTGTAGCCAGCTTTTTTTTAAAGAGCCATTCTCAACTAACCGTAGTTCTTTCAAAATATTAACTATATCATTACCTGTAAATAACCTAACCGGGTATCCATCTTCTAACACTTCTTTCTGAGTTTGTTTAGTATAATATGATGTGGTAACAAAAATTCCATATTGTCCTCTATTTAGTCTAGCAACCAACCTCGAAACATGCTTCGGCTGAACGGCATTATTTCTTCCAAATTTTTTTGCTTCTCCTAAAAATTCAATTTCATATTTTACTGGGTAGGGAATTGAAAATTGACCATAAAAATCTAACCCCCCATCAGCGGTTGGCTGTGTTCTGATAATTTTATGATTGATATTGGGTAAATTTCTAAATAACTCTACAACTACTATTTCGAATTCAGTAGGAGATAAATTGTGAAGTTCTGATAATATTTTTGCCTCTTTTGATTTTTCAGGGGGTATCTGTTCGTCCTTATTCAAAATACGTTTAGACCAGACATCAAGTCTTTTAATATCCCCTTTTAGATATTGGTTCCAAACATTTGGGGAATGAGTATATTTTAAATCGGAAATGCTTTTGCATTTTACGCGTTCATGTAACCATTCAATAGTTACAGTGTCGATATCTAAAATAGTAAGTTCACATCTGTAATTTTTTACTGGATTACCTTTATCCTCAAACCAAGTCAAATCGAGGTCAGTTAACACACAAAGTCCATTGAATTTAACAACTCCACTTTCTGTTTTAGAAAAATGTAGTATTGGGGGAATTAATTCTAATTGATTCTCTAACACCTTATTAAAAACCCGCATAATATGCTTGTTCCCTTTAAAATCAGTATGTTCTTTGTCAATACTAAATTTTGCATCTCCCCAATAGAAAATTTTACCTGTAGAGTAATCAATTATATCCTCCCAAGGATTGTGCCATCGATGTGAAATATTCCTTGTAATCATAACAAGATAACATGGCATATCTGTTTGTAAATAAAGGTATTTGGCGCCCCTAATACCTCCAGAGTTTCCTATACCGCTTTGGCCGTTAGAAAACCATGACACAAACTGATCTAATTCCTTGGAAACACTGAGTATATCCTTGTAATTATGGCCAATTTTATACTTCTTAGTCATCTCTCTCTTTTAACAATTTATACACAATTCCGGCAATTTGAAACGCTAAATATGGAGGAACTGCATTACCAACTTGTTGATATTGCGCTGTTCTGCTACCTCTAAAGAGGTAGTTGTCCGGAAAAGTTTGAATACGTGCAGCTTCTCTTACGGTTAATGACCTGCATTGAGATGCATCATAATGTATAAAGTAATGACCATCTTTTGATATATGACTTGTTACTGTTGTTGCAGGCCTATTGGGTTCTTGAACCCTAAATCTATCTGCAAACTTTCCAGAGGCGACATTGGCATGATCCGGTAATAAATCTAAACTATGTCTTGCATAATCATCTAACCTAGGAAATCTATTATATTTTTCGACATATAAAGCAGCAAATAAATATCTCATTAAATCTTGAATTAAATGCGCTCTTGATTCATGATTAGGCAATCCCTTTAGTCGTTCATCTATATACCAGTCTTTTAACACATGATTTTGAGATATACTTTTCTTTGATGGTATAAATTCGCTTCCAATATTTAAATGAACTGATTTTAGTTCATTAGGTAATTCACCTACATCTAGATCCCCCCAAGCCTTTATTTGCTTTAAATTTTTTGACATAATGGACAACCAGTTTTTTTCGTTGTCTTCAACATTATCATATAGCCTTTTGGGTTTACCATTGACATAAACTTCTGTTGGATGATACTTGGTGAATTTTCTGTTTAATCCACTTCGCACCCCTGGTATGCCTTCTATTACTGATTTTAGATCAACAACATTTTTCTTTTTTAAATAATCTCCTTGGTGATTTCGATCCTTTCTAATACCTAAAATAATAACCCGATGCCTCATTTGAGGAACTCCATACTTTTCAGATTTAATCAAAAAATCTGAATCTTTCTCCACCGGGCCAACTAGAGAATGAATTTCGTAGTTATTTCCACGCTTTAAATCACGCTTGATCCAATCAAAAACTTTCTCCTCACCAACCTTTGCTGAAAGCAATCCTTTCACATTTTCCATCACAAAAACTGCAGGTTTATGTTTCTCAATAATTCTCAAGTATTCTTGATACAAATAAACTCTATGATCTTCTTTACTGATGCCTCCAACTCTTGACCGCCCCACATTGGAATATGCTTGACAAGGAGGCCCTCCTATTAACACCCAGTCTTTAGAACCACTTAATTGCTCTTTAATTAGACCATCAACAATGCTTGCTGGCCATGGTTTGGACCCTAACTCAATTAATCGAGCTTCTTTTCTGGCAATTGCCCCTTCCTCATAACGATCTAACAAATTTTCAATAAGAACCTCTCTTTTTGTTAAATCAGGCTCTTTTAAAGCATTATAATAATCCTCTGGCACTCGTTTGTTATTTTTAACAAACTGTCTATAAAAACTTCTAAAACATAATGTCTTATGAGCATTTTCATCCTTTTCAATCGATAGTTTTATGTCATAAATAGATTTGCCTTCTTTATTTTTCAATGACATAAATCCTTCGCCGAGACCTCCTGGTCCAGCAAATAAATCAATTATTGGAATTTTTTTCAATATTTTTATTTTTATTATTAACCAATATTATTTCTAACGGTTTAGGGCAACACAAGATATACATTAATAGCATAGCTCTATTATTTTAACCAAGCGGTTGGTGAATTTAATTATTTTCTTTGAAAGACTACCCGCTATTTGTAATAACTGTTAATATAGGCAGTTTTAAAACTTATAAAATTCTTTTATATTTAATTCATAGTAAATAGCTGAAGTAATCATAATTAGAATATCAACTGTATTCGCAACGAACAGACTAACTATTAATAGAGATAAAACGTATTCCGTATTAGGATTTAGATTTACGACAAATAAAAATAGACTTGAAAATAATAGTACTATGAATATTAAAATATTAATTAAGCTGGATAAAAACAATTCAGGAATTTTGACTGTATTTAATCTTGTTAAATAATGATGTTTTGGGAATATTTCAGATCGAAATTCTTCAAAAATATTTTGTATTTCTTTATTGTAGTTTTCTTTATCTATTTCTCTATTAGTGATTTCATTGAATAAATCGTCAAGCATTTTTAATGATTCACTATTTTCCTTATTTAGGTTGACAATTTCTTTAGAAGATTTGTCGAGCATTACCCAGAATACATAAGTATACTCTTCAAATCTCTGAATTTCTTCAAGGGAATAATTTGTTGGGGTAAAGGTTTGATAGAATTTAAAAGTATTCTCATTGTTTTCTAGTCCTTTAATACCTAAATATCCTTGTAAAGCGCGTTCTCCAACATCACTAATAATTATCTTTAAATTTTCATATTTTAATTTGTTTTCAGCTATATCTCCATATTTCAAATTGGAGTACTTTCTTTCAATAATCTGTTTTACATCTTTTTCACCGAACCTCCAGAATTGATTAAAATTTTTTATTTGAAATGCCAATTTTCTAAAGGAAGTAATTTTATGAGATAAAAAATCTATTTCTGATTTTCTTTGAATTCTTTCTGTTTTTTCGGTAAATAATTTTGAGAATAAATATGTTATAATGATTGCAATTATTATCGAAATAGATGAAATGAGAATACTTAATATTTCTTTTTTCTCGAATTCTATTGGGGTTGTGTATGAATAGAAAATGTTTATCGAGATGAGTGTAATTGCTATAAATAATATAGCTCTTAATAATATTTGTATATAAAGATTTTTAAATGTCAGATTCATTGGATTAAAATTGCCTATAACGGTTCGTATAAAAATCTGCCGCATCAAATAAGCACGGACTTTCAATTAAGCACTAAGGTAGCATTGTTTTTATACAATGTGTGTGCCCAGCATGGGCGTCTTTTATAAACCGAAAAATATATAATTAATATAGAGGGTATAAGTCACTTGTTGGCAGGGATGACTTCCCCCGCTGCGTGAGGTCTCAAAAAATTTTTCCAAAGGAACCTCTCTATATTCAAGATGTAAATCTGTTCAATTGGATTTTCCGGAGGTTAAAAATATCAGGATAAACAAAACTACTTTCAGCAGGCTAAATAAATCCAGAAAAACAGCTCCTTACCAAACTGCACTTGGAATTGCTCTTTTTATTATTCTTAATTATGCACCAAATATTTCTTCAGGTGACGAAAAAATGCTGGCGCTGCTTTTCGATATGAATAACTTGTGGGAAGAGTATGTTTTGGTAAAAATGAAACAAGAAGCTCTTAAAAGGGAAGACACCGAAGTGTATGGGCAAAAATCTAAAGAGTTCTGGCAGGGAATAAGCATTAGGCCAGACATTGTTGTAGAGAAGAATGGCAAGACTTATGTAATTGATACCAAATGGAAAAATATCCAAAATTTTAAGCCTTCTACACATGATTTAAGGCAAATGTATGTTTACAATGTATATTGGGAATCGGCCCAGGCAATGCTTTTATATCCTTCGGTTAAAAATAAGGACCCAGACTTTAAAAATTTCAAAGATAAAGAGCATCAATGTGCTGTGGGCAGATTGAATATTATTGAAGACGAAAAATTGAAAAAGGATATAGGCTTTGAAATTATGGAATGGTATGTTTAATCAGAATTTATTTCTAATTGTTGATTCGTTACTTAAAAATTATTTTTTTAAACTGTCTTAGCTTCCAACTCTACCTCATAAGGAAAAGTAAAATTTAAAACTTCATCACCTGAAAGCCATTTAGCCTGGTCTTCTTTTTTAAGAACTACGGGCATTCGTTTTTTGCTGTTGTGAATTTCACGCATTAACTCATTCGCAACTGTTGTGAGGATAGAGTAGGAGTTAACTAATTCTTGATTTTGTGGATTTTTCCAGGAGGAATAAATCCCTGCAAAAGCAAAAAGTTCCTGATTATTTGGTGTGATCAAATATTTCTTCTTTTCTTTCCCTTTTGGATCCAACCATTTCCATTCGTAATAGGCATTGGCAATAACCAAGCAGCGATTGTTCACGGAATTGCGATAGGCCGGTTTTTCATTAACCGTTTCAATCCTGGCATTAAGTGTCATTTTCCTGATCTTGTCATCTTTTGCCCAAAATGGGATCAGTCCCCAACTGAACATTTCAATCTCTCCCTGATTTTCATTGGTAATGACGGGCGTTTTCATAAAAGAAAATCCGTTTATTTCATCCATTGGAGTGTACGATTCCGGTTCTATGAAACGAGCCCTGAAAGTGCTTTCAATATCCTTCAAGGTGGCATTTAATTTAGTTCGGTAGCACATCAGGTTTTTATTAGTTTATGAATTTAATAAAATTTCTTTTTTAAACCACCATTGATCTTAAAAATAGCGTATTTGCTCATTTTTAAATTTTTTATATTCTTCAAACGTACTTCAATCATCAAGGTAAAAACCTTTCAACCCTTACGGTTGCGATAATTCAATTGCGACGTTAAAAGACGTTGCGCCAACCTTATAAAACACCATTGCAAAACCATTGCAGAGCCATTGCAACGGGCGTATTTACTGGGTTTACAGTTGTTAGAAGAAAAGGTGCTGTTGTAGCCATTGCAACGGCCGTTTTTACTGGGTTTACAGCTTTTAGAAGAATAGGTGCCGTTGCAGCCATTGCAACGGTTAACAACAGCCATTGCAGAACCGTTGCAGAGCCATTGCAAAACCATTGCAAGAGCCATTGATTAGCCATTGCAAAAATTGAATTTTTTATGTGTGTAAATATGTAACTAATTGATTAACAGCATAAAATGCCTATACTTTAATACACAAAGCCATTGCAACGGTTCCAGTTAAAGGACAAGGTTTTGATGCCGATCTAGTGCGACTTCTTGGATTTATGAGAAGGGATGGAAGAAAATGGCTCCTAATTCTAAAGTAAAGGACACAGATAACCTGAAAAATAGTGCTTAACGGGTTCTAGGGGGAGATGGAATAGTAATATCTGTTCCAGATCAAGAGATATTGAATGGCACCTATGAATATATATTTAAAGCGAGATGTATAAATATTTAAAGTTAAGCAAAGGAAAAACAAAGACTTATTCTGGAGAAAAAGATTCTAAAAAAAATCTATCTCGATGATGCTCAAATAGTAGATGTTAGGAAGGAATTTATAGGTTCAAAAACAGCACCCTTATAAATCACCGTTGCAACGGCCGTTGCTAGCTGTTGCAAAAATTGAATTTTTTATGTGTGTAAATCTGTAACTAATTGATTAACAGTATAAATGCCTTTGCTGTATAACACACATAGCCATTGCAACGACCGTATTTACTGGGTTTACAGCTTTTAAAAGAAAAGGTGCCGTTGCAGAGCCATTGCATACCCGTTGCAGTAGCCATTGCAAAGCCGTTGCTTCATCGTTGAATGGTCATCGTTGGAATAACCGTTGATTTACCGTTGAACAAAGTTTGATGCCCATTCAGAAGAAGACCTAAAACTTTAATATTAAATGACATCCCTAATAGTTTTTCCCTGGGCAATCAGTTTTCTGAAGTAGGTCCCAAGAATTATTTCTTTACACAGTACCGTTTGATTATTCTGTTTGTTTTGGATCTGCAATAGTAAAGATTTAAAACTCTTACGATCAGTATTGGAATTTTCCCTGGACTTATATCTTTTTCTAATTGCCTTCCGTTTGATGTGCTCCCTGAAGCGTTTAGTATGTTTGGGGAATAACTTACGCTTACGCAGGATCTCATACACGTATATCCTTCCCACTGGAATACAGCCAGTGGTGCTATATTCCTCAAAACATTCTATAATTCCATTTACAATAAGCATTTCCTTTTCATCCTCAGTTAAAGCTTTTTCTTCAGTTGGCTTTGAGATTGGGAGATTATTATTCACTCTGGTCTTGCGAAGCCAGTTTTTGTACTTTCCTAAAACGGTAGAAACATATTCGGCATTAAAAAGTTGGTAGTGTGGTGTAGGTTCTCCGTGATTTCCATATCTATCAATCCTAAAGGCATAAGCAATTTCTTCTAAAGAAAACCCTTTGAAACGGTTTAATATCATTTCCACAATGTCGAGCTTGTTATTGTTGCTGATTGGATCTTTTAAGCCAATCAGATTGGAAGCTATGGTAAAAATCATCGAAAGCCCTTGCTGGAGGTATATTTTTTCATCCTGGCTACTTAGAACCAAATCTTTAATCTTAGGGAGCTCAGGCGTGATTTTTGCAAAACCTATTTCAGATAATGTCCCAACCTTGGAGATTCTGTTGGATAGTGTCTGCTGACTGACGGTTAATTGTTGGTTTGATGTTTCCATTTTTTGAGAATTTTTGTGATTTCTCCTGGTTATTAATCCAGGACCGGGTATATTTTTTTAGACGCGGGAATAATTGGTTGGCTTTAAAATCTAATTTCCCTTTACTGACTTCGATTTCTATAGTGTCGTTAAAAGAATCAATTAAATCGCCCCATTTTTTAACTTCCTTTTTATTTTGCATCACGAAGATGTTTAACTCTTCATGTATTTCAGTTTTTAAAAAATCAAAAGCCAGAGGGTTATTTCTCTCTTGTTTTTGGTTTAATAGTTTATTTTTTATTTGTTTATCTATATTACCTCCGGTATCCTCTCGCTGTATATTCGCCAAGTCAAGTGTTGACTTTGCAAGCGTATTATGTGCCGACTTAAATTTTAGTACAGCAGGAATAGAAATAATATTTGCAGTATTTTGGTTTTTAGACTTTTTAACTATTTTGATAAACTCCCATTCCACCAATTCATTAAAAGCTTTATAGTAGGTGTTTTTTGATTTTATACCTGTTGCTTCCATTGCGTGAAGAGCTGGAAAACCGAACTTTTCTTTCCATCCAAAACGATTGTTTTGGTCTATAGCAAAAAAATAAATGATTCCGTGTGCAGGATTAATTTTTTCCGGATTATCATAACACCAGTCAAACCATTCTCGGGATATTTTATAAGTGTTTACTTTAAAGTTATTATCCATTATTACGAATTCTTTATACCATCCAACATTGGATATGACTATGACTTTATTGATTTTATAAGAATTGAAAGTTTTCCCGTTTCTTAGATTAGCCTAATTTTAATGTGGGTAATTGATTTCTAAACACTACGGTTTCTGTCCCTGAATCATAAAATGGCTTAGCACCATCAACTCTATTGGGCATGTTACTTATAGGCATGTAGCGCAATTGAATTTTACTTAACATGCCCTGAAGATCTCCTTTTGTTGCAGGTTTGTTTTCTTCCTTTGTAAAAATGTTCTTAGCAAACTCAGTAGCTACGTTTGCTATGGCAGCATTTCCAATTCCAGCAATGTTTATTTTTTGTACGCTCTCGTTCTTCTGTTTGGGAATGGCCAGACCCTTTTTATTATTCTGAAGGGCCTCCTTCTTTTTAATATTGAAGGAGTTTACTCTACAGCTGTTACTACAATAGAGTTGTTTGTTTCTCCTATTGGGTTTGTATTTTATGCCACAATAATGGCAGGTATAGAGGTGATTTTCCATTTTTTAAATTAGGATAACGTTAGACTAATGCTGAGAAGCGATAGTTTTGATTTGAATAATTAATTGGATTAAAGAACACCATTTTGAATTAAATATTCATCGGCTCTTTTTTTGATATCCTGTGAGGTTGTTTTCTTACCGCTTTTAAGCCATTCCATAATTTCTGATTTCAGAAAAAATAATTTACCTTTTTTGGTATAAGGAATTCTGTTTTTTTGGACCAATCCATAAATTGAACTTTTTTTATAGCCGATCAGCTTTTGTAGCTCTTCAATAGTTAGATATTGGTCTTCTTGACTTGTCTCTTCCTCCCGTGCATACTTGAGAAGCATTTTTGCAATAAGATGTGCGTTTTCTTCGGTTACTTCGTAAACGATTTTTTTCATGAGTACTGTTTTTTGATTAATACTGATGCAAAAATGCCTTAAAAATGAGCTTTTTTTAAGTTTTACTATACCAGGCGATAATGGGAGCGATAGTAAAGCGATAGCGTAATAATCTGTAAAAGAGGAGAATGAATTTTGTATTTCACCATAGGACATAAAAAAAACCAGCTATAAACGATAGCCGGTTTTTTCATTTTCTCAGTTTCTACTGAAAATTATCTTCAATATATTCTCTAAAATGGTCAATCTTTAGATCCTCGGTTCTATCTAATATCGAATCTATAATTTTTATCCGTTTACGCAAATTCTCATAATAGTATATGCCTTTGTTAAATTTTCCCATATAGGTCAAATCCTTACCTTTATCTATGAATATTCTCTTATCGAATACGCCTTCAGTCAAATATAATATTCGGACTAACTCAGTATCTGGAATTTTTCCTTTGTCCTTTGTGGTCATACTCATCAAAATGCTACTGATTAAAATTTTTTCATCCGAGGTAATCTTTTTTATTAGTAAATCAATTTCATCTTCTTCTGCTTTAGTTATTGTTGCTAATTCAGGATGATCCGAATTTGTAGATATATTTTCAACTTTCACAAAATTTTCCTTTAAGTCATTGTAGGTTGAATGATCTTCAGAATTTTCTATCTCCTCCAGCTTGATCTCATTAATTTTTTCACTATTATAAAGTATCTCAACCAACGGAATAATTTTTTGGTAAAATCGCTTTGCATCATATAAACCTTTAAACTCCCCGAGATTTAAAAGGAAGTCTTCATAGGAGTCATACAAATCTCCTCCATGATGTTTTATATAAAGATCGAAAATATCCGTTTCCAGAATGGATTCTAAATTCTCATCCTTAGTTCCGGTACATAGTTTATCTCTATCTTCAAAAGTGAATAAAAAATAATTATTCTCACTCTTAATGAAATCATTCTTAAATGAAGATATATTATTGCGAAGTGTATCATCGATTTTATAATTTGCTGCTTGAAAAGATTTATTCCTATTTTTTAATAAGGTAAGCTGGTTCTTAATACAGTTTTCCTGCTTTATTAATTCAGGTTTATATTTACTTAGATATATTTCTTTATAGTCCATCAAAGCTTAAATTTAATTTTTTAGATGCGTCTATTTTTTGTTTGTCCATTACTTTACCATATATCTGAGTAGTTGTTACGTTTTTATGCCCCATCATTTTTGACAAGGTATAAATGTCTGTACCTTTTGAAAGTTGGAG
>Ga0307486_1001390_pt1 | contig 18748 bp, 19 predicted proteins | sample CBIW02metaG_FD_203663 | JGI IMG/M metagenome (GOLD analysis project Ga0307486, IMG submission 203663) | Sea-ice brine microbial communities from Beaufort Sea near Barrow, Alaska, United States - CBIW 0.2 | ecosystem: Environmental > Aquatic > Marine > Coastal | place: USA: Alaska | collected...
AAAGAATTGATTCAATAAATAAAATATCGCCCCCAACCTGGGTCCAGGCAAGTCCGGTTACAACTCCAGCAACATCGTTGTTTTCATATTTATCCCTTTCCATTCGGGGACTTCCCAAAATTTCCAGAACATCTTCATTCGATATCTTGATGTGATATTCCTCATCCATCGCAATATTCTTGGCGGCATACCTCACCATTTTGGCGATTTTTTTCTCAAGTCCGCGCACTCCGGACTCCCGGGTGTAACCTTCTACAATTTTTTCAAGTTGAGGGATCCCTATTTTAAGGTGTTCTTTGGAAAGTCCGTGCTCTTTTAATTGTTTCGGAAGTAAATGTCTTTTTGCAATTTCAACTTTCTCCTCTATGGTATATCCGGAAACATTGATTATTTCCATTCTGTCCATTAATGCAGGTTGCAGGTTGCCCAAACTGTTAGCAGTTGCAACAAACATTACCTTGGAAAGGTCAAATCCCATTTCCAGAAAATTATCGTGAAAATCGCTGTTTTGTTCAGGGTCCAGCACCTCCAATAAGGCAGAGGAAGGATCCCCGCTATGCCCACTGGTAAGTTTATCTATTTCATCCAGGACAAATACAGGATTGCTTGTTCCCGCTTTTTTAAGGCTCTGAATGATTCTTCCGGGCATAGCGCCTATATAGGTTTTACGATGCCCGCGAATCTCTGCTTCATCTCTTAACCCACCCAAGGAAATACGAACATATTCCCGGCCTAAAGCCTCGGCGATGGATTTTCCCAACGAAGTTTTTCCAACTCCGGGAGGTCCGTACAAACATATAATAGGCGATTTCATATCATTACGCAGTTTTAAAACCGCCAAATATTCAATAATTCTTTCTTTTACATCATCCAATCCATAATGATCCCTATCCAAGATCTTTTTAGCGCGTTTTAAATCAAATTTATCCTTACTGAATTCATTCCAGGGAAGGTCTAAGAATAGATCCAGATAATTGCGCTGAATGGAATATTCAGCTACCTGGGGATTCATTCGCTGCATTTTGGCGAGTTCTTTGGTAAAATGTTTTTTAACATTTTCTCCCCATTTCTTCTTTTTGGCACGAACGGCAAATTCTTCCATCTCGTCTTCCTGGGAAACACCACCCAATTCTTCCTGGATCGTCTTCATTTGCTGATGAAGGAAATATTCCCGTTGTTGCTGGCTCATATCGCTTTGAACCTTGCTTTGAATATCGTTTTTTAGTTCCAGTTTTTGGAACTCAATATTCATATATTTTAAGGTAGACAGTGCCCTGTCTTTTAAATTATTGGTTTCCAGCAATTTTTGTTTCTCCTCAACCGTCAGGTTCATATTGGAAGAAACAAAGTTTATAAGAAACGATGGGCTTTCAATATTTTTGATCGCAAAAGATGCTTCTGAAGGAATATTCGGGCTGCCTTTTATAATTTGAAGAGACAAGTCTTTTATTGAATCCACAATTGCTGCGAATTCCTTGTTGCTTGCTTGAGGCCTTTTCTCAGGCACTTCTTTAATTGAAGCTGTTAAATAAGGTTTTTCTGAAATAATTTCAGAAATTTCAAATCGTTTTTTACCCTGAATAATTACAGTGGTATTCCCATCGGGCATTTTTAAAACCCTTAAAATCCTGGCAACAACACCCGTTTTATGAATGTCTTTAAGTTTCGGGTTTTCAATTTCCTCATCCATTTGGGCCACTACCCCAATAACTTTACTTCCGTTATTAGCATCATTGATGAGTTTGATTGAAGCATCCCTTCCAGCAGTAATTGGGATTACAACCCCAGGAAACAATACTGTATTTCTGAGCGGTAAAATTGGTAAAATTTCGGGAAGGTCTTCTTTATTGATTTCTTCTTCATCTTCCGGGGTCATCAAAGGGATTAACTCTGCATCCTCATCAATTCCTTGAAATGACAAACTGTCCATATTCATTAATTTTGATTTAGCCATATCTTATTTTAAGTCAAACTGTCACTGCAGTTGGTTGTTCATATCATTATATAAGCTTCAATATATATCACATTACCCTAAGGCAGCGCATTGAGGTTACTTATAGCTTTAGTTATTTCAATTCCTATGCCAGCCGGGCAAAGGAAATATTTTTTTCCAGAAACTGTAACAAATTAAAATCAAACGTATCTTTAAATAAAGAAAGCAAAGATTTTTTTTGATAACAACCATTAAATATCCAGACCAATTGGTTGCGCGTTGCCGCAAAGGGGAACAGCGTGCACAAATGGAACTTTATAATAAATATCAAAAAGCCATGTACAATACCGCCTTGCGAATAGTAAATGATACCGCCGAAGCTGAAGATGTTATGCAGGAAGCTTTTATAAATGCTTTTTTAAAGATCGACACGTTTCAGGGTCATTCTACTTTTGGTGCCTGGTTGAAAAAAATTACTGTAAACCTCAGTATTAATTCTTTTAATAAAAGATCAAAATATAAAGAGGTTTCTTATACCGATCAGTTTAATAATGAAGTTTATGAGGAAATTGGAATTGATTCAGAAGAAGAAACTAAAAATAAGAAAGTGCAACAGATCCTTTTGGCAATGCACAGCTTAAAAGAAAATTATCGAATTGTGCTTAACCTTCATTTAATTGAAGGATATGATTATGATGAAATTTGTGGAATATTAAAAATAAGTCCCTCCAATTGCAGGACTACTATTTCCAGGGCGAAGGAAAGTTTGCGCACAAAATTATTAGAAAATGGAAAATAAGGAATTAAACGATTTTTTTCGAGATCTGGATTTTGATATTGCAGATCCGCCAGAAGGACATCAGGAACGATTTCTGGAAAAGCTGAAAAAACAACAGTTTCAACCCGGCAGCTCCAAGGGGAAATTAAGGATGCTTTGGATGCCAATTTTGGCGGTTGCGGCCAGTTTACTCATATTGTTTATGTTGACGGGAAATTTAACCGGCTTCCAAATGTCAACCAACAAGGGAGATTTAGCCGGAATTTCACCAGAGATGAAAGAAACCCAGGAGTTTTACACAGGTCTTATAAAAACCGAACTCACCCGGCTCAACGAGGTAAAATCCCCGGAAACCGAACTTGTAGTTAATGATGCTCTGAAGCAACTGGAAAAACTCGATTTGGAATATCGGAACCTTAAAAAAGACCTGGTTAAAAGCGGTGAGGATAAGCGGGTGATTTTCGCAATGGTCACAAACCTTCAGCAACGCATAGATGTATTAAACAGTGTTTTATCAAGAATAGAGAAAATAAATAAACTTAAAAACCCTTCAAATGAAAACAATCTCATATAAAATGCTGTTTTTGATAGCATTGATCCCGTCAATGATTTTTTGCAGCAATAATCCCGATTCTTCCGGGTTTAATGGCAGGCACTCCAAAGAAAAAAAGGTTACCAAAGAATTTAAGGTAGCTGCTGATGACTTACTAAAAATAGAAAACAGTTATGGAAATATCGATATTTCAACCTGGGATCAAAATACGGTAAGAATTGAAGTCTTTATCAAAACAAATGGGGACGATGAACAAAAAGTCCAGGAAAAACTTGATGAGATCAATATTGAATTCAATCAAAATTCAGCCGGGGTAAGTGCTAAAACACATTTTTCTAGAGAAACCAGTTCTTGGTGGAGTGTTTTATTTGGGAATAGCTCAAATGTGAATATGGAGATCAATTATATTATAAAAGCTCCCGTAACCAACAATGTGGAATTGAACAACGATTATGGAAACATCTATTTGGACAAGTTAACCGGCAATTCAAAAATAAATTGCGATTATGGGAAGATAGATATTGGGGAACTTCACGGTAACAATAATTATCTCAATTTCGATTATTCCCGTAACTGCCATTTTGGATATATAAAAAAGGCAACTATCAATGCCGATTATTCTGAATTCACTATTGATGATGCCGAGATTATCGACATCAATGCCGATTATACTACTTCGAATTTAAAAAAGGTGGAATTACTTAAATTTAACTGTGATTATGGCAGCATGACCGTAGATAAGGTCAAAAAAATCTCAGGAACGGGAGATTATCTGAATACCAAAATTGGCCAGGTTTTCCAGTCGGCAGATCTAAAATCGGATTATGGCAGTTTGGCTATTGATAAAATTATAAAAGGTGCCGGGAATGTAAATATAACAAGTGATTATGCCGGAATTAAAATTGGTTATGACAGCGGCCATCCGTTTAGATTTTCAATCAATACCTCTTATGGAAATGTGAAGGGAATTGAAAATTTTGACGTGAGCAAACAAAACCAATCCTCCACAGATAAAAGTTATGTGGGCTATCATATTAATGACTCAAATAGCAGTAATATTGTTATCAATTCCAATTATGCAAATATTAGTTTTGAACAAAAGTAAAATCAATCAAACAAAAAAATAAAAATGAAAAACGCAATCCTATTCTTTAGTATCCTTTTATTTTCGGCAAACACGGCAAATGCCCAGTGGTGGAGCAATTCAAAAAAAGTTGCCGGAAATAAAGAAGTGACCAACCAAACCAGATCTGTAGCGAATTATGACCAAATCTCTGTAACCGGAATGATGGAGGTACAACTTATTGCCGGCAGTGAAGGAAAGATAGATATTGAAGCTGAAAGTAATTTAATGGAATTCATTGAGACCGAAGTTAATAATGGGCATTTGAGGATATCCATACAAAAAGGCGTAAATATTGAACCTTCAAAAAACTACCCAATTAGAATTGTAGTTCCCTTTGAAACACTGGGTGCCCTGACCCTTACCGGATCTGGTCACATTAGGAACTCAGACGCTATAAAAGCGAGGGATTTTAAGATAAACGTAACAGGATCTGGAAATATGAATTTAAACCTGATTACAGAAAATCTTGAAAGTAGCATTACAGGTTCCGGTGACCTTAAATTAAAGGGTACTTCCAGGGAATTTAAATGTAAAATAACCGGTTCTGGTGATGTTTTCGCCTATGACCTAAAAGCATCTAAAGTTGGTGCTTCTGTAACAGGGTCCGGCGATGTGGAAGTATCTGTTGAAAACGAACTTGATGCAAAAATTTCAGGTTCCGGAGACATAAAATACCGTGGAAATCCTGATAAGCAAAATTTTAAAACTTCAGGTTCAGGTACTGTTTCAAAAAATTAGAAAAAGTATTTTATTTTATAAAAGGTATAAAAGTCAGAAGGAAGTGAGATCCCCCTTCCTTCTGACTTTTATACCTTTTCTTTTGGCACGCGAAATAATAATATCACCCCTCCTAAAAAGAATATCACCAAAAATAAAATGGCATTTCTAACACTTCCGGTAAGTTGAGCTACTATTCCATACATAAGCATTCCTATAACAATTCCAATCTTCTCAGAAACATCATAAAAACTGAAATAACTTGCCGTGTCCAGGGTGTTTTCAGGTAACATTTTGGAATAGGTAGAACGGGACAAGGCTTGTGTTCCTCCCATTACCAATCCTACGAAGGCAGCGGCCACATAAAATTCTTGTGGTGAAACTATAAAATAAGCAAACACACAAATGGCTATCCAAAATAGGTTAAGGATAATAAGGGTTTTTATGTTTCCTATTTTTAATGCAATCCTTGCTGTTAAGGTCGCTCCTACAACCGCTACCAATTGAATGAGCAATATACTCACTATTAATCCTGTTGTAGGGTCCTGCTCCCCCCAGTCCAATTCTTCAATCCCAAAATAGGTGGCAATCAACATTATGGTTTGCACTGCCATACTATAGGTGAAAAATGCGACAAGATAGCGTTTGAGTGCAAGTTGTTCCTGTAAAAAATTCCAGATCAGTTTGAGTTCTTTAAACCCGTTAAACAAAACATGCCTGCTCATCTTTTGTTTTTTATTTCCTACGGGCAAATAATAATATGTATACTGACTAAATCCTATCCACCAGATTCCCGTGAACACAAAAGAAAGCCGGGTTGGTAATCCTTCGTCTTCAAATCCAAACCAGTCATATTTCATGATCATTATCAAACATATGATCAATAAAATTACACTGCCAATATATCCTAAGGAAAACCCCTTGGCACTAATTTTATCCTGTTGATCCGGATAAGCGATGTCCGGTAAATAAGAATTGTAGAATACCAAACTTGACCAAAACCCGATCAAGGCCAGAAAATAACACAATAAACCAAACCAGAGAAAATCGAGACTAAACCAAAATAAGCCTATACAGGAAACCGCTCCCAGATAACAGAAAAATTTCAAGAACGATTTTTTATTTCCGACATAATCGGAAATCCCGGACAATATTGGACTGGTAAAGGAAACGACTAAAAAAGCGAGGGCGGTGACATAGCTTATGAGAGAATCATTGTTGAGATTAAAACCCAGGAATTCTACCGTGTCGTTAACAATATAGCCCTGGTCATTTCTTAAAATAGTAATAGCACCATAAAAAATTGGAAAAATTGCAGAGGAAATTACGAGAGGATATACCGAATTGGCCCAGTCGTAAAATGCCCAGGCATTCAACAACTTTTTATTTCCTTTAGGTAGGTTTTTCATTTTCTAAAAATAGAAAAAGCTGCCCATTAAGAGCAGCTTTTTCTATTTAAAAATTTTTATTTAATTTATTTAAAGGAAGTCACTCCGTATTTTTTAGCTTCAGCTTTAGCTTCAGGAGCCCAGGCTGTCAAATTATTGATCCTGGTAGCTGTTGCAGGGTGTGTGCTTAAAAATTCCGGGGGAGCCTGTGAATTGGCTTGAGCGGCCATTCTTCTCCATAAATCGGCAGCTTCATCAGGGTTATATCCTGCAATTGCCATTAAAGTAAGTCCAATTCTATCGGCTTCAGTTTCATGGCTTCGGCTAAATGGCAACATTACTCCCACCTGAGTACCCAAACCATAGGCCTGTGCAAAAATTTGTTGTGTCTGCTCGCTTTTTCCGCTTAAGGCAATACCACCGGCGACCGCACCCAACTGTTGTAATTGTGCGGCACTCATACGTTGTGCACCGTGATCTGCAAGGGCGTGTGCTACCTCGTGGGCCATAATAATTGCAATTCCGGTTTCATCTTTTGCGATTGGCAAGATCCCGGTGTAAAAAACAACTTTTCCTCCTGGCATTGCCCAGGCGTTAACCGCATCATCTTTAACAAGATTAAATTCCCAGGCAAAATCATTTAAATACCCCTGATATCCATTGGCATTCAAGTACCTTTCGGAAGCAGTAACGATTTTTTGCCCAACATTCTTGATCATATTAGCTTCTGAATTACCAGTAATTACTTTATTTTCTGCCAAAAATTGATCATACTGCTCAAAAGCCATTGGAAACAACTGGGCGTTTGAAACAAAATTCAAGTTTTGTTCTCCCGTAAAAGGGTTGGTTTTACAGCCTACCAATGTTAGCACCGTAAAAACAGTTATAAGCAAACTTCTTTTTATCATGGTTTTTAGTTTTAATTTGTTAAAAGTACAAAACCGCAATCATCAATGTATTGGGTTTATGCTCGCTTTAACAAATAGATAATTCCAAAAATGATACCAATTTATTTAATTGTGAAGCTTATTCCACATCATGAGATCTTCAACCATAAATTATTAACTTGCGGTTTTTATTTAAACTATGCTAAAAAAACATATTGAAAAAACCCCCGTACAGGTATTGCTTACTCCTGCATACATACTTATCACAGGGAAAATTTTAGCCGCCATCTCCCCTTTTCTGGCGAGTCGTTTTGTGGCAAGACTGTTTTTTTCCCCATTTCGTTACAAATTGCCAAATCGGGAAAAGGAAATGGACGAAAAATCAATTCAGGAAACTATAAACATTCCATCCATAAGCAGGAAAATTGTAGTTTACAAATATGGAACCGGTCCAAAAAAAGTTTTGTTGGTGCATGGTTGGAGCGGTAGCGGCACCCAGTTGTGCGTTATTGCGAAAGAATTGGTAAACAAGGGTTTTAGCGTGATAAGTTTTGATGCTCCTGCCCATGGAAAGGCACCCGGAAAAACAAGTATGATGCCATTTTTTATTGAATCCATACACCATATAGAAAAAGAATACGGTCCTTTTGAAGCTGCCATAGGGCATTCCTTGGGAGGAATGTCACTCTTAAAGGCTATAAAGAATGGTTTTAGAGTAAATAAACTGGTATTGATAGGGACCGGCAACAGTGTCACCCATATTACGAGAGTATTCGTAAAGAATATGAAGCTGAGTGAAAAGGTGGCTAAATTGATGAAAGCTTACTTCGATAAAAAATTCGGAGAGGATATGGATAATTATTCCGGAGCATTTTCTGCTGAAAGCGTTAAAGTAGAAACTTTGGTGGTACACGACAAAAATGATGTAGATGCCCGCATAAGTTCTGCATATGAAATTGTCGATAAACTTGAAAATGGAAAGTTATTCGTGACCGAAGGCTTGGGGCATCGAAAAATTTTAGGAGATCCCGATGTAATTAACAAAATTTCAACATTCATCTCGGCATGATTTTTGTATTTTTAAAACATAATAATATGAAAATTATGAAAACCATGATCCTTACTCTATTGACAATCATCACAATAGGTTGTAATGGAAACGCTCAAAAAGAATCAAAAGTATCTTCAAAATTTGAAATAACAAAGACGGATGCTGAATGGAAGGAGATTTTAACTCGCCAGGAATACGCCGTATTGCGGAATGGTGCTACAGAAAAAGCTTATTCCAGTGAACTAAATGATGTAGAGGAACCCGGAACTTTTGTTTGTGCAGCCTGTGGAAAAGAATTATACCGATCTGAACATAAATTTGATAGTGGTACCGGTTGGCCAAGTTTCGACAGGGCAATTGAAGGCGGAGTAGCTTATGGCTCCGATTCAAAATTGGGATATGAACGCAACGAAATTCATTGTGCCCGCTGTGGAGGTCATTTGGGACACCTTTTTGACGATGGCCCACGCGAAACCACAGGGAAAAGACATTGTATTAATGGAGTTGCCATGAATTTTATTCCAGATGACCCTAAAAAACAATAATAATGAAAAAATATAAAGTGGAAAAAAGTGAAGATTACTGGAAAGAGCAATTATCAGATGAGCAATACCGCGTACTAAGAGAAAAAGGAACTGAAGCGCCGCATTCCGGAAAATATAACCTTCATTTTGACAATAACGGGGATTACAAATGCGCTGCCTGCGATGCTAAGCTATTTGAAAGTGACAGCAAGTTTGAAAGTGGTTGTGGCTGGCCAAGTTTTGATAATGCTATAGAAGGAAGTGTTGAATATGTTCAGGATAGAGCATTTGGAATGCTTCGCACAGAGATTTTATGTGCCAACTGCGGAGGCCATTTGGGACATATATTTGACGATGGCCCGACACAAACCGGACAACGCTATTGCGTTAATTCGGCAAGTATTGAATTTAAAAAATAACCTAAACTTATTATCATGAAAAAGATTTTCACATTATTACTTATTTCTGTTTTTGCCCTAACCTCCTGTGGCAATGACGGACCCATTGGGCCACAAGGCCCTCCTGGAGCAAATGGACTAGATGGATTGGATGGATTAGGATATACCTTTGAAGAAACTGTAACTTTTGATTATTTCAGTAATGAAAATTTATATTCTGCGGTTATTCAAATTTCAGATGGGATTGCTACAGAACAACCCGAAGCAGACGCTGTATTGGTATACCGTCTTGAAGTTCTAACGGATGATAATGGAGAATTCGATACATGGAGTTTACTTCCTCAAAATTTCTTTATTGAAGAAGGAACAATTCAATATGTATATAATCATACCGCTAGTGACGTGGAAGTTATAATTGACGGAAATTTCAACTTATCAAATCTTGATGCCGGTTTTACGGAGAATCAAACTTTTAGGGTTATTGTGATCCCTTCTCTTATTTTCAGTTCTGAATTAGATTTATCTGATATGGAAGCTGTTATGAAGGCGCTGGACATTAAAGAAGCTGATGTAAAAAACAAGCAATAAGTTTGAAATAGCTTTTTAAAATTCAAACATTAAGGCTTACCTTTCAATAGGTGAGCCTTTTTTATTGAATTGTCAGCTAGTTACAGTTATAAGACTTTCAGATTAGCCTATAATTCCTTAAATTCGCACTTCTTAAATTGTTACAAAAAATTCCGAATATGAGTAAATACGATATCATTGTTTTAGGAAGTGGCCCAGGTGGATATGTTACCGCCATCCGCGCTTCACAATTAGGTTTTAAAACCGCCGTTATTGAAAAAGAGAGTCTTGGCGGGGTTTGTCTTAACTGGGGATGTATTCCTACCAAAGCCCTATTAAAAAGCGCACAGGTTTTTGATTATTTAAAACATGCTGAAGACTACGGTCTTAAACTTGAAAATGCAGATAAAGATTTTGGAGCGGTTGTAAAACGCAGCCGAAATGTCGCTGAGGGAATGAGCAAGGGAGTGGAATTTTTAATGAAAAAGAATAAAATCGACGTCATTAAAGGTTTTGGGAAATTAAAATCCGGAAAAAAAGTTGTCGTTACAGATGAAAATGACAAAACTGCCGAATATTCGGCAGAAAATATTATAATTGCTACTGGTGCACGTTCAAGGGAATTGCCAAGTTTAAAACAGGACGGCAAAAAAGTGATAGGCTACCGGGAAGCTATGACCTTAAAAGAGCAACCAAAAAGCATGATCATTGTGGGTTCAGGAGCCATAGGATCTGAATTTGGCCATTTTTACAACGCCATGGGAACCGAAGTTACCATCGTAGAATTTTTGCCAAATATTGTTCCTTTGGAAGATGAGGAAATTTCAAAGCAATTTGAACGCAGCATCAAAAAAGCCGGAATTAAAGTAATGACCAACTCTTCTGTTGAAAGTTTGGATACTTCAGGTAAGACAGTCAAAGCTACGGTGAAAACCAAAAAAGGCGAAGTAATCCTGGAGGCTGATATTGTTCTATCTGCAATTGGCATTAAATCCAATATCGAAAATATTGGTCTTGAAGAATTAGGTATCAAAACCGAAAAGGATAAAATAACTGTAGACGAGTGGTATCAAACCAATGTTCCGGGAATTTACGCCATAGGCGATGTAGTTCCGGGACCAGCTTTGGCCCACGTTGCATCTGCTGAAGGAATTACCTGTGTTGAAAAAATCAAAGGATTACACGTAGAACCTATTGACTACGGTAATATTCCCGGATGTACGTATGCTTCTCCCGAAATTGCATCGGTTGGTATGACGGAAAAACAAGCCAAAGAAGCCGGATATGAATTGAAAATCGGAAAATTCCCATTCTCAGCTTCAGGAAAGGCCAAAGCCGCAGGTACACCTGATGGTTTTATAAAGGTGATTTTTGACGCCCAATACGGCGAATGGTTAGGATGCCATATGATTGGTGCCGGAGTTACCGATATGATCGCTGAGGCTGTTTTAGGCCGCAAATTGGAAACAACAGGACATGAAGTGCTAAAAACCATTCACCCTCATCCTACAATGAGTGAGGCAGTAATGGAAGCTGTTGCTGCTGCTTACGGGGAAGTAATTCACTTATAGAAGAAGCTGGATATTAGACATTAGATTCTAGACCTTAGATGGTAGAAAATAGGAGCTCCGAATTAATATTCGGAGCTTTTTTATTTAACCCATCCAGGTTTTTTTACCCTGGCTGGGTTTCGTGTTTTTCATATTGCATATTGGGATTTGGGTTTTGGAATTTGGAATTTGGAATTTGGAATCTTTTAGTTTTTTGGAATCAAATCACAATACCAAAATCGTGTATCCCAGGATTTTACTTTATCGGTAAAACAATCGTCTTTTTCATCCTCACCTGGTGAAAATTGTTTTTCAATTATTTCCCCTGTTTCAAAATCTACCGGGTTTTTGAAAATAGGTCCTTCAAATACAAAACTGTGAAATTCACCGTTTTCACCACAGGGATCAACATTTTTGGGAAGATCTGCTATAAACTGATGATCTATTATTCTTCCGCAAAAAGATTTATCTAGCAGCTTTGCGTTTACACAAACCGTAATAGCTTTAAATCCTTCAGTGATAAATTCATCCATGAGTTCCCTTGTATTTTTACCCCAAAGAGGAAAAACCGCTTTTAATCCCACTTCCGCTAATTGCTTTTCCCTGTATTCTTTTAAATCCTCAAGAAAAATATCCCCAAAAACACTATGAGTAAAGCCTTCAGAATTCAATTTTGAAACCTCCGCTTTCATAATTGCGTTATAGGTTGGCATTGAAACATTTCCGTTCAGTGAGATAATTTGAAGAGGGATCTGTAAACTTTCAGCTTGTTGCAACAACAATTCCTTTCTCAGACCGTGCATTGAAACCCTGTCGAAGTCCGAATTGACAGTAGTAACAAGTTTTTCGACTTTAAATTTTTGTTCTTTCTGAATTTTATACAATGCAAAAGCCGCATCCTTCCCGCTACTCCAGTTTATGTATGCCTTTTTCATATTGAAGTGGTTATTTTAAAAAACTGGTAATGGCAAGGTCATAACTTTGCAGTCCGAAACCTATGATTATTCCTTTGGCATTAGGCGAAATAAAGGATTTATGCCGGAATTTTTCCCTTGAAAATGTATTGGAAATATGTACTTCCACTACCGGGGTTTTAATTGCTTTTATCGCATCCCCTATTCCTACAGAAGTATGGGTATATGCTGCGGCATTTAGGATAATTCCATCAAACATTTTATCTGCTTCCTGCAAGCTTCCTATTAGTTCCCCTTCTATATTGCTTTGAAAATAAGACAACTCCACATTCCTGAATTGAAATTGAAGTTTTGAAAAATAATCCTCAAAACTTTGGTTGCCGTAGGTTTCAGGTTCCCTGCTGCCGAGCAAATTTAAATTAGGTCCGTTAATAATTAATAATTTCATTTGTTTATATTATTGTTTAAGCGATGGCTAAAGATATTTAAATTTGAAGCATAAAAAAAACGGAAGCTATCGCTCCCGCTTTTTCCAAAAAAATTTTCCTTTTCAATCTTATGTTTTAGGATACGTCCCTTTTGTAATATTAAAGTCCAAATTCAATCCCCAGATTTACCGAGTTATATGAACCTCCGTTAACTTCTATTCCGGAATATGACGCAATTAATGATATTATTCCAAAATCATATCCAAGTTTCGGTCTGTAAAAAAAGCCTCCATCATTTCCATCTTCGATTCCAATTGCATAACCTAAATCAGCTCCTATAAAAAATGCGTCTGAAAGTCCAACACGGCCGGAAGCAGCCAATGGAATAAAATGAGAATCTACTCCATCTCCCTCACCTAAAAAATGTGAATATCCCACAAGTGGCCCTATACTAAATACATCTGCCACCCCAAAAAGGTAAGCAAAGTCAGCTCCAAAATTAAATGTCGAGTAATCATCTGCATCACCCAATGGTACCCCGGCATTTACACCCATTTTAATTTCACCTTGCGCATAAGAGTCTGCAAATCCAAAAATGATGAAAACGACTATTAAAAGTAATTTTTTCATGATAATATATTAATTGATTAGTGTATTAAATTTAGGAATAAATCTAAATACTAAAATTACTTATATGAATCAATTAACATTAATGTTAAAAAAACTAAAATATTTAAAACAAAAAAATAGCGGGAGCCTTGGCTACCGCTATTAAAAATTTATCATTCTTTTATTAGAAAACAAAGCCTACTCCAGCCTGAACCACAGTGTGTTTAGCATCTGCGTCAGAAAATACATTATTGGAAAAACTGTCATCATAAATATCGGTCAAACCAATATTGTAACGCCCGTTTACAAAAAATCCGCCTCTGAATTTATAGGAAGCTCCCAATGCAGCACTAAAATCAACCTTATTGAATTGATCTTCGCTTAATGAAACTTCCCCGCTATTTGTACTGGAAGGTTTATAATCCATTTCACTGTTTACCAAAAATCCCACTTGTGGACCTGCTTCCAATGCCAATCCGTCAATTAGATAAAACTTGGCCAATACAGGAATATTGATATAATCCAATTGGTATTCAATAACACCTGCATTATTCCTAACTGGAATATCATATCCATGAACTGAATAAAGTATCTCTGGCTGAACAGAAAATTTGTCGGTTAAAGGAATCTCAGCTAAAAGGCCCAAATTAAAAGAAATTCTTGCATTTGGATCGTTAAAGGCATTTAACCCGTCCCCCGAAAAAGTAGCACCACCTTTAACCCCAAACATTACATATTCCTGTGCACTCATCGCGGTAATTCCAAATAAAGTAATTGCAATTAATAAAAGTGATTTTTTCATATCTTTTGTTTTTAAATTCAAGACCTAAATTAGGCTTACATTTGTTAAGACAAATGCTTATAAGAATCAATTAACATTAATGTTATAAAAACTAAAATATTTAAAACAAAAAAAGCGGGAGCCAAGGCTCCCGCTTTTAAAAATTTATCATACTTTTATTAGAAAATAAAGCCAACTCCAGCTTGGACTACAGAGTGTTTCGCATCTGCGCCAGAAAACACATTATTGGAAAAACTGTCATCATAAATATCGGTCAAACCAATATTGTAACGCCCGTTTACAAAAAATCCGCCTCTGAATTTATAGGAAGCTCCCAATGCAGCACTAAAATCAACCTTGTTGAATTGATCTTCGCTCAATGAAATATCCCCGCTATTTGTGCTGGAAGGATTTTTATCTATTTCACTGTTCACCAAAAATCCCACTTGTGGACCTGCTTCCAATGCCAATCCGTCAATTACATAAAACTTGGCCAGTACAGGAATATTGATATAATCCAATTGGTATTCAATATCATTGGCATTCTCCCTATCTGCAATATCATATCCTTGTCCTGAATAAAGCACCTCTGGCTGAACAGAAAATTTGTCGGTTAAAGGAATCTCCGCTAAGAGGCCTAAATTAAATGAAGTCCTTCCATTGGGATCGTTAAAGGCATTTACCCCGTCCCCGGAAAAAGTGGAAAAGTTAGCACCACCTTTAACTCCAAACATTACATATTCCTGTGCGCTCACCACAGTAATTCCAAATAAAGCAATTGCTATTAATAAAACTGATTTTTTCATATCTTTTGTTTTTAAATTCAAGACCAAAATTAGGCTTACATTTGTTAAGAAATTCCTTACCAATGCATAAAGTATTGCCAACACAATTTTAAAATTTGTTAACAACACCATTAATGACCTGGCATCAAGCTCTTAGTGACTTTAAGAATTATCTGCTTTTAGAGCGTGGCTTAGCGGAGAATTCCGTCTTTAATTATTCTTTGGATATTAAAAAACTTATCAACTACTTAGAAGCCAATTCCATAGCTATTTCCCCATTAAAAATTTCAGAAGAAATTCTTCAGCAATTTATATATGAGGTCGCAAAAGTGGTAAATGCCCGATCGCAATCGCGTATAATTTCTGGTTTAAAAAGTTTCTTTATTTATTTGATTTTTGAGGGTTACCGGGAAAACAACCCTATGGAATTGATAGAATCCCCAAAAATTGGACGCAAACTCCCTGATACCCTCTCTATTGATGAAATTGATAAATTGGTCAACTCTGTGGATTTGAGTATCAAAGAAGGCGAACGCAACCAGGCAATAATTGAAACCCTCTATGGATGCGGGTTACGGGTTTCAGAATTAATCGACTTAAAATTATCCGATCTGTTTTTTAAAGAAGGCTTTATAAAAGTAACGGGTAAAGGCAATAAGCAACGTTTTGTGCCTATAGGTGAAGTCACCCAACAATATATTTCAGAATATATAAGGAATTCCAGAACACTCGTTCCTTTAAAGAAAAAAGCTTCAGATGTGCTGTTTTTAAATCGCCGTGGAAATATTCTTACCCGGGCAATGATCTTCACCATTGTAAAAAATCTTGCCGTAGTGGCAGATCTTCAAAAGAACATAAGTCCGCATACCTTTCGCCATTCCTTCGCCACTCATCTTTTGGAAAATGGAGCCGATTTAAGAGCGATCCAGCAAATGTTGGGACACGAGAGCATCACTACTACTGAAATTTATATGCACGTGGATAAAAGCCATCTTCAGAAGGTAATTACAGAATTTCATCCCCGCAGAATATATTAATATTTTGCTAAAGTGATGTCATTATTTTTTGATGAGGATCGCTCTTGATAACTTTGGGCAAAATAAATAAAAATGAAAGTTTTAAAATTTAAAAACGGGGATGAGATGCCGTCTATTGGCCTTGGAACCTGGAAATCGGATAAAGGCGAAGTAGGAAAAGCGGTGAAAATCGCCATAAATAACGGCTACAGGCATATAGATTGCGCTGCAATTTATGGAAATGAAGCCGAAATTGGAGAGGCACTTTCTGAAATATTTGAGGAAGGAAAAATTAAACGCGAAGATCTTTGGATCACTTCCAAACTATGGAATGATGCGCATAAAAAAGAAGACGTGATCCCTGCTCTAAAAATCACACTGGAGGATCTTCAGCTGGATTACCTGGATCTATACCTGATACATTGGCCGGTAGCATTTAAACCCGGAATTGGGTTTCCTAAAAAGGACGAGCAATTTCTTTCATTGGAAGAAGCTCCTATTATTGAAACCTGGAATAGCATGTTAGAGGCAAAAAAATTAGGGTTAACAAGACATGTTGGGGTTTCAAATTTCAGTGTTCCAAAACTAAAAAAGCTTATTCAGGAAACTGAAGTTATTCCTGAGATGAACCAGGTGGAATTACATCCTTATTTACAGCAAAATGAGCTTTTGGAATTTTGTAAAAAACACAGTATACTTTTAACTGCCTTTTCCCCATTGGGAAGCGGTGACCGTATTGATGCAATGAAAGCTCCGGATGAGCCTTCTTTACTTGAAAACAAAGTAATAAAGGAAATTGCAAAAAAACACGCTGCGACCCCGGGTCAGGTTCTTATCACATGGAGTGTGTTGCGCGGTACTACAGTCATCCCAAAATCGGTCAATGAAGGTAGGATCATTGAGAATTTAAAAAGTGTCAATGTCAATTTAGATGAAGAAGATCTTAAGAAAATCGCCAATCTCAATAAACACTTCCGATACGTAACAGGAGAATTTTTTGTTACCGAAGGCAATACCTATGAAAACATCTATGATGACAAATAAATTTAAAATTCCAATCCCCGGATTTTTGGAATTTGGTAATTGGAATTTAACAACAAACCCCACAGCTTTTAAAACTGTGGGGTTTGTTTATCTATTAAATAAGGCTTAGGGCACTATTTTGCTATATTAATTGCTCTTGTCTCCCTGATAACGGTCACTTTTACTTGTCCCGGATAGGTCATATCAGTTTGGATTTTTTGCGAGATTTCAAAGGAAAGGTTTGCTGCTTTATCATCGGTTACCCTTTCGCTTTCCACTATAACACGCAATTCCCTTCCTGCCTGGATGGCGTAGGCTTTTTTAACCCCTCCAAATCCAAAGGCTATGTCTTCAAGGTCTTTTAAACGTTTTATGTAAGAATCCAGTATTTGTCTTCTTGCTCCTGGTCTTGCACCACTTATGGCATCACAAACCTGAATAATTGGAGATAATAAGGAAGTCATTTCAATTTCATCGTGGTGGGCCCCAATGGCGTTACAAATTTCCGGTTTTTCTCCATATTTTTCGGCCCATTGCATTCCTAAAATAGCGTGAGGTACTTCAGTTTCGGAATCAGGCACTTTTCCAATATCGTGCAATAATCCGGCGCGCTTGGCCAGTTTTGGATTTAAACCTAGTTCTGAAGCCATTACCCCGCATAATTTAGCAACTTCCCTGGAGTGTTGCAATAAATTTTGTCCGTATGAGGAGCGGTATTTCATTCTACCAACAATTTTGATCAATTCAGGATGCAATCCGTGAATTCCTAAATCTATTACTGTGCGCTTTCCAATATCGATAATTTCATCATCGATTTCTTTTTTGGTCTTCTTAACCACCTCTTCAATTCGTGCTGGGTGAATCCTGCCATCGGTAACCAATTTATGCAAAGAGAGCCGTGCAATTTCCCTGCGAACGGTATCAAAACAAGAAAGGATAATGGCTTCAGGAGTATCATCTACAATTATTTCTACCCCCGTGGCAGCTTCTATCGCCCTAATGTTCCTTCCTTCCCTTCCAATGATCCTACCCTTAACTTCATCGCTTTCCAGGTTAAATACAGAAACGCAATTTTCGATAGCTTCTTCGGTTCCTATTCGCTGTATGGTAGTGATGATAATTTTTTTGGCTTCCAGTTTTGCTGTAAGCTTCGCATCTTCAATAGTATCCTGAATAAGGCTCATTGCATCAGCTTTAGCGGTATCTCTCAAAGATTCGGTCAACTGGGTTTTGGCTTCCTCGGCAGAAAGTCCGGAAATCACTTCAAGTTGTTGGATTTTACTAGAATGGAGTTTATCTACTTCCTGCTGCTTTTTCTCTAAATATTCATTTCTGAAAGTGTAATCTTTTAATTTATCTTCCAGATCCTTATTTAAATTTTTGTTTTTAGCCAATTCGCTGGACAGCTGAGACTCCTTATCACGGATGCGTTTTTCAGCCTCACCAATCTTTTTGTCACGTCCCAGAATCACTTTTTCGTGTTCCCCTTTCAGCTCAATAAATTTTTCTTTAGCCTGCAGAACCTTGTCCTTTTTAATATTTTCAGCATCAATTTTGGCCTCCCTGATAGTTGTGGAGGCTATCTTTTTGGCACCTTTTACAATTTTTGACGCATTTTTCTTCTCCATGACCTTGGCTATTGCAAATCCAATTGCAATTCCAACCATAGTGCCGATTATAACAAGTAATAATTCCATATTTTTAATTTAATTAAATAAAA